>Ga0181612_110627_pt1 | contig 14941 bp, 6 predicted proteins | sample HoacroProtozoa21_FD_119630 | JGI IMG/M metagenome (GOLD analysis project Ga0181612, IMG submission 119630) | Hoatzin crop microbial communities from Cojedes, Venezuel. Combined Assembly of Gp0051906, Gp0051904, Gp0051908 | reverse complement strand
TCTATCCACTTCACCGACCACTCATCCAGCCCACACTTCCTCAGCTTCCCTAGGAGGATATCATGGGAGACTGTTGCTAACCCACATGATGTGCACTATCAGAACTTTCTCAATTGCTGTTCTTAGCTGTCCTTTCCAGCGGCCTGTTCAGTTATGCTAACTGTTTTGCTTAAGCAGTCTAGTCATGCTAACTCTCAAGCTACATCAACCCCAAAAGTGCATGGGGACAGATACCTTAATGAAGACAAAACCAAACTGACATTTTTGGTATTTCAACAAAATTCACCTTTGTAACTTAGAAAACTTCTTTGCAATTGGGTAAATTAAAACCATGTTTAAACTTGAAGGGCTTTTATCAAGGAAAGCGTCTTTCTGTGGCCAGACCTAGAGAAGACTTTCAGGCTTGCAAACCTGATGTTCTAGACCCTGTGCCATGTGCCCAAATGTGTACAAAGCCAGGATGCAGCTGCACTGCGACTGCAGGCTATTGACCTGTAAAGGCTCTGCCCCCTTTAAAGTGGGAAGGGGAATATGGGGCAAAGAATCTAGAAAGGCTTATTATTAGGAGCGCAGAATGACAGCAGCAGTGGTATCCTACAGGAGAACCTGCACTAGGGGGTTCATCGGGCAACCACATTGCTTAGCCTTGTTGCTCGGGTCTCTGCATTCATGCGTGCACCACAGACATACCCATGGCTCGGAAAACTTGTGTTTGGGTTTGAATGCCAAGAGTCAGACCTAGTCGGCAGTCCAATCACAAATAAAAAGAAAGCACAGGCTGGAAAAACAAACTCTTAATCTGGTCTTGAATAGCAATTATGACGCATTTAGCATAAAATAGTAGTTATGGGGAAAATAGGTTTTCTTTTCCATTTGCAACAATGTGGTTCCCTGTGAGATTTAATTAATGGCTCTCATTTATTCTTATTTCTTCCTATTCTGTGAGTGCTGAGTATAAAAGAACACATTTAATTTGGCTTCTGGGCAGCAAACAAATTTGTTTCATGTCGATATAGAAGTATCTCTCTTGATTCTAGAGGGAAAAGAGAGGGAGGGATGTGGAGGGGAAACGTGATTAGTAGCATTGATATCACAGACAGTTGGAATGGCTTTAGCTATCAGAGAAAATTTTTATGAAAACTGAATTTATACTTCTGCACAACAATTCAGAGATGGGAATTATCTCCAACAACACATTAGATAAATGGAGCCCGGAGGCTATAATCCACCTAATCTGGATGTAACATTTTCTCTTTTGGGGCATATAGGAAACATTAGAAACACACCTATGCTCTCTTTTATCCTTTTCAATTAAGATAATAAGCTTCCCTTTGGATAATGTTGTCTCGAGGAATAAATTTCAGGTTAAGCGAATCCTTCTGTTGGATAAGACAGGCTATATCTGCATTTCACTATGATGTTGAAAGGGACAGAATAGCCAATCTGCAAAGTTCCTGCTGCAAGCAGAGAAAGCAGGGAATGAGGTAGGCATTGATGGATGGACTGAGCAAGTCAGCCAGAGGACAGTGTTCCTCAAATTAATGGAAGCTTTGCTATCAGCTTTCAGTTAATTCAAGATCAAACCTTCAGGCTTTCATTTCTACCAAGACTGGTTGCAGACCCACTGGCACGGAGAATGAAATCCAGTGCTATAAACTTACATCTACCTCTGTCACATGAAAAAGGCTGCTCTTAAAAGGAAGGCTGGCTTCTTGTGAGGAGCGTGGTTTTTGCAGGAGAGGCTGGAACTGGAAGCAGCAGCCTGTTGTTTCAAGTAGCAATTGTGTAGTGCCTGTGTTTGGTTCATAGGGTCTAGAGAGATCATCAGTGTGAAAAAGGTTTGCTCCTGTGTTGTGATACTCAAGCCAGCAAAAGAGAGAATGAAAAAAAATAAGAGAAATGGCAACATAATTTAGGGGTGAAAATTGCTCAGGACCCATAGAGAAGGGCATCGGTAGGCAACTGTGAATCCTGAGGATGTCAATGCTCCAAAAGCAGGGGGTGCGGAAGGAGCAGTACCGCTGCAGCTTCCCGGTGCCTGTACGCAACACGACATTTTGAATGCTGCGCAGTCCTATCTAACCTCATCTGCTCTCATCCCTGTCAACCAGCCAGTACGGAAGCACAAGTATCGCTGCTTTTGATGACATCACTAATTTATGCATTAAAAGGATTTACAGTGGGATTTATACTTTGGCTGATGAAGTTGCCTCATTCATGAACTCGTTCTTTGCCTTTGGCAATGGACATATTCTCCTCTGGCACAGTACTGATTTTAGTTCATTTAGGCTCTCTTACTTTAATTTTTTTAGTATTTCTTGCAGCTTAAAGACATGGGCCTCTGGCAGTTTATGTATGCTGTAAGCTTGGGCTGTTTATTCCCTCCCTGCTCCATCTTTAAAGATCTTTTTTGAGTATATTTTTTTTTTAGAGTTTTGAAACCAAATGGTATTAGCAGGAGTGGCTGGCTGACCTGAGTAGCTGCAGTCTGTTCGACCTTTGTGCCGATCTCTTTGCCAGTAATACCATGCATTTTCCACCACTAATTCTTCTCCCCAGGTGTCCTCCAAGGTATAGCAGCAGACTCGCTCACCAGGTGTTCCTCTTTCTGGTCTGAAGAATAGCTTATAACATTTGACTCCTTTATCACCAGCATGTGATTTTCCACTGTCTTGAGTCTTGTGTGGTCTTTTGTGCTGGTAGGGGTAATGCTGAGTGTGAAAGAAAAGATTTGGGGTCGTCTTAAGAGGCAATTTTTGCGTGAGTTTGAGGCACAAAATGGGAGAGGTTTTGACCTGCGCCGTGTAAGGTGAAAGACGATGACTGCTACTTTTGACTCCTGAGGGTTGCTAGCAGCATGCAGCTACAGCTGCAGAGGGAAAATGTCAAAGCTGAGCGTTTTAGACCTTTTGTGAACTATGTAGCTTCACAAATAAAATGTTTAAAGCAAACAATGTTCTGGGTCCCCTAGCGTACCAATGTGCCCATTTCTATTTCATGAAACGAACACAAGAAAAAAAATTAGAGTGAGAATAGACACCTCTTTGCACACATTTATCTGTTGGATTCGTGAGGCACCTTGCCTTGGGAAGCAGTCTGGATAGCAGATTGCAGGCGTGCTTTATTCACTGTGCTGTATGAACTGCATTTGGAGATGATTATTCAGGAGCAGAGAAGTTGGGGTTTTTTAATTCTCTGACATAGTTCTCAGATTTATTCTCAAATGGTTGAGATTATGTGACCTGGTACAAACTCTTTTTCCAAGAGAAAAACCATGGAGCTGATGTGATTTGCATTGGCTTTCAGATTCGTTTGGCTTATTACTAGAAAATACCCAATATAAAATCAAAGAAACAGATGCTACTTGCTGAATTTCTCTGCTTCTCATACACTTTTAGGCTCTTGCCATAAACTTGCTCTAGGGGCTGCTGTTGGCCATCTTCCTGTTTTTAATGTCACTGTCCTTTGGTAATACGTAGATCTTAGGAAAACAACATGTTGTTTTTCTCTGCAAGTTGTATGCGTTTTTTTCCAGTCTGTTGTGCATTTTAGGCAGGCTGTGAGCTAATGATAAGGTGAATTCCCAGATCACCATGCTTTCTGCCAGCGATGAAAGGCCATGTAAATATGCTTTTTTGGCTTCTTTCTCAGCTGTAATTTCCCTATTTTCTCTTTTTACTCTGCACTCTGCTGGCAATATGAAATCATAATATCTCTGTTTACCTACATGGCCTTCTTCATAGTGTTATCAGAGGGCAATTATTAATTCATCATTACATATTTTTCCCCAAATACCAACTTATAGTTTAAATTTTCCTCCAGTTTGCACCTGTGTTTAAATTTGCACAAGGTACTTAAGAATATTGTAATAAAAATGGCTTCCAAAGGTGTTAAGTAATGCCTCTTCCAGCAGAAAAATATAAATTTCAGAGGGACTTCGTCAGATGTTTTGGAATATGCTATATCCTGTACCCAGGAAGGTCTTCCAAACTAACCTTAAAAATAAAAAAGGGAAAAGTACGGAAAGCTCTGTTAAGAGCTGGGTCTTCCAAGACTGCCAAGACTCCTGTTCTCCAACTGAAGCTTGGGACAGAAACGATTCAATGCTGAATGCCTGCAGTCTGATGCTAGAGCTGCTCTGTGGGGTCTAGGGTCATCACAGAATTTCTGATCATCAGCCCATAATTCCTGATCATGGGTCCCACAAACCCCCGTGGTGTCAGGTTCATCCTTGGGAATCTTACTATTTTGGAGCATACAAGTGCCTAAAAAGTAAGGTAAAACTTAGGATTTCCATTGCCAACAAAGCGGGCTGAATTTAAACGATTTCCTTGTGGAGTGGGAATGTTTAATTGGGGTGCATGTATGCAGAAAGAAGGAAAATGTTTGTCCGTACACTGATTTTGAAGAACAATAAAATTCTTTGACATTCAATAGTAAATGCAAGTTTATGCAAAATCTGCAACACACATCCAAATGCGAAATGGAGGTCCATTTGGAAGTTTTAATCTAATTAAGATTGTTCTCTGAACTTTCTTGTTGGGGTCAAGTTTTGGAAAGAACAGTTTAACCCTTCTTGATCCATATGTAGTCAATCAAGTTAATGATGTCCCTATTATTTTGGTAAGTAGTAAGAATTTGTGTGACACATATAGAACCACGGCACTCCTTCATGGTAGGTCCTCAGGCACTGAAAGAGCTGATGACATTTTATAAAATGCAGTTATGTAAAGCATTGCTGGAGGCAAGGCTGTGAAGCTGAATCTTTACTGTTTAAATCTTCACTGTTTCCAAGGCAGAAAAAAAAGTTCTAATGTATTTATCTAGACTCGGTCATCGTCAAAGCTAGCCTAGGCTTATTAGCTACAGTTAACAGGACTCTTCAGTTACAACTAAAGGTATTTCTTAATTAGTGGAACAGTATTTTCCTCTTAGTATTTAAAGTTGGTTATACTCATTCATAGCTTATTGAAATAATTAGAATCCCCAGACAACCTCTTATTTTTATCTAAAAGAAGAATGTTTCACATCCAATCACTGATTTCGTATTTCTTTTTAAAGTGAAATGCAGTGGAATCTAAATTTAGAAAGGAACGCTGAACAGGGACAGTTTTTGCATAGCTTACAAATGAATTGCTCATGAATCATTCCACGACAGATCTAGATGAGTAATATTTTTTTGTAATGAGCAGTATATACATCTTTGTCAATCTTCAGGTTTAATTATGAACACACTCATCTCTGTCTGGTGCCACATGTAATACACTTTTGGGGTCCTGTGTGATTAAAATGGGAATTACAGATGTCAGTGACATTACACTGATGAGAACACTATGAGGTGGAAAAGTGGCATGTGTAGGCAAGGAAGGAAAGTGTCTCCTTGCAATGATTCCTGTCTAAAGGTGTACTAAATTTCTGCAGCCTGAATCATTCCTGTTTAAATTTGAAAAAGTAATTACAATGGTTAGCTGAGCTTGGTCAATAAAGGAGAGAAGTAGGTTTTCTTTTCATTGGTTTTATCGGTAACTTTCTACAAGTGTTCTGTTTCTAATGCTTCTGTTGGTAACTCTGTTAGCTGTGGTCAAGCAGGTCCCGTGAGTGTAGTAAGGTTGAAAGTGCATTTACTTGCTCAAGAATTGGGACTTGGAACATGCTGTTTGAAGATAGATTACCCAAAGCTGAACAAATAACTTGTTTTAGACAATCACTCTCTTCTCTATCCTACTCCATAATACATCAAAAACCAAACATTAATTTCATCTATTCTCATGCAATCGTGCCTTTCTCAAACTAAATTATGCAGTTCTGCATTCATTATCCCCCTTGGAAGGTTGTTTACACAGGGTTGCATGCGTTGTGCCTCAATCTGTGATTGCTGAAGACCTTCATTTTTTGTTTAAGCCTATTGACCTAAGGCCCACCAGAAGAGGGTAGCTCCTCCAGAGAGCCCCAGAAGTGGGCACCTAGGAGGGAAATGCTGCTCTGCCATTACTTGGGGAGGAGGGGAAAGGGCTTGCTTGAAACAATCCCATGAGAAGGCCTGGAGTAGTTTTGCTAGGAAACAAAATACCACGTCGGAGCAGTCACCATACAAATTCACATTCTGACACTTGTGGCTAGCAAGATGGTCAGTTCCCAAAGAGTGGTGGGCCAGGGGAACGGCTCGCTGGTTCATTGGTAAGAAGGCAAGGCTACTGCAAGCTTGCTGCAGGTTTCTTTGGGCTGAGAATACAGAAAATTCACACAGCTACAGGAGTAATAGGCAATCTCTGCAATACTAAAATCCCCGCATTGATGAAATCAGCATAGCAGAGGGAAACAGTTGCGTGCAGCGCAGCATCCTCACTTTGTATGGCTGGAAGCTGCTCGGTGTTTTGTGTAGACGTGTCAAAGGAATGCTTTGATTGTGTTGTCTGGGCCTGTGCTTTAGAAAACAGCATTTAGATCGTACTGGTCTGTTCTGTCTTCTCTAGATGATTCAGAATTATGCAAACCCAAATGTAAACCAAAATTCTGGTTCCATCTGCAGCTAAGCAACTCTTGAAAAGGCTAAAGGAGGCAGCGGAGCAAAGCGTTGTACAAACCACAGGGGTATTCTTCTAGTGAAGTGAAGGCGCTTATCGATAGGCTCGCTTGTGCTTTAAAATATGATTTAGATTTTACTATTAGACTTGTGTCAAAAAAGCTCTGAAAACTACGTATTAATTGAAATTTTTATTCACTAGAAGTGTCTGAAGTTAGTTTCGAATTCTGCCAAAGAATCTCCACAGGTTTGCATGTAGCCAGAAACAGTCTAACACTAGAGGTGTTGTGTTGCTCACCAGTGGCTGTTAGCAGAGGCGGAAGCTGTATTTCTTTACAGTTTGAGCTAAATATCTATGGTCCCGAGGTGTGGTCATTGGTCACATCCGTCCTCTTTGGGCGGGACAAGGATTGGAGGATGGGAGTGTGTGTAATGTGTGTTTGACTGATGGTTCTAGCTTGCAGATACATGAGCATGACCGGGAATGGAGTTTGTGGCTCTTCAGTGACACTAGTATGCCAGTTTGTTGGATGAGTCTACCGTGTTTCTTGTCTTTATGGAAATTAAAAAATAAAACGCAAAAGAACACTGACAAAGTTAGCCCTAGGAAGGATATTCCAGTAAATGCTATTGATATTTGATGGTGTGAATGGTCCTGTCTCCATTTAATGGCTGGCCTGCTGGTTTTTGTTTGTTTGTTTTTTTCAGAAAAGATTCTCAATGGCAGACTTTAGGAAGCCTGGGATTAAGTTATATTCCCTTGCTTTGATATACAATAAACTGTATAACTATGGACGATACAGTTTATGGTGTCTGTGTACCTCAATGCTGCAAATATTGTTCAAAAGCTACAGTAGATTCATGCTTGGAAATTATTGTAACAGCTAATGGATGGATAAGACAGAGCAGAGAAGAAAATTGAGCCACACAAATGGACTATGACAGGCAGTCTTTGTGTAAATTACTGTGTAACTGCACAGTATTTCCTGCAAAATGTGCTCTACAAGTTGAAGACCTAATTAATGAAGTATTGTAAGAGATTAGCGTTTGAGTCATTTTTCTGATTAGTAATCCCCGATGCCAGATATGGTGGTTTTATTACCTTGCCTAGTTTTGGAGGTTTATTTATGGAAGCTGTGGTCACACACTAGTGGAGTTTTCTCATTATTGGTTAGGCTTGCTGTAAGTAACAACTTTTCTTTTCTAGATCACTCAGGTACTTGGAGATTTCTAGACTTGAGGTAACGTTTACTCATGCATATGACACTTTATTTCCAATGGAAACACTCTGGAAAACCAAACCTGGCATTGGTAACGTATGAAGTGTTACAAAAACATAAACATGTTTCATACGCATACAGCAACCTTGTATTGACCTGGAAGAAGCAGCCAGAGATGTAGCTTAATGACACAGTGTATGGGAAGCTTCCTTCATGCTTGAACCCATGAGCTGGTTCATGCAGCAGAAGGGTATGATGGTCTAAGGGGGTGGTGTGTGTATTTGGATACATGAATGTGTGTGAATATAATCTTTGGCTATGTTTAGCTTTAGGTCAAACCTGTTATGGATTTCAGAAACTTGAGAGCCAATGAGGGTCCCTAAATTGCCCATTCCACCTAATTACTACCTACCTTTCCTGGAGCAATGAAGGACAGCAGTTCCAGGAACTCTTTATCCTAAAAATACAAACAAGTCAAATGAGGTCTTGATCACCTGAATCCATGCCCTTTAATTAAGTGTAATTCCAGGACTTATGAAATGGAGCACTCTGCTGCACTGTGAGTTTGGTGCTGGGTCTCTTAAACATGACACAAACCAGTGGGTTATGGCAGCAGTACTGCAGCTGTGCAGAGATTAATTCTAACAGGATTTAGTGATCTATTGCATCAGGTAGAACAGCATGGTACAAGGTAGCATGCTATGGTTAGATTTAAGCAACATAACTCAATGTGATGGCTGAAATGTCAAGAGGGGAAGGCATCCATTTTTCTGGTCAGCCAGTATTAATTCCCCTACCTGATGTCCAGCATGATTTTTTGAAAAGATCAGAACAACGGGGGGAAGTTTACAAGGAGAGATACATGTAGCTTTTCTGAACAAGCAATATCATGAACAGAATGATTTATAATAGATGGATAATGATCTTCGTTTATATCTAGCTGTTTGAGCTGTAGCTAGCAGTTAGATGGAATCATTCAAGACAGAATCATCCTTAATCCCAGTTCAGAGCTTCTGTTCTTACAGCCCATCTGTTGACATGACAAATTTGTCAAATTTCACAAGACTGTTGCTTTGTAATTTGCCATACCCCAAAGTGGTGCTGCATAAACAAATTAAAGAGAAAACCTAGGAATTTTGGCCTTGAGATAGAATACTTTGCCCATTATATCTTCAGAACAATTTTTTATTCTCAGTTATTTATGTTGTCTCTGATATATTTATTTTTGTTTCTGGAAAGGAAGACTCAGTAATTCACTAACTTTTTTTTCCTCACCAAATCTTTTTTGTCCAAACCATTTGCATAAGATTTCACCAGCCTATACCTCCAATCCTAGAAAGTGAGAGACCTGATTCAGATCTGAAAAAACAAAGGAGTTTCTTGGGTAAGAGTTTATGCACACTAAGCCAGCTAAAGAGGACAGCACTTGTTTGGTTTTGTTGAAGTTTTTGACATGCAAGAGATTCTGGTACCAGGACAAGTGCCAGCAGAAGTGCAAGGATTTTTTGTGTAGTAGTGTGTGATAGGTGCTGGACTAGGGTGGTCTGTGCACCCATACCTGTCTGTGCAAGGCAGCATCACCATGGGTTTTGCAGCACCAGGTTAAAGTGGAGGCATGGTGGAGCACCTTGTGGAGCTCTTCTCCACAGTGCTGCTGGTGGTAGCATTAAGACAGAGCTGTAGGGCATCTTTCTGTAGCTCTTGGCACAACATCAAAGCCATCAATGGCTAAAGATTTAAGCAACTTCATGCTGAAATCTCTTTGTTTCCAACCTACGACAGTATTACATGCAGAAGAACTGTGGTAGGCTTTGGCTTTCAATATCAGGGTGGAATTTCCTTCCCCGCAGAGATGCGTGCATATCTTGTGTCCTTAAATTCAGTCTGGGGTTAAAGAGTGATCCAGGTTCAGCAAACCACCTCTCACTCAGACTAATGAGCTTTGTCCTAGCTCCCTGGCTGTAACTTCTTTCCACATAGGAGTTCTGGGGAAGAACCTCTTCGGCCTTTCCACCTTCTTGAGGCACCAGAGGGCTTCTGTCATGAGGAAATGTGTAAAGGCTGATGCAAAACTTCTCTTTTTAGTGAGAGTCTGTGGGAAGAACTCGCACAGCATGGCAGGTATGAAGCTTATTAGCTGAAGACCCAAAATAATCTCTTTAATGATTTTTATTTTCTTAATGTTCTCCCTTGAGCAACTTCTGAATTCTTTCCGCAGCCCCAGTCCCCCACCCCCAGCCAAATAAGGGCTAAGAGGAAGAAAAGCCCTTTAAGAAACACTGGTGTCAAAGAAAGTTGTTTGTGTTGTGGCTGAATAAAATACTGCATTATTCTGAAACTTGTGGAGCTATCAATACCCTAGAAGGTACTTTAGGAATCATCAGTTCAAGCTCTTCTAGGGTTTCTCCAGGAATGGTAGTCAGTCACAAAGAACACAAGTTGGCTAGGGAAGTTGGTGTGACGCAGCTGCAAATCTCCAAAGGGTTATTCTGATGGGTATCATGAGATCCATCTCAATTTTGTTCTTTGCCTTTGTGGTTGTTTTGCCATCCTGTGAGCATGTGCAGAGAAGTCTTTAATGAGAAGAAAGCCTAATCACTGGGATAAGCCATGTTTTTGTCTCCCTTTGTAAGGCTATTAGAATTTAATATGCAAATAAGATATAATTAATAACGGTGGTCAGTAGTCCAGAACAGGGTTTTCTCAGCTAGCCACTGTAGCTTATTTGTTCTACTGAGGAAATATTTCTCCATGGAAAGAGAACAAGACTGTGTCTGAAAAGAAACAATCAGATGGTACATGGCCGGCCATTAATGCATGAAAGTGTGTCCATAATGTGTCCGTCATGCTCAGCGACACCTGCATGCATTTTCTGGGACTAGTCTTGATAAATTGAGCTTGTGAAAATTCCCTGCACCACTTCAAAAGTAAATGATTGTATGTAGGTTATTTGTCTGTGTAACTGAAATTGTATTGCCAGTAATGGATTAGTGTGTCAGGGTGCATCATACATAAGTGGTTTTTAGAGTGAGCAACCTTCATCTAGAGCTTGTGGTGTACCAGAATACATGGGGAATATCTGAACAGGTTGTTCTGTGGTCATAGAAGTTCCACTGTTTGGGGACAGAGCTCAGGGGAAAGAATTTCGCCAGGTATGTTACTGGGTATCTGCTACTTTGCGTGTAAGAGATTAGAATGTGCTCTCTGTTTGGAAGATCTTGCCTAGACATTCCCTTATCACCCAGCTCTAGGTTTGACTTAGCACTGGTCCCCTGAAATGCACAGTTCTACTCAAGCACATTTGGCTTCTTGTCTTGTGTATTGGTTTGTAATCTGAAGTGACTTCTTACTTTGATGCTAAAAATACCCATGGCCTGGAGGTGTGCAGGTGTTCCAGGTACTCTGTTCATTGTCCCTTCCTGCTGGCTGGTAGGATGCTGAAGCGATGGGTGGCTGATGCTATAACCCTCATCTCTTGGGTTACAGCCTGCCTGAGGGCTACGGTAACTCTTCAGCATTGCCAGCAAGCAGCTGGGCTTTCTTCTAGCAAAGCTTGATCTTTACGTGTGAATGCAACAGCATGACCTTATCACTCCTGCACCATGATGGAATTTGTAGAAAATCTTTAGTCTTTCACTCTTATGGCCCTTTCTCCCCTTCGTGCCAATATCTGCTCCTGAGCTACACAGTTTCTATTCCTGTCTTTCTGCTTTCTTAAAAAAAAGAGGTTCTAATTCGTAATGTTAACAATAAGGAAACACCCAAGAGCTATGTCTCTGACAGCCAGCGAAAGGTAGAAGCCGTGTATGCTAATTGGCTGTTGTTTGTTGGAAAAACCCTCCAATTAGCTTCTAAAAGTTTGTCTCCAAGGAAGATTTGACCTTTGTGTTTTAGGATGACTACAGCAGCTAAAATCGTGGCAGAAATCTCACTTTAATTTCTGCTGTTGCCATGATGAGATACTGTGCCCCATTCTCCTCTCTAGAAATTGTATTTGCCACAGACAATTTTTCTGACTCTGCACCTGAGCTGTCTGCTGATGAAAGTTGGCATATTCATTAATCACACCAATTTGACAGCAAACCAATTTCACTTGATAGATTTCATAGGTGTTGTTCACTAAGCTACTCTGATTTGGGTATTGCCTGCTCAGATCATGTGACTGGCTGCCTGGATCAATGAAAAAGAGTTACTACTTCTTCATTTAATATTTAAATGAAGCCAAGGTTTGAAGAAGTGCATACATGCACAGCAGCTTTTAGATGGCAAAGTCATGTTATTCAGAGGTGTCATGTTGTGCCATTCTGTCAGCAGAAGTCCTTAAAAAGGACACAACTACAGTGGCAGAAATGGGCTTTTATCACTAAATTATTCTCTTTGTGGTTCACTGGTACACCAGTATGAAACTGAACACTGGTAACACAAATAGCTGTCAGTGTTTCATTGTTATAGGAAATAGGATTATTTTTTTTCTAGAAAGAGTGGCTAAATAATTTTGAATGGATTTATGACTCTTATTTTTCTTCTGTGAGCATGCTTGTGGCAGCAATATGGTCTCAGCATGGTGTTAAAATGTCCCTACAGGAAAAAAAAGAAATAAGAAAACCACTTGCAAAAACAGACTCATGGAAAAGTGAAGTATGATCCTGACTTCCGTTGGGGAGGACCCAGAAATCTTCATAACAAATGCTTTTGGTTTTGTATTTTGGTTTGGACTGTGGTGGTTTTTTTTCCACGCAAATGCAAATTTCCCACTGTTTTCCCTCCTTCTCATTTCCTTATTCTTAAGCTTCTTTTTCAGGGGCAAATCTAAACGAAGGAAGAAGAAGGGTGTGAAGAGAATAGGCTACATGCTTCTAAAATCCCTTTTTGTTTTGATAATCTCTTTAATTATGAAGATCGCTTATACATTTTAGTTGAAAACTGCATCAACTAATTTAGCTTTTTCATCATTCTGGCTAATATTAAGTGTGCAGGTAGTAGCTTAGAGAAGTTAATGACAAAAGATAATCATTAACTTGTCAATGAGGATTGGCCTAGATGTGTAAACTCACCACGCTGTTCAGCTCCAGTTTCAAATGCTCCATTGGAATAAATTCTAAAGAACTATCAAAACTGTTGGGGCATGCAGAAATTCTGATGTACGGATCCTCTATCATTCTGCCTCTGCCTTGCTGAAACAAAGCAATTATAACAAAAAAAAAAGGTACTATGTGCTCAGATCCTTTTATTTAGGAATTTCTTACTGATTTTGCTAAGACTTGTGTCATCCAGAAGTAGTTTGGGCTTTTCGTTTGACAAATATAAACACAGCATTAAAAGAAAAGTAACTACTCCACTGATGTGGGTGCACTTCCAGTCATTGCCAACACTGAGAAATTGAGCCAATATTATCACAACAGTATTTCCCCCCCCAGATGCTCTGAATCAATTGCTGTGAAAACTCTTCTTGGTAATGTATATCATTCATGTTTCAGAGATTGAGGAAACAAAATTAGAGCAAAATCTAACAGTGGGCAAAAAAGAAAATGTTAAAAATAAGGGGGGGGGGGGAAAGATTGATTATTGGAGATTTTGGGTCCCTAACCAGAATAGTGCTTGTTCCTTTTGATCACATAGTTTGGACCCCATTGAATAAAATTAATAAGTCTTGAATGAATTCTGTAGTAGTGCCAACCTCTCCAGTTGCTTAAAAATTAAACTGATTCTCTACCGTAAACAGTCTGGGGGCATGTGAAAGACCTGTGTCCTTTTTACCAGTGTACCAAAACACAGTGTTAAATCAGGACTTGTTTGGAAGTACGCAACATTTCACAGGGAAGAATGCACATTTCCAAGTCCCACAGAGTTTAGTAAAATGTGTTATCTTTCAGTGTTAAGCTGTTAGTGACTCCATTCCCACCTTCATTTTCTGCCTGGAATGCTTTGCTAGGGATGTAGAGGTCAGAGTTTTCAAAGTGAGCATCCTGGGAGGAGTTCTGCAGGGATGTGGGTTCATGTTTGGACTGCTCCTCATCACCAGAGTGATGTTAATTTCCAGGCAGAAGCCTATCCAGGTATTGCTTCTGCAAAGCGGAAAGAAACCGATGATTGTCATAGCCTGTGCATCAGCATGGGGAATGTGAGAAGTGAATTCAATGCATGAGATAAAACTATGTTGATTTCTCCATTTCCTGAAACAGTTGAAAGTGCTGCTTCCACTGCGTTACCTGTATCTGTTGGGTAGCAAATGTTCTAGGATTGTCTGCTTATGCTTAAGCATATCTGAGATCTCCACATACAGCGAAGTCTGGTATTCACCTAGGACACGAAACTGGAAATGTACCTAGTGTGGGCTAGTTGCTCATTATTTTTACTTCAGCAGAGTTTCTTAGTACACCTATGCTGTACTTCACAGCAGCAGTTAGATACCCTGTTATGATAGGTGCTACCCAGACACAGAAGAAGAAGGCTGTGCCCCCAGGAAACTGTAAGGCTAACCTCCATAGTTACCAAGAGAAAATGAGTAGGGATGGGAGCACAGGAGAGCAAAGGAGTTAATATTGGTCAGACTGATAGGGAATGATCTGGGCATTAGTTGAACTGTTGTCTTTGCATATGAAGCTGCATGATGTTTATAACGAAGAAATATTTTGGAAAAGAAAGAGGGATCGTTAATGCTATCTGGCCTTTGTTTTTCCTTATCTCTGTGAAATGTTTTCGAAAATATTTTTAATAAGCAGAAGAACCCATTGGAGCAGATTGCTGCAGATGGTTTTGCTTAACAAGCTGCATCTGTCTAAAGATTCCGAGTACTACTAGGTTGCCCTTTATTCAGTGGAACTTTTGAGATGGGAGCCCACTTATGATAATACTGAGATGCTGATATTAATAACAGTTATTAATACAAATAGTAAGAATTATGTTAAAGTATTAAAAAGGAAGAATCAGTTTTTATTAGCTTACAAAATGCAATGATATTAGCCAAGGTCAACTGAAGTCAATGCATTAGGTCAAATCTTCGTGCCTGGTGCCAAGATCTGTCTGTCTAAACACACAAAATCACAGAATGGTAGGGGTTGGAAGGGACCTCTGTGGGTCTCAGAGCAAATACTGGTCCAGCTCTGTGGGTGGTTCCAGACAACAGCCAGCACCCAGTGCTTGTTCAGGAGAACAGGGCATGTCCAGCACGTCCCTGCCCCTGCTTCCAGCAAAGAGC
>Ga0181612_108402_pt1 | contig 14942 bp, 11 predicted proteins | sample HoacroProtozoa21_FD_119630 | JGI IMG/M metagenome (GOLD analysis project Ga0181612, IMG submission 119630) | Hoatzin crop microbial communities from Cojedes, Venezuel. Combined Assembly of Gp0051906, Gp0051904, Gp0051908 | reverse complement strand
GGGCAGCTGTTGGCAGTCTCCATAGAGATGTGGGTCTGTGTGTGGGGACTGCCCAGCCGTTCACGCTTGCCCTCCTGAGCCTTGCGGACCCCGTGGGCTGCCTTGAACTGTGCAGCAGCGCGTCAGCGAGGCATCTACCAGCCTGAATGTATTAAACTGCAGCGACTGTCAGCAAGGCAGGCAAAGCGTCGGTGGTAACTAGCACTAGGTAGCAGACAGAGACTCGGAGAGCAAAAAGGTCGGAGGTTTTCCTGGCATGCACAAACCAAACACATACTAACACACAGAGCACTCCCCAAGGCTTAGATGTCCCACATACTGGGTTAAAACGAAACGAAGCTTCCGGCAATGTGCGCCTCCGGAAACCACTGGTACGTGGCATGGAGCCGGTGTTCATTTGGGGTAGTTCATGCCACTGCCGGCCAGCTGTGCTGATCTCACTTTTGGGGCATTTTTAATCTACTTGGGATTGCTTTAATGTGTGCTCTTCCTACACCTCCAGAAGGAATGGCTTCTGGGAGGAAGAGCGCAGAGACTTCCTCTGCCTCTCTGAGCTACTGCTGTAGTGCTGTTCTGTAGAAAGACTTGTTCGGAACTGTGCCACGGTAGTGGCACTTGAAGTGCTTGCGTGAATTAATGCTTTTTCTTATACAATTGCATGTCAGAGCCAGAATACCTAAACTAAATTATCCTTCAGTCAGAAACGTTCTTCTGAAACTAAATTGGATGGTACATTTTCTTGTTTATTGCTCTAGTGTTAAAGCAGATGGAAATGCTTGGAGTCTCCTTTGTTGCCAGGGGTATAAACTATGTCACATCAGGAGTGCACAATGTCAGTTTGGAAATGCCAACTGGAAAAAGGTCTTACTTTTCAAGTCCACTAAAAAAGACAAAAGTAAATAAGAGTCAATATATATGCACTCTGTGGAGCCCTCGCACCACATGATTTTCATATATAACAGGGGTTGAAGCCTGCTCTACCAGCAGCTCTGGGATTATGTTGCTTCTTTCTCAGTGGCAACAAGCAACTGCCTGCTGCTTCCCTGGCCACCGGCAAATGTCAAGGGTTTGCATAGCAGGGGCATAATTCTGTGCAAAATGTAGGGGGATGTTAAACTTCTGAAGCCCTATGATGATATTGTGAAGGGCAGTGTCTAAATAAACTGCCCCAGGTGTATTTTATTCAGCTCATTGGCTGTGATAGTAAAACTGGAAAACATGTAGATAATTCTAGTACAGATTTTTGATGTTCTAGAAGTCGAACTGGTCTTAAAAGAATGAAATAACTTCTTTGAATGCCTTGCTGACTCAGAACATACCTAATTCTTGCAGTATGTTTTTTTCTTCAGATGTGCATCAGGTATTAATTTAGACTTTCATTTCTTCACCTACATCTCCTGCAAAATTCTGATGGGAAAACTGTGTTTTAGATATGGCAGTATCCACTTCTGATCTCATCTAATTGGCCCCTGCACATGGCAGAATCAGTGTCTCATTTTACGAGGTATAGCAATATGTGCCCTGAATCTGGGGATTCTGGATGTAAGCAATACTGTAGCTGAACAATAATTTATTTTTTCTCTAATACAGTGTAAGCAACGGTACTGTGTAAAGTTGCAGTGCTACGAAAACCTAGAAGTAGCACTCGCAAATTATATATTCCAGCAGGTACTCATTATTTGCCTATGTTGACTAGGCCATTAGTCTGGGATTAGTTGCAAGACATGGGAGAGACAGAAATCATGGCTTTAGGTGTCATCGCAAGCACTGTTATTACAGGGAAGAACCAATGAAGCAATTCTGTATCCAGACAGCACCTTAAGGAAATCATGTTTCTTACAGGGTAGGACAGATTTGCTCTTCAGCACTTATGAGGCTGTAATAAGCTGTAAGACTGGTTGCAAATAATGTCACAGCTAAAAAAAAGTGTTGCTCTATCATTAAGGACAAAGCCATATACAGGTTCTCTCGAATGAATAAATTCTAAATGCTTCCTATGATGTGTGAACTCCGAAATTAACACCACTAATTTCTGCATGCTAAGAATAGTACAGGGTGTCAGCAGCAAGGGAGGAAGGGAAAAGAAAGAGAAAGATACCCTGCCAGTCTTCAGTAGCGTTCAAATTGCTTAAAGCTTAAGCTATGTAGCATAAATGTCTACATCTGCCATTTCAGAAGTTAACTGAATAGCCCTGTATCAGCGCTGTGGTAGAAAATCCCTAGTCATTGCCTTGACCCCAACCAGAGTGATGCCTGCTGCAGGAAAACAAGTGTACGAACAGATGTATTTTCTGCCCTCGGTACTTGCAAGTGCTTATTGTTGCTTGTGAGCGGGTTCTGTGTGGGCTGTTGGCCTTTTAAGAAAAAGCTTAGTGTCTCGATTTCAAGCTGAAGAGAAGGAAAGCCCCACTGTTTTACCCTACCCAAATAGGGGAAAAAAAGACAGCTGAGAACAGTGCAGATGGCCTGAATCGGACTGGCACATAGTACTGGAGTGTCGGCATCAGCTGACTACCTTAAAAAGTGAGGTCCTGTCATCTCCCCATTTTCACTGGGGATCTCATAAGCCACTTTTCCAAGATTATGCATCATAGTAGTTTGTCTGGCTGAAAATATCCCTCAGAATAACAAGAAAAAGATTATGTGAAACCGGAATATGTTAAAGGCCAAGGAAGAGAGGATTTTTTTTTTTCTTACTGATGTTAAACTTTATCAAACTAAGCTGATAAAATTGTAACAAAACAAAAAATCACAGTGCTGCAGGATAGGTGTTTTCTACCTGTTGCTTTTCTAACTGGCTACAAGCATTTTTTCCATCAAATGCAACGGCCTCTCAGCAAATTTTATTAAACTTGATTGTCGGTTACTCTTGTATATGACAGCCACTGCTAACAGCGTAATTGTCTGGGGAGGAAGTCGCTGCTTGTCTTGCTCAGCGCACGGTCCATCTAAATTCCTTCACGGTTTTGCTGGATATCACAAACAATGTTGGTTATGTATTCAGCACTTAAACAGTGCCACTAAACTGTTGCTCAAGAGTACACCCTAATCAGAGTGAAAGCATTTTGAGCCTGGACTTGGAATAGAATTTGCAAGCGGGACTGAGCACAGAGCTGGTACTTTCTGAAGTTTAAGGCTGCAGTTGCGTCGAGGTTTTATATAACAAATACCTCATGCCTTAGTCAGGGCCACTTGTAGTGAGAGTAGCTATAGTAACAAAACAAAGTTTCTAGCTAGAGAAAGAATATTTCCAGTGAGCAGGACATCAGTCTCTGATCCAGCCCCTGAAATGTGCTTATTTATCAGTTTTGTGTGCAATGCTATTTTAATAGCTACTACTGTATTTTCAAAGCTATTTAGAAATTTTGATTTGTTTGCTTTGGGCTTTCCCCTCCCCCACCCCCCAAACCTATGGAGGGACTTCTCCTATTGCCTTCAAATGGAATTGTTCTAATTACATTCCTGCTTTTTTGACTTGTTTTCCTAAAGAAATGGGGATTATGCAGTTGGGCTTTTTATACCTTGAGCACTTCTGAAAATATTGGCTGATTTAAAACAAATTTTGACAGTGTGTTAGAAGTCCCGGGGATAATTAAGTTTCTGCAAGCTTCCTAAAGGCAGCTGGTAGAGCTGAGGCTGGAGGGGGCAGGCAGAGCCGAGCCGGGCTTGGCAGCGGCCAGCGGGACGGCGAGCACGCGTGCAGCGGGGACAGTGCACGAGGGCTCTGGGACAAGGGCTGGCAGCGGGGGTCAGCGGCAGATTCAATGGGGGACAGGGGAAGAGGATGCAAATCTGTAAGAAGGTGCATACCAGCTGGGAAGTGACAGTTTGTGGCATTTAAGTGAAGAGCATATAAATACATACTGTTTGTGTCTGTGTCTTATATGCTCGTTGACATGTGTAACAAGTAGCAGGATGAGTAAGGAAGGTAATGAGGGATGCCGCAAGTGGTAGTCAGCACAGGGGAACCAGATCTGCATGCGTTGGAGGTGCAGTAAAAGGCTGGGATCTCAGCATGGCCCGCAGGAATCGACCTCCACTGGAAACCAGGGTTTTCACAGGAATGCTAGCCTAAAAGTGACAGCCTGATTAAATAATGCCAGAAAGAATTGTTATTTCATTAATAAAAAGGTCTTGTAAAAGTTCAGTGGAGAGCTTTTCTGTTGCCAAACCAATGTTTTATGAGGAGCAGGATGACATTTTTAAAGGAAGCGTGGCATTTGCTGAAGCAGGCTGAAAGCACGGTACCGGGCCCTGGCTCTGTCTCCCCAAAGCTGTGACTGTGTTTGGACAGTCTGCGTGTGAGCTTCCTTATCCCGGCTTCATAAACCATAAAAGCACTCGTTTTTAAAGAGATTCCTGACCCTCTTTTCCATTGTCTGTGAACAATTGTCTTTTCTAAAGTTCAGTAACTTTCTGCTCAAGTGGATGAGGCATAAATTGACATTACAAGCCTCCAATAAAACTAAATATGTTACTGCACAAGAGTGGATTTTCACATTCCATGCATTTCCTCTTTCAAGCAACAGCTTCTTGCTCCTACTAATTCTCTAGCCATTTGGTGGCAGAGTATTTGGAGCACGAGGCAAGGAAACAGAAGTGTGGAAAATAGAAAGGAAAACACTGAGAGAAAGCCAAAGTCTGTTCTTTGGTCTTGAGGGAAGGTAGAAAACCAATCTGAATCTTTTGCATAGTTTTATAGGGCTGTTCCTGCAAATCAGAATATCTCATAAATCACCCCTTCTGCGTAGTAAGATGCTGTTTGTCTGCCAGTAGACAGGAACCAAAAGCTCCTCTTTTGCAAAAGCATGTTTCCTAGGTGGTGTGGGAAACCATTTCAGCCCCAGAGTCCTTGCAGTGATATTCTGTTTGTTTGAACTTCCCGGCAGCCCTGTGGTGCGTCTAACATTTTGTTATCACTTTCTACACCAGTGAAATGCAGCTGTGATTCAGGAAGAGTAGAACAGCTGTTTAACAGGGACTAACAATAGCATGTGTCAGATTAGGCTGGGAAGTTAGTAAGAATAATCTGCCAGTAGAAGGTGACGAGATGGTTGTAGAGAGGCAGAATGTAGAGCCCAGAGCTGGAGCTTTACCAAATCATGTGAGCTAACACATGTGTTTGTGTAAAAACGTGACTTAGGCACCTTAATATCTTCAGTTAATTAAAACTTGGGTTTTACATTTCATTTAAAATAAGATAAATTAATGATCCTAACAAGGGATGAGATGGGTATTAAGAAGGATGGATCTTAAGGGTACAAATATAGCCTTAAAAGACCCAAATAAAAGCAATTTAGTTCTACATGTTAAGGAAAGCTGGACAGATATAACTGGATCCATCTCTTTCATTTGCTGGTTGGAAGGATTTTTTTTTTTTTTTTTTTTTTTTTTTTACTCCCCCTAAATCAGCTGCAGCACTAAATCCCATAATAGAAATGTTCTAAAATTAGTAGAACTGACTGGGTTTTCCATCTTTGCACAGTTCTGGTTAGGATCATTAATGAAAAACTCATCTTTCGCCTTTCTCTCTGTTTTAATAAATTAATAATAGGATGAGTTAATGTAGGCAGTAAGTTTCAGGCTTCATTCTGCATCATGTCAGTTTGTGTTGTTTTCCCATGAACTTTGTGGTGGTGTGTAGCAGCTGTAAGGGTACAGCAGTTTCTGTACAGTATCTCCTACATAACTGTGCTCATGATTTGTGTGCAGAAGCTAATGTGTGTGGATTGGACAGGTTCAACCCTTGAATTCTCTAGAACAAATTTCTCCAATCTGTAGATCCCAGTTCCCTGCAGGGTGGTAGCAGTGTTCAAAACAGATTGCAATATGGCAGCCAGCATAGCTCAAGTCCGTGGATACAGGGTCCTGAAACGCAGCTGTAATCACTGCTGCTAAGGTTGTCCCTTCCTCCTCCTGCCAGTCCACCACCCCCATAAAAAAGTAGTCATAGGTGCTCTGGGGACCAGTCTGTGCTCTAAAACTTAGGAAAAATTGGCTGAGGGCCCAAGTGGAGATGGAATTTGGAGCAGTCATAGCATTTCTTTCACTCTTGTAATTTAGGCCTGCTTCCTGAGTAGCAATATTAAACCGTGGAATGACTCATTTGCCAAGGTAAGTTGCAGTTTAACTTTTATTTATGGAAGCAAAAAAAAAAATTGGTCCTATGTCTATGTCCCGAGGCACAGCCCATGGGAGAGGAGGGGGAGGGATGAGTGCAATGCCCCGGCTGTGTTTTCTTGGTTACAGAGGGAGTCTCGCAATTATATAGTTTAGGCAGAGAGGGCTGGTACATCTGACCACAGCCTCTCCTGTCTGCTGCTGCAGATGCTGCCTGCAGTGAAGCATGCTTTCTCAGGTCAGAATGGAGCCGTTTGCAGTGGTGCCGAGCTGTACCAAGCCACGCCAGGCTACCCCGTCAATGTGATTAGGTGTTTGAACAAGAGGGAATACACAGCCTGCGTGGAGAGGTGAAATATTTCAGTGGTTTAATCCATTTCCCAGAGTAGTCTTTGCTGGGTTAGCTCCTGCCGAACTGTATTATGGAGCAAACCAAATAGATGATGTGTTCCACAACTTAAGTAGTGTCTACATGATAGCTTTTATGGACTTGGAATTTTTGCGCTGTGGTGGTTGTGACGCAGTGGCTTTGCAAAGTGGTATTTTTGTACTTGAGGCTTCAGTTGTCCATTTGTTGTAAACCAGAATATAAATATCAGAATTTGTATCCATTAGAAACAGCAAACGGCTCAGAAGAGAAGGCAGTCTGGCATCCATGGATCTGCAGGGTTTACTGAAGCAGACTTCACCAGACTTGAGTGAATCAAGTACACTACATTATTATTTACAGTTTTCAGTAAAGAGATGAAGCTATTTGGGTAACTGGAATCACACCAAAAGTTCTGCATTGAGGCTGACTAAATGTCAGGCATTACCTGAAAAATAAATTTATACCTGGAGAGACCTGACAGGTAGAGCTGCAATCTTGGCATAGAGTGCGAGGAGAAGGGGATTGGGGAAAATTTAATGGAAAGGCCTGTGTCTGTATCAATTCTGCCAAGTGTAGCTTCTGTAGAACCTCATTATAAATAAGGAACAGAGTGGAAGAAAAACACAGGGGTAAAAAATACAGTCATGCCATAAGCAATCACAGATCTGATGCATTAAGGAAGCTGTCAGCTTCCAGCAGAGCTGATGTTTCTCCAAATTAATTCATTCTCTGTCTCATTCATGCTAAAAGTGCACCACAGCTCATATGTCTGTGCTTTTACTAACTTCTCTAGGGCCTCCAGGAAAAAGATGCCTAAGAAGTTTTAACTGCTGTCCTGAATACTCTGTACTGGAATTGACCTCAAGGGCATATGGCTCTGGGGAGACCTTATTGCAGCATTTCAGTAAAAGGGGGCTTATAAGAAAGATGGAGACAGGCTTTTTAGCAGGGCCTGTTGTGACAGGACAGGGGATAATGTAGACCTGGGTATGGGGCAGAAAGTTTTTATAATGAGGGTGCTGAAACACTGAAAAGGGTTGCCCATCCCTGGCAACTTTCAAGGTCAGACTGGATGGGGCTCTGAGCAACCTGATGTAGTTGAAGATGTCACTGCTTATTGCAGGAGGGTTGGGCTAGGTGATATTTAAAGGTCCCTTCCAACCCATACCATTCTATGCTTCTGTGATATCAGCTTGGCCCATATTTATTACTGTAGCTGGGGGATTTCTGTTAGTGGAGTGGTCAGGTTATTGGCTTAGTTTACTTCAGTTACAGACTTGTCCTGTGTCTTTTTTTCTTTTTTTATTTTCACTGCTCTTTCACATGCTGTCTGTGTAACAGCAGAACTTGGCTCCTCTGTGCAAAATCCAGGTTCTTCTGGTGTGGAACAATGATGGAGCAATGTCCCTTCTAGCAGTGTGGAGGGTTGTGTAGAGAAGGATGGGATCTGGTTTTCATGTGAAATCATGGAGCCCTTGGGCATGCCGTGGAGTGTGTGGAGTAGTCCCTGCACACACCAAAGCGAGAGAGAGAGAGGAGTGGAGGAAAATGAGCAGTTGTTATCTCATTCAGCTCTTTCACTTTCCTTCAAAATTGCTTAAAGAAAGTGAAGTGCAGTTTGTTTACTCATCCATCCTACTCCTCGTCTGGCAGAGATCCCAGCTCACTGACATGTGAAAAAAGAGATCCTTCTGAAAGCTATGAAACATTAGTGTGGTTCTTCCCCAGCCCTGGGCTGGGACGCTTGCATCACCCGCCCCCGGACACTGAAATTCTTCTTCTAATCCTTCAGAAAGCCTTACAAATCATCATCTTGCATTGCATCAGCGTCTGGCAGCCTGCCGCTCTCTGCTTCTGTCCTCACTGCTGAAATGAAACTACGACCCTGCTGCTGCGTGTCACCTAGCTTGGAGTCATGTATCCGTTCTGGGCCAGCCTGCCAAGACACAGGGCACCGAAAAACTTGGCAGTGCTGGCTACGCAGTGCGAGCCGTGCAGGGTGAATGGCCCCGTGTCAGAGGTGGCTCCTGCCTTCCCCGGGGCTCCTCGCCAGGCAGAGCCCAGCTGCGGGGTAAGACCCCCAGCTCCTGCACTGCCCAACCCTCCCCTCGTCTGTCCCTGCTCCCCACAGGGTTGCTCAAGAGTGGCTACTTGTATTCTCACAGCCTCGTGCATGGATGTTTTTTAAAGTTTACCCCCTCCTGACTTCTGTCACATTGCTTCATTGTGCACTGATTTTATTTCCTCCATGTGGCTGATGAACCACTGCCTTACCAGCAAAGCCAGCGTTAGGGAAGGACGGAGCTGGGGCTGTGCGAGCAGCCTCTCGTGCCCAGCATTGCACAACTGCCGGCCCTGGATCACATGCGCTTTGCAAGAGGGGATTTCCTCCTCTGTCAGGGCAGTGGGTGGCAGGGGCAGCCAGCCCGGGCACACCACGGTGAGCCTGCAGGCACAGGGCACGCCGGCACTGCCAGCCTGGACTGGCAGCACAGTGGTTTGGGGACTCAGCTCTGGCGACCTGGTTTTCAATGTATTTAGCTTTCCGTTCAACCTTGTATAACAGCCAGCATGGTACCCTGCCTTACTTGTCAGGACTGCTGTGTGTTGTGTTTCTTTGTGTTCAGTAGTTTCTGAGGGATTTCCCTTGCGTGAGTCTGCTGCTTTCTGAGCCTGTCCAAACTTTTAGCTTCCTCCTATGGCAATGACTTCCACAGGTTATTTACCTATTGCGTGAAATGATCCTAGAAGTCCTTGTTTTCCATTTAAACCTGCTATCTGTCCGTTTAATGAGATGCTCACATCTACCTGAGCTTGCTTTGTAAGGAGCTCCCAGCTCACCTTCCTGACGGTCATGGCTCTGGTGGTCCATGCCAGGTCCTCCAGAGCCCCCCAGCTGCGGGGTCTCTCTTTGCTCTTCTGGGAGTGGTGCAGCTCAGGGTGTCTCCTCTGACCATCCATGATCCTAGGATGGAGGCAGGGATGTGGTGGAGAAAAGTCTTTGGAGAGAGGAGTTGCCAAACCCCCACACCACTTCTGAGGATATCACCGTGCAGGGTTTTTTTGAAGTTCATAGCATTGCACCACTCATAAGAGCAAAAATTGTCTCCTGTGCAGTTTGTAGTGAGCAAGCCAAATCATAAATGCCTGCTGCAACAGCAGCCACGCTGTGCTGCAGCCCACACACCCACAAACACGCTCCAAGCGGACCGCAGGCTTGACTGGGCGTGTGCTGGGTGCCCATCCCTGGACCTGCCTCTGCACCCTGGGGACAGCACGCACACACGCGTAGCCTGCGCCTGCGACATGGTGACCTGCTGGCTTGACTGACGGGCCGGGACCTGCAGCAGCCTCTCCTGCTAGAAGCTGTTTCTACTCTACAGTTAGTTGTGAACCCACTGTGCTCCTAGAAACCCCTTGGCGCTGTGTCAGGAGCTCCTCTGCAGGAGTTCACTTCCCATGCTTACTTAGCAGATGGTTTCTGAGCTCTGTCCAGAGGAAGGTGAGGTGGGTGGAAACGCTGTGAAGAAAAGCAGGCTGGAGATCCCCGTTGTGCACCTTCTGCTTTCATGCCTGGCTTTTCGAGAAGCTGGGGGAGCAACAGCCAAGCACTGGCCTGGGGCTCAGCCAGGGGCTAGTTCTGCAATCCAACACCCCACAGCCGCCCACCGAGCTGGGTGGCAGCCCGCCATCTCTGCCAGCTTGCTTTTTGCCTTCCCAGAGCTGAGCTTCTGTTACTGCTGTCTCTGCCGAGGTTTGGGAAAACACGAGTCATCCTCAAACCTGGCCCAGAAAAAAGGAAAAAAATCCAGGCCCCCAACTCCTTTGTGCACTATCGCTGCGAAGGTCCCTGCGTTCATGCTTCCTCGCACAGACTTCCTGACGCCTGGGAGATGTTCTGGACAGTCCCCATCGCTTGTTTGTAAGACCAGTGGAGGTTTCCCTGGAATTGTGTGAATGTCTGGCTTACTAATTCACTGAAAATTTGTAAAGATCAAGAAGGAAAAATGTCTTCACCTGCTCCTCTTTGCAGACAAAAACACCAAAGTTCAGTCCTCCCCATATGAAATGTTTTGTTTTGCTTTTACGGTCCTCATTTGTTGTTTGGCTTTGAAACAACCTCTGTTAGTTTTGAAATGAAGACTTATTTTGAAATGAAACATAGAAACAATTAATCTTGAAAGGAATTAACAGAAAATTACTGCCTGTGGGAACGTGCTTGCAATAATTTGAATGCAAATCATGTTGACATGACACAGTCCAATCCCTCAACTGATTTTATTGAACTACTGAATTGCATTTGGAGGAAAGGTGATTTTGGCAGAAATTAAGGGATTTTCACCCAAATCGAGTGTGTTTGCTCAGATTAAGAACAGTCACAAACCTTTTCCTAAAATCTAACCCATAAGCAGACCTTTCAAAGGCATGATGCTTGAGAAACTGCATCAAGAGCTGTCACTTTCTGGATGCTTAAAGCCCTGCTCACAGCCGAGGAGCGGAGGCTGGGCAGCCCAGCACACCGACCCTCTACCTGCCTCGGGGCTCGTCTCTCTCCGCTTGCCCTGGTCCCAGGCCCCTCTCCCCACTGTCTCCTCCATTGCCTCTCTTGATCTATTGCTGTATTCAACCTTATCGTCCTCTCTGAGCTGCTCCTCGGCACTGCAGCTCTGTCTGTCAGGCCTCCAGCGAGGTTTTAAATGTCTGAATTGTGTGTTGCCTGGGTGTGCTGGGAGCTACTGTGCAGGACATGGCCATCTCAAGACTGACATTTTGGCAGTGATAACATTGCTGAGCTGCAGCATGGATGGGCGGACAGCAGCAGTAACAGCTTTCTCCCGAAGTTCACCCCCAGCTTCGGCAGGGGTGTTGGACTAGATGACCCACAGAGGTCCCTTCCAACCCCTACCATTCTGTGATTTTGTGATTCTGTGAAAAACACACCATACTTTACCACAGGCTTTTATTTGATTGGTTTTAACTTGCTGTATTTCATTGGTGGGAGAGAAGGGTATAGAAATTATGTGTTGGGAGTGTGAAATGGATGATCAGTCAAACTTCTAAGCTGATCTTCCCTTTCCCCTGTGACAGCAGCCACAGCAGCCGGTGCTTGGCTTATGCGTGCCCTTACCGCAATACAGGCATGAGTAAGTTCGTTCCGGTAGAGAGCTGGGAAAATAAGGCGATGTCCCCAGCACAGCACGAGGGAATACAGCCAGCCGTTGAAGTGCAGCTCACCAGGTGTTTCACACCCCACTGGTGCATGGAGGGTTGAAAGTGCAAGCTGACTCCCTCTACTTCCTGATCTGCCTTCTCTATTTACTTTCAGAATAGAAAAGCTGATTGAGACTCAGCCAGAAGAAAAACTAAGACTTCAGTTAGTTTTGTAGCCACAGTGAGGTTTTCTGCCCAGCCCAGAAACTGATGATCTGGCATTACCAGCTGGCACCTATTGCATCCCTGTTTAATTATTTACCTCCTTCAGCAGCCTCTCCCATCAATCTCCCCTGGCAAAAGGACAGGAACTGCTTCCTGCTCCTCTTGGGCAAAGGGAGATGTCATTTATAGGCTTGCAGAAGTGGGCAGGTTGCTGACAGATCCCAACTGCCCACCCGATACCTGGCAGGATGATCTCATGTGACGTCGTGCTCTTCCGAGGTGAGGTGAGGGCAAGGAGAGGAGGAGCAGGCAGGGAAGGTGCTGCCAGAAAGGGGGTGTATTTTTGTTTTCAAACGTTCTCACTTCAGGGCATCCCAGAAGCATGATGCAAGAAAGGTCTTGTGAAGACAGGGCAGCCTTGCAGGGCTGCGACATGCCCCCGTGCTCCTGTTGTGATGCAATCCCTTGCGAGCTCCCGCTTCCACATCCACGTAGGGTTTATTTTACTTACAAAGAGCCAGATGTTTCCCCCACACGTACGAGCTGCCATCCACCATGTTTACACCATCGGCCAGCACTTCAGGTGATATCCAGTCCTCATAAACGTAGGGACATCACACGCATCTTTTTCCCCCCGTGACTGCCCAAGCTCATTGGGAGGTATTGTAGCTAGGAGCCTCTCTATTCAGCCTGAAGCTCCCTGGGCAGCTAATTTTCTCACCCTGACATGACTGTTCTCAGAAAATTCCTGTTTCTTCTTACACTGCTCGAGTTCTGTTGCAATGCAGATGGAGGCATGAAATCACCTAAACCTCCTTCCCCAATGGGGCTTGAAAAATCAGGCAAAGGCCAGAATTCAGTTAGTGACGCTGGCCTGCTTTTGTGCGATGTTTTACACCGGTGTGGAAGACAAGCAGCAGGCACCATTGAGCCTGCAAGGAAACTTGCACCTAGGACGAGGCCTCTCTCATTGCTGTATGACAGCCAGCTGCAACCTGCCTGTTGAGCTTGTGTCACCATGCAAAGGGGATGGGACAGAGAGAAGAAGAAGCCAGAGGGACCCTAACTCCAGCTGAAAGGCTGTGATGAGTGGGACATCCTTAATGAATTTTTCTTTAGGGCCCTTTTTGGATATGCATCAAAACCAGCTCCAGGAACAGAGACCAGGACTCCAGTCCTAACCTCTCCATTCTCATACCTCTCAGCTTAGGGCCACAACAGCATACCGAGTAACAACAGGAAGGTTTCAACACGGCTCTGCCTGCAGTATCCCATGGCCTGCTGGTTGGAGATGACTGGCCTCCAAACCAGTAGGACCCAAATACTGGTCTCCAGTGGGGCTGGCACACAAAGGACAGGCACTCTGAAGCCCACGTGGCCAGTGGGGATCTTGGGGGATGTCTGGAGAGGGGGAGAAAAGATGGCGGCTTTCTGCTGGTCCTCTCCAAGCTCCCGGAGGAGGAGGAGTTGTGCAAGCAAAGCAGCCTGGATTTCTCTCTGCAGGGCTCTGTAGGCTCCTGCCTCTCCATCACTCACAGGCGGGAGCAAGGTTGCCCTCTTGGGGCCAGGGGCCTGGCGTTTGAAGCAGGGAGTGCCCAAGGTGGGCACTGAGAAGAACCTGGGTTCTGCGGTCACCAGCTCTGCTGGGAGAGCCCAAATTAGGCAGAAGTCTGACATATCCTGCCATGGTGGGTGATTACATTAACAACAGATGACTGATGACTTAGAGGATGTGTATCCAATTCTGCATACACAGCAAGGCAGTGGGTTGTGTAGGAAGTAACTTTTTCAGGCAGACTGACGTTTTGTGGGGACATCTGTGCTGTCACAAAGCTCAGCCATGTAGAGGTGGCCAGGGGTGGGCCTGACAGGGAGGGGACAAAAGCTGTCCTGAAACACAAGTGTCCCATGGACCACCATGGCTCTCCCAACATGCTGCTCAGGAGCAGTGGTGTTAATATGGACATTTAAAGCTCTAACTGCCTGCCTCAAGCACTGCTCTGCCATTAACAGATTAATCAGTGCTGGAGACCCGAATCCAACCGCGGGTGCAGCTGGAGGCAGTAAGTTTATGAGGTGGCCGTGGTTGCACAGGCTGTTGTCCAAGCTGTAAAGTTGATGGAGACCTGCTTATAACCGCCTGCCCGAGGGTGACTTCTGCACACTGGCTTTTTATGTTACGTCTTGCTGCATTCATCAGTTGGCTGGCTGCAACCAGAGCAGAACCACCTGAAACTCTCCATTGTCTGAACAGCATCAGAGCGTTTCCTGCAACCCCCCAGTGGCTGGTTTGGTTTTTCAAGCTGTGGAAAACCACAGCAGCAATTCAGATCCTTTTCAAACAAAACAGGCAGACTGGGCTTGAGTTTTATTTTCCCATAATATTCCTGAATTCATATGCTTTGCCATTTGCTGGAGTAGATATTATAGGAGCTGTGAGGAGCAGGTGACATGCCTGACTTATCTGCATGTGTGTTTGAGGATGGATCAGGGTGTGCAAGCATTGCAAAACAGACTTAGAAATACACAAGCAAAGATGGACAATCCTAAGTTCCACAGTCCCCGCTTAAGCTGTCTTAATTAGTTGTTGCAATTTTCTGGGTTTGGAGAAAATGCAAGTGTGAAAGTATTGCAAGAAGGATACTGAATGTATGTGCATTTGAAGTATTTGAACGTACTCACCAACATGTATTGGAAGTATTTTAGCACACTCATGCTGTTGGTGATCATGTCAGGAGGAGAAGGAGAAAAGCAATGTTTTGGACCTTTAGGTCTGACTCACTGTGCTTAGTCTGGGACAGAGGGTGCGAAACAGGGCAAAGAAGAAAACCACATTGCTCTCACATGCCATTAGAGCCCCAGTGACCAGACAGTCCTGGTCTCTTGAGGAGAGAGCTGGCGTAGGTTCAGAGTTCCGCTACAGACTTACAAAGCCAGGGAATGTTTTCCTCAGAGTGGGATATGGTACAGCCTTAGGCGCAGGGAAAAGGTCCACAAGAAGTGAGACATCTGATACGCATCACTGCTGAGCAAAGCACGTAATCAATGTGCTTATGCACATGGCCCTCAACAGATT
>Ga0181612_180708_pt1 | contig 14943 bp, 11 predicted proteins | sample HoacroProtozoa21_FD_119630 | JGI IMG/M metagenome (GOLD analysis project Ga0181612, IMG submission 119630) | Hoatzin crop microbial communities from Cojedes, Venezuel. Combined Assembly of Gp0051906, Gp0051904, Gp0051908 | reverse complement strand
AGGAGAAGAAAAGAAAAAAAAAGAGAAGGAAAAAAAAAAGAAAAAAAGGTAGCGCCCTTGGGTGTTTTTTTTTTTTTTTTTGAATGAGTTTACCACCAGCTGTAGTTTGCTACAGGATCTATTTCAGTCGCAAGACAGGCTGCTGTTCCGTGACCTTTCTGTGGGCTGCAGGAGCAGCTAATGCTTCTGTCCCAGCTGGATTATTCCAGCTGTGTTGGCATGGAAGGATGAAGCAAGCCTTTGATTCAAAGCTGCTATTTTCAGGCAGTTAATAATTTCGGGAGACTTGGTGTGTAAATTCCGAAGGGCTGAGAGTTCTGTGCTCCCCGCTGCCGTCGGCAGCCCAGCTCGGGGCTGGCCGACCAGCCGCGGCTCTGCAGCAGAGTGGGAAGGGGAGCGTGGCAGCTGGTCTCTCTCCGCTTTCCCGCTCCTGTGTCCGGAGTCCAGATTTGGAGGCGTACCAGCAGCAGGCTGCCTTTACTCGTGTTGTCTTCTGGAGAGAGTTGTCTGGGGATTTCCTCTGCACAGAGTACATAGCTGATTACTGTTTGTCCTGCTTTTTCAGTACAGGTAAAACCTGAGGGTAAAAAAAAAAAAAAAAAAAGCTGTTGCAACTCCACCGAGTTGTTTGAATCAAGTCATTGTGAGGGCTATTTCTAAGAATTGCTTCTGCACCAAAACAACCCAAAAAGTAGCTTTGAAATGAGTTGAAGGTGTAGCCAGTGATGACAGAGAATCAGTGTGTAATCCAGTAAGAACCGCTGCATTTGCATCGTGATGCAGTTAAGAGGAACTTCATTTTAGAGCTTACAATACAAAGACAGTCCTGTAGCCTGCGTCTGAAGCAGGGATGCTTCGAGGCACACAAAGTGGTTGTGAGGCTTTGCTTGAAGTTCTTCCCCTTCCGAGCCAGTTAACTCATACAAACTGTATATTCTTTGGAAGGAACGTTTTTGCTTCAGACTTGCGGAAGACACACAGTTATGGTTTCCTCAGAAATACGCTGGATCAACATCGATGTATTTAATTTTGAATGACCTTTGATTACTGACGTTCGCAGTTCTCGATTCAAATCTAATGTGTGTTGAGAATGAAGAATTCACAAGCGTGTGCTCTGTTGCATCTGGAACGTGCGTAGTGTGTGGAGAAGCTAGTTAGTTTTCCATGTGCCATCTACTGATTAATCTTTTGTTTTTTTGTCTCACCAGGAATAGTGGTGGAAGACTGTCTCCTCCTATTGCAGAACTTGCTGAAGAATAATAATTCCAATCAGAATTTCTTCAAAGAAGGTTCATACATTCAGCGTATGAAGCCATGGTTTGAAGTTGGAGATGACAACTGTGGGTGGTCTGCACAGAAAGTAACTAATCTTCACCTAATGCTGCAGGTAAAACACTTCACCTAACTCCTAAGTACCGATGTCAACACTTTTCCAGCTTTCTTGCAATGAAGAGTGAGTGTGATGTAACAGTTAACTGCGAAATCCGTGTGTTGTCGTTAGCTCAGAATTAGCTGCCGATGTTGCTGAGATGTACGGCGTTCAGCACAAATACTGTTGCCAGGTTCTGAATTTGTAATGACTGGCATATCGCATAACTTCATGTCATGTAACTTAAGATGTAACAGTGATTTGAGTTAAATACATAATTAGGGGTGTTCTGTATAGAGACTCCTCCTGTATGAATGCACGTATTAACCGAGTTGCAGTAGGTTCATAATTACTGGTGGGTGGGCGTCTTCCCCGCTGCTCGCCCGTCCAAAGACACGCAGCGAGGTTTTCCTGCTCTGCGGCACTCTGTGTGCAAGCTGAGCGTTCACAATGAAGGTAGTTTCTCACTTTCTGAAATGTAATTCTGACAAATGGTGAGCCAAATAATAGAATAGTTACAACTTGACTTCTCATCAGTTGCGAAGTTTGCAAAGGAGTCGGATACTTGAAGATTTTAGAGGGTTTCGCCGAGCTCCAAGTCAAAGGGCCATACATAGTAACGAGGCGAAGATGCTGTTTAATTGTTGTCTATCTCCATTTTTAGGAGCAATCCCATTTCATGGCTAAACCTGAAATGGGTAAATTTGTTTTGTTTTGCATTTCAGAAGGTCTTGGGCTCTCTTCACATAGAAATATTTCGTGTTTTCTAGCTTGTGCGGGTCCTCGTGTCTCCCACAAATCCTCCGGGTGCTACCAGCAGCTGTCAGAAGGCGATGTTTCACTGCGGGCTGTTGCAGCAGCTCTGCACGATCCTGATGGCAACTGGGGTTCCTGCTGATATCCTGACGGAGGTAAGGGGGGTACACAGACACAGGGATGGGGGCAGCTGGAGGGGTGAAAGTGGGACTCTACAGGGATAAGCGGCTGCTGCAGAGACAAACTGAATTTACAGTGTTTGCTAAGAAAGGTATTTCAGATGCCAGAGATGTCAGCTTCCTGCGTGGGCACCATACGTGTGAGGTAGTCTGGTACATTCTATTCTGCAACCAGAGAGCATTCGGATTTGCTGATTTTTTTTTTTCTTTTCTTTTTCTGTTGAATTTCAGCATATCCCAGAGTGGCTGAACTGATTCATGTTTTTCTCTGTTCTAGGGGTGGGTTTTTTGTTGTTGTCTCTTTCTTTTGAGAGAGTCTAGAAGTATTCTGACTCGGCAGGTTTCCAAGGGTGAGGAATTTCTAGCTCCTGGAAAGCCGTGCAGGGGGGGTGTGTTTTCCCTCGATGAAACGATGTGCTTAGGCTGAGCGCAGAGCGGTTCCTGTGGTGCAGCCTCCATTCCAGTTCTTTTCTCTCTTAAAAGGTTTCACTTTCAACTTCTTTAAAATGTCCAGTTTAACTGGCTGTCGTAGCCAAACTGACACAGAAAATGAAGTTGGAGGGAACTGGGTAGGACAGAGCCGTCTGAGCGTTCTGTCCCTTAACATTTGCTCAGCACCTTTCACAGCTGTTGTATGGATTTCAGCTGCAATGGTTTTGTTGAATAAATCTCTATGCTGAGACTTGGTATATGTTTTTCAATACTGAGCTGTCAGGGTAACCTTGAATAATTTTGTGTGATGTGGGTAGTAGATTATGGCTCACATTTAACTATCCATTCTATTTTTCCTCTGCCCTTTCTGTAGACCATTAATACTGTATCAGAGGTCATTCGAGGATGCCAGATGAATCAAGACTACTTTGCCTCTGTAAATGCACCTTCGAATCCACCAAGGTAGAGGAAGAAAAGTGTTTAACTGTGTTAGGTAATGATGTATTGGTATGGGCAATGGCAGTCTAATCCAAAGGAATGCTTAGATCCGGAGTTTGGAACTATGATACAGAGCAACAGCTTTGAGTTCCTGTTGGGTGTATTAGATGTAGCATAAGATGTCAGGTGTGTTTCCGTGGAGATGAGGCCTAGAACTGATTTGATTTGGTATCTGATACCTGAAAAGTGAACGAGCAATAGCTGAGAAGTTCCTCGGTTGCGACTGTCAGCCAGAGGACAGTCTGTGAAAGGATTTAGAGGCTAGGAAAACAGCAGGGTAATTGATACTTGCCGGGGAATGCTTAATGAGACTTAATCTCAACATTCGGATGTGAGGGCAGAAAAAGAGCATTCTGTATTACGAGTTGCTAGTGGCCTTACGAGGCATCTTCTGCAGCATTACTGAAGCTAGCAGGGAGCAGCAGGGGCTCGGTGGGAAATGAAGGTACTGCGGGGGAACACTAGCTCGTGCGGTCCTGTATAGTGAATCTACTGGCTTGTGTTTTAACTAACTGAAAAACTTTGGTATTAAAGGTTTAACTCAAATGTTTGAAATGGTAATAGATGGAGCAGGCAAAAGTCTCTTTCCGTCCCTGGAGAATACCCTCCAAGTAGTGTGTCTGCGGTTGCCTTCACTCCCAGCTTTGTCCTAACGGTTTTTCTGTTTCCTTTTCAAACAGGCCTGCAATTGTAGTACTTCTGATGTCCATGGTAAACGAAAGGCAGCCTTTTGTGCTGCGCTGTGCTGTCCTCTACTGTTTCCAGTGCTTTTTATACAAAAACCAGAAAGGACAAGGAGAAATCGTGTCAACACTTCTGCCATCCACTATTGACGGTACGCAAAGCGAATGTCTCTGCAGTGAGCTGTGAACTAGCACAAATGTTTAATGCATCAGCTGGGGTCTTTTGCAAAATTAGTTACCTGCCACGGAGTATCTGATCCAAGCAAGATGATTTGGCTTATGATTCCTCTGAAACTTTACTAGTTTTGTTTTTGTGGGTTTTAGCTGTCTGTTGATGTCTCCAGTATTTTGCCAGTTTGCATCTCGTTTTAATCTCACTTGTACCTCTCGGCTGTTCCGGTAGCTACAGGTAACTCTGTCTCAGCGGGTCAGCTGCTCTGCGGGGGCCTCTTTTCCACGGACTCCCTCTCGAACTGGTGTGCGGCCGTGGCGCTGGCCCACGCCTTGCAGGAGAACGCCACTCTGAAGGAGCAGCTCCTGCGGGTTCAGCTAGCCACCAGCATCGGCAACCCGCCCGTGTCGCTGCTGCAGCAGTGCACCAACATCCTCTCGCAGGTATGGCACCGACTGCCCGCTTCGGGTTGGAGCTCTGCGAGCCCGGGAGGAACGCTGCTCTTGTGCCGGCGCATCGCAGCGAGGCCTCGGTGCGAGTGTCATCAGAGGGAGGGTTCTCTCTTTCACAGGCTGTTCTGAAGCTGTGCTTAAAGCACTCTGCGCTTCAAGGGGAGGAGAAAAGCAGCAAACATTGCTTTTTAATCAGTGGTTGCTGCTTGGTGGTGTCTGCTCTCAGCAGGCTGAGACTAAAGCATCTAGACCGTAGACTTGGTTGAAAAGACAAGGCAAACAGGCAGGATCCCCAGTCGCGTTTTCTTGCTGAAGAAGTGCCTAGTTAGTATTTAACCTGTAACTGCTACCTTGAAACTTCTGAAAAATACCAGGCTCCCATGTATTGATAGTTGTTCATTTTGCTATTCAAAGCTAAAAGTTATTTTTGAACTTGTCCAACGTTAACACCTGGCTTTGCAAATGACGAGTGGGTGCCCTTCACCTCCTCGCCCACGCTTCCTTGTGACACTCGCTCAGTTACGCATACCGATCCCCCAAATGGTTGGAAGAACGAGGAGCTACTTAACTCTGGCAGCAACTAGACTTTCCTGCAATTGAGAATGCTGGCAGAATGCTGGAATTTTGAACTGGTTCATGTGACGCTTTTTATCTGCTTTACCTGAAAATAGACAATACTTCTTTTTATCGTTTTCTCAGTATTTTTGTATAAGGTAAATTTGAGTCAGTAAAACTGCCTGCGGCTCTTTAGCCTTAAATGTTACAAGGGACTCGGAGTTTGGGGGGTTGTTTCTGAAATGTGTTCCACTTCAAGGTTCTCAAGTAATATGTGTGTAACTTGCAGGGTGATAAGATCGACAGACGGGTATGTATTTTTTGGCACAGCTTTGGCATTTTCTTGCCAAAAGCAGGCCTTTTCCTCTTGTCTTGGGTTTTGCTGGGGAGGTTTTCTTTAACTGCTTTTTTGATGTGTTTCCACTTACAGCTTTCTGTTGCAGTTGGGTTTGGGTTTTTTCCTACCATAACAAGCTCTTTCTGTGTCTCCAGGGGATTCTCTGGGGGTGCTCCACAAAACTATGGGATAAAGATCTTGGCTAGCACGGGTGCTTTCTTTCCAGTGGGGCAGGCTCACTCACCATCTGTTCACCTAACAGATGCACTTTCTTGTCAGAAAAATCCAAACTGTTAGAAATGCTGTTTCCTGACTGGCCTGTAGCAAACAGCTGGTACAATCTGAAGTGGGAACATGCTGCTGATGTCCTGACTGCTGGAAGAAAAGCTGTGCTTAACCCGCCTTCCGGCCAGTTTGTACGTCCTGCTGACCAGCAGAAGTTTTAACCCTGGAGCTACGAGTTGTGAATAGCGGCATCTCATTGCTGGCAAATGACCCCTGAAGTGAGCTGTCTGACTTTCAGGCTGAGTTACTGAAATCACTGCTAAGCTGGTTATCAGCAGCAGGAAAAACAATTCTGAAACGCCACTGCTGTGCAATTGCCTGCATTATTTACCCCATTTATCCCAGGTGGCCTGAGGGGTGGGCTTGTGTTGTTACCAGCCCTGAGCTGTAGAGCCGCGGCCCGAGAGCTGTCGTCTATCACAGTAGGCGTTACCATGGTATGTCTAGAAAATAGCAGCGTGGTGTTTTTTTTTTTTTTTAATAGTGTTGTGTACTGTGTGGAAATCCTTAGGCAGAATATGTTAATTTGACCTCAGAAAAGCATGCAACATTTGAGAATAAATGTGGTGCATGACTGCTTCCAGCAGGTACTGCGCGCTGTCAGTGCCCGGGCGCAGAGCAGAAGTAACGCTGTGTTTCTGACAAGATGAGTGACACTTCAGCCGGTGTTCTCTGAGGAAGCACGAGGTGTGCCAGCGTGCTGTAGGGCAGACTGCCAGTTACGGTGGCTATTCCCAGTGTCTACGACCTGGCTAATAGTGTTGGGACAACAAGAGCCAGCATTTGTAAATGTGAGGGCAGAAGGGTTTCTGGTGTTGGTGTTTGCTGCGTTTGAAGCACGCAGTTCTTGTGCAGTTAGGGGAGAACTTGCCTCGATCCTCTGACAAGCAGGAAGGTGGCGTGACGGATGTCTTTGCGCAGCTAATTAATGGGTGTCGTGGTCATTCTGTCAGTAACTATTCAGTCTGAACTTGTACCTTCCCCGGACTGACTCTGGTCACTCCGGGTGACACTTGTCTGTCCAGGAGAGTGAAAGCAGTGCTGCATGGGTGGTTAGCAGGGGAGTAAATGCAGACTGCCAACAGTTAAACTGATGAAGTGTGGCAAAGTCTGACACTTGTAGAAGGAGGAGCTTGGTGGAGCTGGTCAAGCCCGGTGGCCTGCTCTCAGGTTTGCTAGAGCCTTTAAGGGTGAGCACAGGGAGGGGCATAGCTCTCCCTCAGGAGTGGGAGGGCTGAGGAGAAGGTTCTTCAGCCAAGCTGCTTGACAAGACAGTACTATTGCAGCTCACTACGCCGATGTGGTGTGGCAGGTGATTTTCTGTACGAGCTTGCAAGACCTATGATTTGTCACCTTGTGTCTTAATTCGCTTTTTGCCTGAAGACTGGAGTGGGAACACAGTTCTTAGCCTTACCTAGTGGGTAGTAAGAAGTGGGACAGCTCTTCGGGCGTGCTGTCTTGCCTTCGTGGGTAAACCTGCTATATGCTAGCGAGTATCTCTTCAGCATGTCTTGTCATGAGACTCTCTTGGAAATAGTGTCACTCACGAGCAGAGATCTGAAAGTGTTGCATGCAAGTCACTAACTAATTGCCAAGTGCAGGGTGGGTAGGGGAAGTGCATAACAGCGATGGGGAAAGCTAAATGAGCCAGCCCAGAGGAAGGGGGAGGACAAGCGGAGGGCAGAGTTTGGTGGGGACTAGGCGACTCAGTGAGGTGTAGGTCAGTGGAAACCAGTGTGGCATTCAGCTGGAAGGGCAGCAGCAAGGAAGATAGTCTGTGCGTTAATACAGCAGCACGACAGGGTCGCAGCAAAGCTGCAGCCAAACCCAGAGCAAAGACTAAACAAGGATTGCTCGCAGGGCACGTGGTACTCACCGTGACACACAGCGGGCAGATGCTGCGAGTTGGTGGTGACGGCTGTGTCCTCTGCTGCTCCGACAGTGTTCACTTGGGTCTCTGGAAGTAACGACGATGGTAATGATGAAAAAGGGCCAGATGCCCCCTTTGCTATGTGTGCAGCATTGGGGATGCCCACACAGTCTGTGTCTGTAAGCCGTGTTCTCTCCTCTAAGGAGATCCTTTCATCTTGGTGATGGCGATGTGCTGCGGCAAATCGCAGCACCTCAGAAGGAAGTCCTTGAAGGCAGTCTCTTCGCAGCTTGCTGGTCTCTTCCAGAGGTGCTAGACTCAATTCCTGTCTGTCTTGTGGTCCGCAGTGGCAGTTAGGTAGCTGGGAGCTGCTACAGAAGAGCTTCTTGCCAGGCTGCGGCTCACTGGCTGTTTCGGTGGGCAGCCTGGCTTATTCAAAGACCTTGGGGGGGCTTTTTTTTTTCCTGAAAGCTTAGCTAAAGTTAAAAACAACAGTGCCTTCAGCTCTAAAACATAAAGGTTATCAGAGGCAAGGATGGAAGTTCAGTGTCTCAAGTGCAGAGGACTCTCAAGCACAGACTCTTTTTTGGTGATAAATACTTCTCTCTCTTGCCACTGTCTTCATCCCTGGGACCCCTCATTCCAGTGTATTTTTGTGCCCCTTTTTGAACATAGCCCAGCAGTTCCATACGTCTCATCTTGCCTTTGAGACATGACTTTAGCTTCCAGTGACTTTACCCAATTTACTGGGTGTTTGTGTGAAGCTTGGTTTTCCATGCAGGGAACACTTTTCTGGGTTGCCTTCTGAATGTTGACTGTTGGAAGAGACGTATGCCTGTCTTAATACTGCTGTGCCCATGATATCTGCAGCAGAGACAAGGGGGACAGAATTGAGCAGACAGTCAATTTACAGATGAAAACTAATTTTCCCTAGTTAAGAAAACCAAAGACTGCAGTTAGCATTCCTCTTGCTGGCTTACTGTGCATAAAAGCCAGCCCAGTATTACCTTTCTGTACTTAGAAGATAACACTGGGAGCACGTGGCAATTTGTTTTCAGGAGGGGAAGGCTTAGTGATGCATCCCTTCTTATAGGGAATCCTTACCTGACTGAATTTACACCTTGTTCCTTCTTTACAGGAGTTGTGTGTGTGTTCCTTCATAGTATTAATTATAAATGCAGAACTAATTTGTTATGATTTTATATTGGTGCTAATTTGCATTGAGTCATATTTCACATCTGTGTTGCTTGTTGTTTTGCTCTGAAAACAGTTAAATAGGAGTGGTTTAATACTTGTTTCCTCAAAGCACTAAAGCTGTGTTCAGTGTAACTAACAAATGGGTATTTTGAAAGACATGACTTGTCGTTTCTGAAATGATGAGGCGAAAGTGGGTGAGTTCTGAATCAGTACAGCTTTTTTTGGTATTTAGTCCTCCCCTGTGGAAGGATAACAACCGGGGGGTTTCTTCTTTTCAGGGCAGCAAAGTACAGACCAGGGTTGGACTGCTGATGTTGCTTTGCACGTGGCTAAGCAACTGCTCGATTGCTGTCACCCACTTCCTTCACAATCCAGCCAATATACCTTTTGTATCCTTGACCTGCTCGCAGAATAGAACCGCTTGCCTAGCAAATACTTGGATTATTCACGTTCAAGTCAAGTGTTGGTCTAGATCAGGTTGCAGGGATACTGCATGACGCAAAAGACAACGCTCTGGGGCAAGAGGTACGACCAGCCTCTTGTTGACAGCGCTCTGCGTGTGCTGAACTGTCTGTAAGATGTGCGTGTAAAGTGCAGCAGAAAGCTAGGTCATTCTGCCAGAAAAGTATTTTTTTTACTGCAACAAGCCCATTGATATTTTTAGTGTGACTTGTGCTTATAACCAAGAGGTAGGACGAATGCTTCCTAATTCTGTTGAAGCTTCTTTCTATGCTTGCTTAGGAAAAAAATCTGACTAAAGTACATAAGGCTAAACTGTCACCTTACCTAACAGAAAGTCTGTTTTGGAACAACTAAATCTCTTTTGTTGAGCAGACAGTTACTGGGAAAAGATATTTTGGGGAAACTACTGATTACCCAAGTCCTCCAACATAGGAACTAGCTTTGCGAGGGTTTCATCAGCAATTTTGCATACTTCCTAATCAAGCTTGGTTTTACATGTGAAAAGAATTTTAACTGGGAATTTATACAGGGAGAAGTATGTTACATGTCTTGTGCTTATGAAATACCTCAAATATCCTTAACAAGAGCTCTAGCTCACAGGGCAGATAGCTGAAAACCTTGGAGAAGAGGAGCAGCTCGTCCAAGGCTTGTGTGCACTTTTGCTTGGCATTTCCATCTACTACAATGACAATTCCCTTGAAAATCACAGGAAGTAAGTATAATGTAGAAAGAGAGGACTGTAGGGAAGGGTCCTGTGAATGGCAGATGGTGGTTTAAGAGGCTCGGACCAGCAGCCGTGCCATCACGCATATGTTCGGTGGAAGGTTTTCTGTGCATGCTCCTGAGGGGACGCTGACCCACCTCTCGTTAGGCGAAGCAGGCAGTAGGTTTGCATGGGTCCTCCCCACCTCTGTGTTCCTGGGCTGAGAACAGGCAGCAGCAGCAGCAACTGAAAAATTGCATCTTGAATGTGAAGCATCTACTGCAGTTGAGACTTGAGATAGATAATCAGAGTTGTAACTGTGACAAGCACCTTGAGGGAGGGATGGGTTCATTTCTGTCCACGTGTTGCACTGTGACTGATTTATCTCTTCCTTTTAGAGAGAAGCTGAAACAGCTGATTGAGAAGAGGATTGGCAGGGAGAACTTCATTGAGAAGCTTGGCTTCATTAGCAAACATGAACTTTATTCCAGAGCTGCTCAGAAGCCACAGCCTAGTTTTTCTAGCCCAGACCATATGATGTTTGATCATGAATTCACCAAGCTTGTAAAGGAATTGGAAGGTGAGATGTTATGCTCATTTTCGTAGTTTTTGTGGTGAACTGATGACTGAACTATCAAATCTGCTGAATGTAACCCTCTTCAAAGTAGTGTGATGGTACTAAAATGGAGTATTGTGAAAAACAGGTTAGTGATAGCTGTAAGTAATCACATACCCAAGCTCGCAGTTCAAGTATCTAGTAAAAATACTGCCAGTACAAGCCCATAATCGGGGCTTGTATTAACTGGATAACTTTATATTCTTAGGTGGAATGATTCATAATACACGTTGTGACACTGTGGCCAAGAGGTGTATTTCCTGTGCTCGTATAGAGACTGAAGTATTGAACACGTGTGATGTTCATAAAAGCCTGATTCATGGAAGTGTGCGATCTGGTTATCTGCTGTTTCTAACTGATGCAGTAAGAAAAATGATGAATGCTGAATTTCCTGGCTTGTTAGAAAATGACAGGGACTTTCTTTAGTGTTTTCTGTCCTTCACAAAAGAGACAGGTTGTCATCATCCTTAACATGTAATGTCCTGTTTATTAACATTGCCCAACTTCAATCAGTCTAGAGAAGGAAAAACCTCAAAGCGGCAACAGTAGAGATGGTTTTGCCCCATCCGCGTCATCTGCGTGCTGCCCTGTGGCAGTCCTCAGCCTTTCACTCATTTGCACAGCCGCCTGGGCACCACTTGTCGTGGAGCCATAATGCAAGTAAAACACACCTTTTCTGATCGGGAGGACCCAAAACACTCATTGGCTTTTCTGAAACTGTAAAGCAGCAAGTGTGCAAACCTTGCTATAAAAACATTGCCACTTCCTATTTTCTTAAACCTGTTTGTGACAATTGCTTTTTTTAAAGTGCAGGCTGAGTTTCTGATGCCATGAACTCAGTTAAACTAGGTGAGGCTGTGAGACCTTTCTGAGGATAGAAAAGATACGTGAACTGGGTTTGAGCTGAGAGAAACTGTTCTTGACAGGTATCATAAGTAAAGCCATTTACAAGTCCAGCGAGGAAGATAAAAAGGAGGAGGAGGTCAAGAAGACACTGGAACAGCATGACAACATTGTGACTCACTACAAAAAAGTCATTAGAGAGCAGGTAAGAGGGAATTAATGCTCTGCAGGTGCCTCCAGGAGTTGGTTGTTCCGGCTTTTGGTGGCAGTGCAGTTTGATACCTGATGTTCCAAAACTAGTAACAAAGAATCTAGCAGTGGAGAAACGCTTCTACAAACACTTAAGCCAAGTTCTGGTTCAGCTGTAATTCAGTGCTTAGAATACTGAGTAAGGTTAATTCTTTGTCTGGGGTACATCTGCTCTTTCCTCTGAAGTGTTTCTTTTCAAATGAGTAACTGGAGACCTTGCAGCGCTTTGCAGAGAGATACAATTCTTAGTTCTGTGCTCTCACCTTTAAAAAGATGACAGTTGAAATGTGGCTGAATGAAGAAATGAAGTTTGGGTATACCTGCTGTGGTTGGACTCTCAAATTTTTTTTTTCCAACAGTAGTTCACTTGTTTTGTTGCCGCAGCGTAGATTGAAAAGCAGAGGAGCAAACTGAAGTAACTGAAACAGCTCATGGGGAACTGAAGCAGGTGCTGTTAGTTCAGGGATGTGGAATGGACACAGAATACAGTGGTACATGAGGAATTAAGGGGCACTTTTGAACGGCCAGTGAGGCTTTATTGAACATGTGATGACTGCAATTACCACGACTTCTTTAAAGACTTTTGAAGTGGACCACATGCGTGCAGGCTTCAGTGTGATGGAGAAAAATGACAATCATCAGGTGTCGTGTACTTCCTTTCTCTGTCCTCTGCTGTCCCTGGTGTGGGGATGCTGGAGGTCTCTTCCAGAAGACTCGGAAGGCATTGCCCTGGTGTGACAGGCTGCTTCTGTCTTTCCCAGGCTTTTTTCCTAGGAATAGCTAGGTAGGTTTGCACGAGGCTTTTCTGCTCATCTGTCACAGGTAGCACTGACAATGTCACTAACCAGTAGCGTGTAATGGTGGAGTTAAGGTTTTTCTGTCTTTATCTGCCTTCTGGATAGTATTGTATTCAAAAGTGTTATTGCTCCAAGTGCCTTTTTTATTATTTCACAGGACCAGGAGCTTGAAGAACTAAAACAACGAATTAATACTTTAACATCGCAAAATGAACAGCTCCAAGCAACAGTTACACAGCAAGTGTCGCAGATCCAACAGCATAAGGACCAGTATAATCTCCTTAAAGTACAACTAGGTAGGCTTCAGAAAGAATCATACAAAATGCAAAGATCTTGTGTGATTCATGGCAAGCTGCCGCACAGCTCCAGCAGATAACCTTCTGCCGCTGCAGGCGTGCTGTTGTGTCTTCTGCAGCACGGGAGAACTTCCCATAGAGATAAAGTACACTTTTTGTCAAGTTGATGTTGAGCATTGCAAACAATTTTGTTGAAGCATCAGATTTGCTTCAGTAACTAAAAATACTACGTTTGGCTTTAAGTGCCTTTAAACTTACAGAATAAAGCACAGTGAGGACTGAGAGGACAGCTTGGAAATGCGAATGAGGTATAATTTGTTGTTGCTTTGTGCTGAAGTCTTGTGTCTCTTGAAATAATAGTACTGTTTCCTGCAAGATCGGTTTGAGCACTTGAGCTAGGGCCTCCCTGCCACATCAGCCTGCTCGTGGGGAAAACGAGCACCTGAAGACCGCTGTAGACCAGACAGTTCACTTAGACGGACACATGGAAACACCAGGATTAGCAATAGCTTCTGACCTGGTCCCAGTATCAGCTTGGTTGCCCACGATGACAAGCAAAGCCCTGCCTTGCTCCTTGCCTGCAGGTGTGCCTGGTGAGGGGCAGGAGCCGAAGGCTGCGGTGGGAGCTGGTGGCTGCCGGGGAGCTGCTGGCAGAGGCTTTCTGCACCTTTGTTTCTTAAGTCAGTCCGAAACCGTCGTTGCCTGTTCAGACCTAACGTGAGCTGATGGACCACGGTGTGCGCTGAGGTTTGGGTCTGTGAATGAAAGCGTCAATTAGGGACGAATTGCGGTATGGCAGATGTGCAAGTTGAGGCCTACGACTGTCACTAGAGAGACTGCTGAATGCTTGAATCAGGACAATATATTCGAGTTATTCCAAGGTCAAGATGCCTGATAAGCTGGATATGACAGGATTTCAAAAAGTAATTCCGCCTTCAGGATTATTTACGATTAAAAATACGTAAGGAGACAATTGTCCTTCCTCTATAGAATGATGTGTCTATGAACTTTGGATGAGCTGAATGACTGAAGCAGCACGCAAATGCAGCCACAAATACACACTTGGAGGAATGGCAGATTAGAGCTCTTCATTCAGCTTCTGATAGAGAATTTGCAAATACTCTGCTTTTGGTTCTTGAGTTAGAACGGGCAGGAGGACGACAGGCAATGAATACTTTAATTGGTGTGTTTGAAGCTAACTTCAAAATGATGTTGGTGTTTGTGACCTTTGTTATAAACTCTGCCTTTCAGGAAAGGACACTCAGCATCACAATTCCCACAGCGACACGTTTCAGATGAATGGCATTCAGGTGGAAGAAGTGAGCAAATTGAGAGAGGAGTTGGAAGAATGGAAAAACAAGCATGAACTGCTGCAAGGGCAGTTAAGGGAAAAGGATTCTGTGATTGAAAAAATGGTAAGTGCTGACTGTCTCAGCAGAACTTGATGCAGCTTCCAATGCCTGTTTTCAAATGTCATTAGCCTTAAGTTGTGTAAGTCCTCATTATGATGGCAGTTAGTCGTAACTGACTGCATGCTGAAAATAGCAAATATGGTGGGAGATGGCTTGAGCAGAGCCTTTTCTGCTTCACACTGTTCCCAAGAGTAATTTGTGCAGCTGACCTGTTGTACTGTAGAATCAGTGGGTTTTAGCGTGGTTTGGGTGGGGAAAAACCTGTAGGCATCTCCTAGGAGCTTAGTGGGAGTGATGCCTAAGACACGTTTATGGTGGCCTGCTTGTGAAAATGCAGGATGCCACAGGCTTCTTTTACCTTGTGCATGTCTTCTGCATTTGAACTGGTGAAAGATGCTTTTCCATCCACCTCAGAGGAGACCATCCGACTGCTCTCGTGTAATTGGAGAGTGTTGACGTGCATTTCTTAGCCTGTTTGCACCTTCTCTGCTGGAAACTTTGATCATGCAAGCACACAGTTTGCTTTGTGTTCTGACCACACGACTGTATTTAGTCTGTCTAGGTCTATGGCTGATTTTCCTGTTGCTATTACAGAAGTCTGCACCGCTGGAAATGGGAACAACAGAGCAGCCTTCAGAGACCAGCAGATCTGGTGGCTTGGAGCACAGTAATGAACTACAGAAGGTGAGCTTGTGGTGTTTCAGCAAAGCTGTGCTGAGTAGTGGTAGCTCGGGCTGGGAAGGGAGTTTTGTCAGGCTTCAGGGAGGAGCATTGATTCCT
>Ga0181612_132802_pt1 | contig 14943 bp, 9 predicted proteins | sample HoacroProtozoa21_FD_119630 | JGI IMG/M metagenome (GOLD analysis project Ga0181612, IMG submission 119630) | Hoatzin crop microbial communities from Cojedes, Venezuel. Combined Assembly of Gp0051906, Gp0051904, Gp0051908 | reverse complement strand
GGTGGCGCGTACTGGCGCCGGCTGCGCGTCTTCTGGGTAGTGCGCGCGGCCTGGGGTTAGAGGCCCGAGGGGTGCGCTGAGGGGGCTTCTCCTGGTGGGCTGTGGTAAGGGGTGCCCTGCTGTCGCTTATCCCCGTGGGTTGTGGCTGGGCGGTGTCCTGTTGTCCCATCTCCTTATGGTTTATGGATAAGGGGGTGCCCTGCTGTCCCTTCTCCTTGTGGGTTGTGGCTGGGGGGGGCCCTGTTGTCCCTTATCTCCAGGGGTTACGGCTGAGGGGTGCACTGCTGTGTCTCTATCGCGGGCTGTCGTTTGATGTTTAAAAGCTCTCAGAGTTTGGTCACGAGGCAGTAGCGTTTGTATGCCAAGGCGGGCTGGAGGGTGGTGAAGTTGCCTTGAGCTTCAGATTTCCTTGATAAACAGCAGCGAAATGGAGATGAAGCCGCTAGCGGCAAATGCTCAGTTGCTTTCCGTTCAGCCTCTTCACTTGGAGTTTGGTGACATGGATGTGTCAGGGCTCAGCCTGCCTGGTTAGCAAATGTTTTGATAATCCTGGCTGCTATTTCCCGTATGTACTTTTCAAAGTGGCTCACTATGGTGTTTGCTTAGCAGGGGAGGAATTTCAGCATCACCACGTAGAGCTGCTGCTTCCATTCTCCTATGTATTTAAGTAGCAAAAGCTTAGCATATCTAACTTTTTCTTTTTGTCACTGAGTGGAGACTAAAGAGTCCAATTAAACTAAAGAGATGTGTTGGCTAAGCTTAATGATCTTGTTATCAGCTACAGCTGAGTGGAAGCTGGCTTTTAGTCATGCTAAGAATGCTAACAGTAACAATAATGCTAATAAAAATAAAAAGCTATGTGAGAACTACTCATTAATCGGTTGCCACAAATTAGGCAACATTTTTGTACAGAAATGACATGTACAAGCAATTAATACTTGGTTTTTACCCCCTCTCTCCTCTTGTAGCTGAGAATTAAGAGAAGAACAGTTACTAACCAGATAAAGTTTGAGTCCGAAGAGCAGTTGAATAATCAAACACTCAGAGGGAGCTGGGCTATACCTTTTGGGTATGCTACAGAGATTTGAAATCTTAACGCAACGTTGCTGCATTACGGCAACACATCTTCAGTTACATTTTTATCATTTCAAATGCTGGGGTCAGGATGGTCTCTGATGTGAGTCAGAGGCAGATATCAAAAAATTGTTGTTATAATATGACTTTATGTTTGTAAAAAGTATGTAGAGAAAGCAGATAATGGTCAAGGAAGGTTTCCCTTGGACAGAAAGAAGTGGTGAGATGGGGTAGGATCTGTTCTCTTATCTGCGTTATGTTTGTGTAAACTGGCCTTGTTTCCTGCTCGGGATCACGGACAGCTGGCGTTTCTAGATACTGCAGTACCTTCCTTGGAACCAAGCATGCTGTTAAAAGAACAAAGCGATCTTTTTTCTGACATGTTTTGTAGCTATTTCTGCAGGTAGGCGGTTGGTTGTATTTGCTAGTCGGTAGTATTCTGGAGCTAGTTTTAAGGATGGAAAGGGATTTTCTCCCAGAAAATTCTGGGCACTGTGGCTCTGACACAAAAGCGAGGAGCTATTCCTAGTTCTTACTTTCTGAAGTCTGGCAACAACTAGCTGTGGGGATAAAGATTGTGTGTGTCTCTGGTTTATTGCCAGTCACAGCTCAAAATGGTAATGTTTTCCTATATTTATGAGAGAAAAAAATAACCTCTCCCGTATAAAAGTATATACAGACAGCAATATTTACTGAAACAGTCTATCAGGGAACAGGGTTTTGCAGATGGCACTGGAAAAAACTTGCCTCTCTGTGTTGTGTAATACGAAAGTTGTGTGACTGCAAACCTACAGCCCTTTGTAACAAATAGCTGTTGTAAGTGTGCAGTGACTTCTTATACTGCCAAAACTCCCAATGGTTCCTGCACCAGTTACTGCCCGGAGCTGGATCTTGAATTTTGTCCTTGAGGCAGGGTTAAGTGTGCTTTCCTGCATCCTCATAGCTGCTGCTGCCTCACCGGAAGGAGGCTGCCAGCCCTGTCCAGGCGTGGGCAACACGTGCGAGGGTTAGGACTGGGCTGTGGGGGGTTTGTGGCTGGGTGGTGGTTAAATAAATTGCTACGGAACTAGAGTCACCGGTAACGACAAGCAGTGTTTGTACCTCAGGACTCGAGCAAGCGTCTGTAATGGCCTCCATTGCAATGTTATCAGTTCTAACTGATGGGTGTGAGTTGAAGGCGTTTGTTCCTGATGCCATTTCTGCTTTAGCAAGAGTGGAAATTGGTTAGCATATAGAAGGTGCTGTCCAGGGCGTGTTTGTAATGTTGGATCTCTGTGTCTAATAAAATGGTTGAAGGTCTACATGTTTCTGTCTGCAGGCATGACTGATAAGCTCTAATTTTGGTTTGGTGGCTGCTCTGGTCCTAGTGTGGAACTGTAAGGAACAGGAAACGTTACCAGTTATGGTGAACCAGATATAGTTGTGTGTTTTTTGTTTTTTGTTTTTTTTTTTTAAAGTCTTCTGTGGTATATTTGTAAAATTCACTGTTTAATGTACATTACTGGGGGGGGACCCGTTTAATCTACAAATGCTTCTTTTATGAAAGAAGTCACTGTCTTACTGTAATAATTTAAGTTACTGGCTAACATTGAAGTCATCTTGTCAGAGGCTTTTTATTACGTGCATATACGTCAATCATCTTTCTCCCTGTTGCACCTGAGCACTTTAATCAAGAATGTTTTTGTCAGTCCGGTAGCCGGAAAAGATGAGAGTATCTTGTTGATAGTGTTGATGTGGGTCAGGCGCAGAACTGCAATGTAGCCTAGATCAGTTGACATAAATAAATAATAAATATACAGATCATCTCCAGTCAAACTAAAAATATCTGTGTGAGCTTTTAGTTGTTGTTTTAATCCGGTTCCTGCTTGTCTGGCATCATCAATGTCCAGTGTTAGAGCTGCTTGCTTCTTTCTCTTTCCAGAAATGTCCCTCCTGCCTGACTTTGGGATCTTCACCATGGGCCTGTGGTCTGTTGGTCTCGGAGCCATTGGTGCAGCTGTGACAGGGATTGTCCTTGCTAACACTGACTTATTTTTGTCCAAGCCAGAAAAGGCTACATTGGAGTTCTTGGAGGAGATAGAGCTAAAAACTTTGGGATCAGGTAAGATTCTGGATGTTTCGGCCCACATTATTTGATAATTGGGCTTTTATAAGAACCTTTGTAGGGCCAGGGTTGAAAGAGTTTTTCTTAGTCGTTCCTAGTTATAATGCATAGTTGGGTGTCCTTGATGGCAGATAATTCTGGTGAAGGAAAAGCAACCAAAACTGATATTTCTGGATGAAACATGACACACTTCTAAAAATCAATAAAGCAATAATGGCCTGTTATGCATATCAATTTTTTTTCTGATAGAACTGTATTGGAATGTGGAATTCTTTGCCATGCTTTGTGTTGATCCTTAAAGCATTAATCGTTATAAACGAGAATGGCTGATACCATTGTTGATGATGTTTCTCCTGTATATACAGAACAAAAAACATTCAAAGCAGGTGAACTGTGGAAGAAGAATGGTGCAGTGGTCATGGCTGTGCGAAGACCTGGATGCTTTTTGTGCAGAGAGGTACTTGCTGGGCTTGGGGATTAACTAGGAAGAGCTGAGGTCTACTTGCATAGATTCCCTTTAAATAAAAGGAGGGGGTGTATAGGACAGTCTCCAGATACATCTGAAGTATTTTAATGGTCTTGTGTCCTAGCCCAAACTGGTAGCCAGCTAACAGCATACGTAGTTTTCTTTGCAACTGGTTTGTATAGTCTAGGTCCTGAGCATTTTCCTTCCGAAGGCAATGGGTAGATGATTTTTACATCTGCCAGGGACCTAGCCCATGATAACTGGAAAGGGAGATTACACAAAATCCAATTGGTAACGAGTCCTGTGAGCTAGTTGTATTCCATATGACCAAAATAAATCTCTGTGAGCCAGGTCGTCTCTGGTCAAAAGCAGCCCAAGACTGGGCTGGCAGAAAGCCAGCAGATAAAGCTCATCAGCAAAAAAGAGATGTGCATAAAGGGGAGTCCCTTGCTGTTCTGAATGCTGCATGTGAGGCAGGAAGGTAAAGAGCTCGAAGACGAGGAGTTACTGTTCCATAACAAGGTGGGTTAGGAAACAGAACTGGATCCTCAAATTGGCATTAGGCTTCTTGGGTGGAGGTGAGAGGAGACACTTAGAATACAATTTGAATGTACCGTGTGCCTGGGAACAGCCATAACTTGCACCTTGGCCATGATTTTTCTCATAGCTGTGGGGAAACATAGCTGTTATGTTGTTACTCACCACTCTGTAACACAGAGTAATTAATATTGCAACCACGTAATTAAGGGATATGCTCCCATGATTAGTAACTGCTTAAGTATGTGTGGAATTCATGGAAGGTTAAAGGTTGAAGTACTTTGCTCTCTGAACAGGTGTAGCGTAGGCAGGAGGAGAACGCGCTATGTGCCTGACTTGATGCCTTTCGCATACAGTCTGACAGGAATTCATTAATGATTTGGGGTTTTTTTTAATGCTAACTTCCTAAGCAGGATTCAAAGAATTGTGGTATTTTTTGGTCAGGAAAAAATCAGGAGAAAGAAATTTATTTTTTTAGTTCTTAGTTTTGGTGCAAAACTTCAGATTTTTAACAGAGGCAATCACACTACTGATCAACTAATTAGGGCAAGGAATTGTTTTGTATTTTAACTGTGAAAGTTTGAAAAAGCTTTTAAATTGTCTGAACTGAAGTTATTCTTGATTGTTGCATACTGAAAGCATTTTTGTGAGTTGACTCTTACCTTTCTCCTAAGAAAATTCAGTTGCCTTTTTTTTTTTTTTTTTTTGTCCATTGATGTTTTGCCATGGTATGAAAGCTGCTTCTTTCTGCACTGTCACTGACTGAGCTGGTGGAATGGTTCAAAACAGGTGCCCTGCCGTATCTCTTAACCTACATGTGGTAGGTTTTTGGGTTTTGGGTTTTTTTTTAAAGAGACAAAATACACTTGCTTCCCACTATCTTACATCTTGGAAAGGGTGTTGAACTTTGTCCTTGTTGACAGCACCGAGAAGGAATATATACTTTCCTGGACACAGTGGTGGGGTTGAAAAGTGGCCGTTGTACCTCATAGATCACCGACCTGATACCAGTGGTGAGGGCATGCTTCCATCATCCACTGCAAAGGATGTCACAAACCCTACTGGAATGATGTCTTTGGATCCTCGAGGACTGGTGCCTGTGGACTTAAGAAATACGGAGTCTTTTATCTCCATCATCTGCATCCAAAGTAATCAGATTCCTTTTTTGTTAGTTAGGATAGACTATGTTTAACAGGACTACACTTCTACATTTCATGGTCTGGATCTGGCCATGTAGTGATCTGGTGCTCCAGTCATTGTCAAAGTGCCATGGGCTTACTAAATCTTGTAGGTATCAGTTCAAGCATTCTAAAGTAGCAGAAGAGCCACAGTTGAACTATCAGAGGGACAAACTGAAATGGGAATTGTTCTTTTGGGTTGCCCCTGCCTTGGCGGAGAGAGAAAGTATTCTGGCTAGGGTGTGCTTGTCTGCTTTTCACAAAATGAAAGAAAACAGTTTTATAGACGAGATGAAATGGTCACAGCCCCATGGTAAGGCTGTACAGCTGTTATGTGCTATAATTTGCCCACAAAAATAGACTTCTTTGCTTTCTCTTATTGTATCATTTTTAAATAGCAGTGCAGAAAACCAAGTCAGGTCTAGTCCAAAGGTGCTGCTTGAAGTCTAATGTCTAGAGAATTTTAAAGCTTAACTGTGCTCTTACATTATTCCTGCTCTTTCCCCTCCCAAAAGTAAGGAGACACAAAATAAACCCCACCAAACTGCTGAAGTGCCTTTCTCCAAAAGGCTAATCGAGGTTTGATGGTACCACTGTCTCTCCAGAGACAGCAATTTCTGGTCTTACAGGGGACTCCACTGCACTAGCCTGGAACATCACTTCTCAGACATGCTAGGTCACAATACAATTTTTTTTTGTTGTTGATTATGAGAGTTTTGAACTATATAAAAAAATCCCTGACAAAATTGCTGTTAACACCCCCCCCCTCCCTTTTAGAAAGCTCATAAGGCTTTTTGCTGAAGGAAAACAGAAAATAATTACCAGCACTTTTGGAACAGAAAAGTGGGGAAAGAGCTAACAAGTGTAAGCTGTGATCCTTTAGCTCTCACACTCACTACTCCGTGTTTGCTTCTGATGCTGATCCATCGTTTTTCATTTCCTCTGAAAAAGAGAGTAGTGAACTGGAAAGCTGCCCTTAACCTTTCACCTGCTGATGTCTTTGTCTGATATCTTTTCTCCTGTCTGTTCATCCCTATCTGTCTGCTACTTGATACTCAGTAACTTCTAGATACCCCGTAAGCCTTTGAGTTAAGGCATGTCGGTGAGGTGGCTGAGGGTGCTCATGTGTCCGTTTTTTGAAGTATGGAGTTCTTTGTGGGAGTTTTGTCTGGTGAAAATGACCTTTCTCCATTGGAGATGAGAAGAAATGTATTTGTGGTGTGCACTCTGATCTCTTGGAAACCTTGGAGGCCTTTGTGAAAACTGTGGGAAGTGAGATTCCTTCAGCAGAACAAAAAACCCAGCAGATAAGTGGTGACACCTTCCGCTCTTACAGACCAGAAAAAGCAGTATTGCTTCTGGGATACTGAAGGTATTCCCTGATTGTTTTCACTGTTCAAGTCAAGTGGTGTGCAGGCATTATCTTTTCACTGTTCTCTAAACACTCCTGGCACAGGCAAGGTATATCTGCAGCTTTGAGTTAAAACTATGTTTTATCCAGGATTTTAATATTTTACCTCGTAAATGCTCAAAAATCTCTGTCCTCTGTGCTTAATGAAGAAAATGATAGTAAATATAAAGAAGACCTGCCTAGGAGTAGAGCTAGCTTAAATGTCTGGTTTACAGGTCTGTTTCTGTTTTGCGCCACAAGCTAGAACTTATGCAAGTTTCTGGTGCTCTTGAAATTCAAGGTGAAGCTTTCCAACCTCCATCTACTGCCTGAAATGTTTGGGTTTGTTTTTTCTTTTCTTAGGAGGCTTCTGAGCTCTCCTCTCTGAAACCTCAGCTGTCCAAGCTGGGGGTCCCTCTCTATGCTGTTGTTAAAGAGAAGATAGGGACTGAAGTGGAGGATTTTCAGCATTATTTCAAAGGAGAAATCTTTCTGGATGAAAAGGTAGAGTGAAGTTGGTGTTCTTTTGTTTAAAAACAAGCTTATGAATGTCCTCTGAAGAGCTTGTATAAATAATACAGTTAGAATGCAGTCTGAATGAAAAAGGATTTAGTAGTGTTGTAGTTTAAGAAGTTAATTAGTTTTGCTTTTCTATATATTTATGTAACGTGCTCAACTTACAAACTGTTCTGCAGCTATGCACTGATAACATCCTGTTGCAGGATTATTCCTTCCCTCCCCTTTAACAGGTAAACAGTATGGCCTATGAATATGTATTCCTTTCTTCCACCGGCTGTGTGACTTGCTGATGTTTGTGCCAGTACACTGGCACATGCTGTATTGCCAGTCTCACGTCCTACAAAACCACAGCCCTGCTTACTCCTTGAGCCAGAAGACACATTTAGAAATCATTTGGCTTCTGATGGAAGAAGAACACATAATAATCAACTAGAAGATACCTTTATTTTCACTCCCCGCTCTGCCTGTGTGAAAGAATCCGGGTGACTTAAAAAACAAATGGCTGATAAAGTTGCAGGACTTGGCACCACTGTTACCTCTTTACCAGCATTTTTTTTTGTACATACTTCAAAAATAAGAAAAAAGAGATCTGTCACAAAGCGCCCTTGTTGTCAGCAATAGGGATGTAGGTGTGTGTGGGGCTTAGATGCCTGTGGATCGGCTTGAAATCTACATGAATGGTGGTAGCACCGGTTGGCTGTGTGGAGGTACGTGGTCACGTAGTGCGTTAAAGAGGTTAGTTCACATGCAATTTCTTTTTAGCTGTGCCTGGTTAGCTTTTGTGTGTTGCGGCCTTTCTTGGGTACAAGGTTGGCTGGTTTCCTGAATTTCATTTGGGAGGAAAAGTCATTTTTACTTTGTTTGCTAGGGTATTTTCTGTTTCCCTGCAGAAAGGCTTCTATGGTCCACGCAGACGAAAAATGATGATGTCGGGCTTCTTCCGCCTTGGAGTCTGGCAAAATTTCTTCCGTGCTTGGAAAAGTGGATATAGTGGTAACCTGGAAGGAGAAGGATTCACCTTGGGAGGAGTATATGTGATTGGGCCAGGAAAACAGGTACTGCAGGCCATCTAGGAGGCTTTTATGTCTCCTGTTAGACCAAAAGTTTCATTTCTGGAATTGTTCAGTTGCTGATCAGTTGATCTCCCATGGTGAGACTAGCGTGTGAATTTATCTCTTGTGTCTTTGACTAGGGTGTTTTACTGGAGCATCGTGAGAAAGAATTTGGAGACAAAGTCAGCCTTCCATCTGTCCTTGAAGCTGCTGAGAAGATAAAACCACAAGCTTCATAAGCAGAAAAATACTTGCACATGTTTCTGATCACAGCTTGAAATGTAGAATGCATCTGTTTCTTGAACGTGCAGTTTATTTGCTTCTTAACTATTTAGTGATCAACTTGGAGGAAAGATTCTGTATTCAAACATAGAAAAATATGAAAATCTTCTTGGATCTTTTTTTGTTGCTTTGCAGCCTTTCAGGTGGTCAGGTTTTCAACTGCTCTTTTGTGTCTGACTGTATTAATGAAAAGCTGGGTCTAACATCTGACCTGGCCTGGATGTTTCCAGTCAGAGGCTGTCGGTTGAAAACCTGTCTGCCTCGGGGAGCAACACTCTGCTAAGGCTGCAGTAATGGAGTACCAGCCGAGGTTGGAGGATAATAAAACTTTACATAAATGAAATGCCTTTGCTTTTTCATTAACATCCAAACACATCTGTGTTTCTAGAAGACTAAATCCTGTCAGTCTAGATTATTCTGAGATTCTGCAGTCCAGACATGCCACTCTGTCTACCCAGAAAGTTTCTTGTTCATTAACTATTGGCTCTAGATATTCCACCTCTTTGTGTGGCACCCTGAGAGGAAGATTGAAGACATACAGTGTTCACCTCGAACGATAATTGTGGCATGAGGGCAAGTTCCTTCTTGTGTTCAAGATTCTAAAAAAAAACAAAGAGGAAACAGTAACAGCAGATTAGGGAGAGTTTCCATCCTGGCTTGAGTTCTGCAGTAGAATGGCTGGGCTGTTACTTCTGAAAATAGAGGAACCGTTGCACAATATGATCGGTGAGAGCCAGTGGCATACGTAGCCAAATCTGCGAACCTAGGCTGTAGCATGAATTTTTCAAATGTGCTGATGTTTCAAAGTCTAAACAAAATTTTAACATTGCACTTGAAGAGGATTATCAAGTGTTGCAATTCCTTCATTAGCTGGTGTATATAAAAGGATAGGTAACTTTGGAAAAACAGGTGGGCTAGAATGTACTAGGCTAGCAGAAGAATTAAAAGGAAGGATTCTTTTGTCCTGGCAGCAGGTTAGTCTGAACTGTCATTCTGCTTTCTTCTGAACTTAAAATTAGTGAAACCTTCATGTATTGTTGGTACTGAGGGCAGGGATAGTTTGCACCTCTGAAACTTTGGTAATATGCCTATTTTTGCTCTGTGGGCCGGTGCCTACCCATCTATATTGTTCAGCTGTGTGCAAAAAGGGGTCATACATGATGCCGACTGTGTGAAACATAAATGCCAAAAACTAAAACTTCACAAACCCTGAGGCCTAGCCTTGGTTAAATCAGTTATGCAGGCTTTAAAATTGCATCATGAAATCATGACTTTTTTTATATATATTTATGTCCAGGCAGAACTAATTTTAACTACAAATATTTATGTGCTCTCCAGAGTGTGTTCTTCACAGATGACAACACTAGCAATGAGGATTTTGAGCGATTTGTATGTTTACCAAGATGTTTGTTTGAAAACTAAATGGAAATTGGGCTCGTGTGCTACTATCAGCTGAAGTTTGTCTTTGACTGTTTTGGGGGATGGAGGAAGGAACAGGAGTTTGGAGAGTAGAGCAGCAAACTCTACAGCAAATTGACTATGTGATACAGGCTTTACCAAGGCTCTCCTAGGACTCGTGGACGGCTTCAGAGAACTGTGTTGTCTCTGTCCATGTTCTGAGCTGCCTGGGTGAGTATGCCCGTAAGGTGGTGTCAAAAAGCTGTTGGGTGCTCAAGGAGGTAAAAGACTGACTGGAGGTGGGCTCCTTGGAATGGCCTCCAGGGCAGCCAGGCTGCTGCCAAGAGTTTGCTCCATGAAATGATGAATTGTGCCTGAGGGGTTTTTGTCCTGGGTTTCACCACTGAGAGAAGTACCGGTATCATGACACAAGGCACCTAAAACTCTTCCTCTACAAACCTTCAAAGTTCAAATCATTCTGTAAGTGGCCACTTGTCTGCTGTAGGCATATTGTTGTTTTGGAATGCAAGTGGTAGGAAACAAAAAAGATGCTAAAAGAAATGGGTGTGCGTTACTGTTTCTCACAGTTGCAAGATTCTACTGGTAACAAAGATCTTGGAACAGGAGGAGAATTCTGGATCACGGGTCCGATAGATTCTGGAGTTTTCTTTCTAGTAGTAACTGGAAAGCTTCGGCACTAGCAGAGAATGCGTCTTGCACAGAGATGGGCAAAGAAGGTACTGATCTTAGACCTGGATTTCAGGCCTTGTTCCAAGGGCTATTTATACACTTCACATAAACATGAAATGTGAAAGGCATGAACAGTCCTTGGAGAACGGGGTGGAAGCCAGCTAAATTCCAAGAAATTGAAGATAAGTGCCTTTAGAACCTCCTAAAGCTGCAGAGAATCTACTTCATCTACATACAGTTTTGCATACGTGCAGTTGAATTCTATCCACTCCAACCGAGCTGGCCGCTGGTTTTTGCAGTCAGACTGCAGGAAGCCCGAGATGGTGGCCCCGGGGCTGCAGCCCTGCTGTCAGCCCACCCGAAGGGACTGTGTTTTGTGATCTTGGAAAGAGAAGCAGGAAACCATCATGTCCGGCATTTATAATGTTTAGCTTAAGTATAATGGCTGTTAAATACACAAATCACTCATGCTACAACATGATGGAATGTTGCTTTAGTGTTGAAACATTTTTAAAAAGATTCATGAAGTCCTTTTGAGGGTGTTTATTAAAATACTTATGGAGACTGAAAGTTCTCTGCTCTGTCAACTTCAGTAAAGGCGTATATACGGTAACCATGTCAGCCCTAGGTGTGGGAGAGCGTGTTTTAACAGTGCTAGTTCTGGTAAACTGCTAGCTGGACGGGGTACTTCTTGGTTACAAAGTTACTAAAGCTTACCCACATTTCAAAATTTTCTAACCCTGTCTTTCAGAGATCAAATCAAAATTTGGAGCCACAAAAGCGCCAAATGGTATTTGAAAATGTTCTGAGGAATTATTATTGATAAATCTGTTTATTTTTTTTAAGCCAACCCTGGGATTGGTTGGGGTTGACTGTTGGTTATTGACATTTGATTATTTGTAGAATCTTCACAGAAAAATTTTTTTTCGTAGTTCTTGATTTTATTGTACCTCTGCCGCCCTAGTTCCTTATATGCTTTTAATGTTTTTATCTTTTTCTTTAGCACAACATATACACGAAATCTAAATCACTTCTCAGTGCATCAGATATCACATCATAGTTCAGCACTCAGCGGTTACTGTAAACCATGAAAGTTTTTTTATTCTGGGCTTGAGAAACAAGGTAATTTCTCTTCAATCAACTTTCCCTTGTTTGTAAGCCCATTCACCTTTTTGTCAATACAAAACCAGGGTTAATAAAAATTTGAGGACAATGCTGTGAAGTCAATAACGTTGGTGTAATACAGGAAGGTGCTGTTTGCTTGAACTTTTAGAAACACCAATTACATTTCCTATCTGGGGTGTCATTTTAAGGCCATTAGAAGGATGGCCTGCCTCCGAGGGTGTTTGCAGTTCATTTCCTGCGCTGCATTTGTGTTTCCCCGCGTGGGTTACCCGCTCCCACGGCTGCCAGACTGCCTGCAGTGGCGCCATTTGCAAATACCCACAGGGAGAAGGGAATGCCAAGGGGTCCCAGCCACCTTCCGATGCCTTTACTGTGATGCGCTGTGGTAGAAAGAATGAGCAAATTTCTTTTTCTCTGTAGACCGCTGGATGTCACTGCTACCCCAGCCAAAATGAAGGTCAGCGATAAACCCGAGGGTTTTTTCTGCAGTGAAAGATTTGGGTAACAAAGATGCCAGGAACAGACCACTGTAGATTCCGATTAAGCTAGAAGCAAGCTGTTAGAAAAGACATCTACTCCTGCAATCTTTTCACTTGTGTGGACCTTTTAAAAGGTCCTTTTAAAAATAAGAAACTTAAGAATATGCTAATGTTGAATGATACTGTCTGCGGTATATGAATATTTCTAAATGGGTGTGGAGGGAGTAAATTATTAACAGACTCACTGTAATCCTTACTAATGTCTTATGTTTTAGTAATATTGCTTTTCGATACCGCCAGCGTGTGAGTGGCTCCCTTTATGCCACAGGCTGCTCAGAGGCTGGTGCAGTGGAGCCGGAGCAGACAGATGCAACAGCCACTCCGTGACAGCAGAGGGAGCAGGGGAGACGGAGAAGAATTAAGTTAAATCACGGTTTCAGTGTAATTCACTCTAATTTCGTTTGATATCTGAATAGTTCCATCCAAATTTATTCGTATTCTGATTGATCTCGAAAATATTATAAAGGTTTTCCCCAAAATATTTCTACTTTCTCTTTTAGGTTCAGCTACTTATTTCTTAGTATTTGAAGTTTTTTGAAGTCTCTCAGTAGCTTCTGTGGGCTTTTTTTTTCCCCCAAACCCTTATCTCTCTTAACCTCATAATTACCAAATCCACACGATAATTCTAACTTTAACTCCAGTTTAAACTTCCAGTTTCCGGAAACCTCCCTGCATAAACAGAAGTTTCTTCCACTGACAAGTTGATAACGCTGAGCAGATGGAGTGGAATTGGTGAATAGCTCTGGTCACGCCATTTTCCACCAGCTACTCCTCATAATGGCTTATTCATTAATTTCAGGAAATGTTTTGTGGTGGTCAGAGGAAACAGCAATGAACAACCACACATGAACATCGGACTGCACAAGTTCACAAAAAAATTCAGATTTTCCATTTTCATTCTCGCAGCATTATTACACCCTTTTATTGCTGAAGTGACTGTCTTTTAAAAGCCTTCCAGTTTGCCCTACCACTTAGTTAATGTTTCTGTGATGGATGAGATTTTTACCCTAATTTTCTTGGCACCACAATGAAGCACACAGAACAGAGATAATGTCAAAGGCAAATAAATGGGACATGGAGAAGTGGTTTGAACTGTCTCCATGCTAACAGTGAACACAGCCAATTCAGCTACCCTGCGAACTGCTAACGCTACCCATTTTACAGGACTGCTTTAAATTGCAAGAGAACCTAATTTTACTGACAAATGCCCTTCCTAATTCCACAGTCCTTACATCCTAAAGCTGCTTAAATTTTCCATTTCCCCTGCTGAATCTTAGCAGTTACTGTTCCACCCTCGGTCTTCCCATCTCTTACAGCAGCAGCACACGGGAGCTTTCTGCCTCGGCTCTGGACTTTCTGGAGATGTGACTCAGTGCTCTGTAAGATGAAGATGACTCAAGTACTTCTGAGATGGAGAAAGGATCTCTTCTAGTTGTTTTTAACCCCTGATAATCTGATGACCTTTCTTAGCTCCCCTGCCTCACTTAGATCCTCCCAAAAGTTCAGGGGATTCTTCTTCCAGCATCTTCTTTCAGCTTTACCAGTCAATTCAATTTTACTTTGGTTTCTAAGAAGCCTCCAGCAAGCTTGGGGAGGCCTGCCACCTCCCCTCCCTTTTTTTTTTTTAGTATTTCTCTGAAGAACTGCATGTAGGGGATGAGAAATCCTGACAGCGCGAGGAGCGGGTGGGTGACGTGCTGGTGTCTGCCTGCTTCCTCTGACTTTGGATGGGTGTGGGAACAGTGCAGTTAATTCTAGCATGGCTTTTGGTCGTCAGGCTTGACCTCGCGGAGAATGATCACAGAAGAGAAGTGCTAAGCTCACCCCGCTTAATTGCTCAGTCGTTCCTCTCAGCCTCTAGCCACGCACTCGGTGGCCTTGCTGCCATCTTCGTCAGCAGTGCTCGTTCCCGATCGAGGGGGAAGAAGGAATTCCTCAGCCCTGGAGCAGGTGAAGGAGGTGTGGAGAGTACGAGCAGGCCTGCCGCCAAGCCTCTGAGCTGCCTGCTGAACCACCTTCCCCAGCCTGGCCTTCCTGCGCACAAAGGTGGTTTCGCAGTTAGAAGACAATGGTTGCGCTCTGCAGGCGAGGAAGAGAAGGAAGGTGACAGAAGCGTTTCCCTGTGTCAAGGGAGATCATGAGGCCCTGAGAAGGGCAGAAGAGGGGTGGATGGAAGCCGGGAACTCGGCTGGATATGGCCGGGGAGGGGAGGGAGGGCATCTCCCCCCTGCCAGGCCGTGACTGGTGTGAGCCATCCCTTGCTCACCACACGGCTTTAACACCCCCGAGTCGGCCCCTCCTTCTCCTCCCGCCCGTGTCCCAGCGCCTCGGGAGAGAGATTTGAGAGCACTGGGACGCCCGAAGACTCAAAGTACTCCTCGAGGTCGTTTTACTTTTTTCCCTTCTGTCAGGTAAAGCTGAAGCTCGACTGTGCCCCCAACACCCCTCGAAGGCGCTGGCCCCGGCACGCCGGCTCTCGCTCCGCAAGCCCCCGAGGGGGAGAGAAACGCCGTTGCGGCGCGGGCCCCAGCCCCGCTCCCCCCGCGCGGCCCGGCCCGGGGCACGGCCGGCATCTCGCCCCCCGCGTCC
>Ga0181612_112441_pt1 | contig 14943 bp, 7 predicted proteins | sample HoacroProtozoa21_FD_119630 | JGI IMG/M metagenome (GOLD analysis project Ga0181612, IMG submission 119630) | Hoatzin crop microbial communities from Cojedes, Venezuel. Combined Assembly of Gp0051906, Gp0051904, Gp0051908 | reverse complement strand
TCCCGCCAGCCAGAGCGGCCAGCCAATCGGCGGCGCCGCCCGGAGGGCGCTGAGGCGAGGTCGCGCGGGCGCTACGCCTGAGGCTGCCGGCTCGCGCTCCGCCGCCTGACACGGCGGCGGCAGCGCGGCTTCTCCGAGCGTTCCGTGACAGGCAGTCCTTCCCGGTCCTGGATTTTTGATTAAAAACTACCTGTGATAATGTGGGTCACATTACTAGCGCAAGAAACATCCGCGAATGAGGCGCTTTGACTGAAATAGCCTTGAGGAGATGCTGCTGCCTCGTCACTCCTGTAGTCTTCCCTGGCTGTCAGTTTTCTGTGACAAAGTATGCTTAAACTTTGCCTCGCTGGCTGCAACCATTGGTATACATTTGCAGCATGTCGTGGTGAGTGCAGCAGAATATCTGTACGTGATGAGGACGTGTAGTGAAAGAACTTTAGTTTAATACTGCATTGAAGTCCACTTATGCCATCTTTTTTTCTTCATTGTAGATGGGACTGAAAGTCCACACGTGCTGTCTTGTCTCTGTCCGTAATAGGCATAACCTGAAAATACTTTTTTTGTTGTTTGTCATGAATTTTCTTTTTCAGTCTTTCACTGTTTTGAGGTAGTTACAAACTTGCCCTTTTTTGTTTTTATTGATCATAGTATTAGGATGTTTGAATTGATACTCTGTATATTTGCATGTGCCCATTGCTTCATTTCCAGATTGATACAAAGGCTTAATCGTCACAGCATGCGAAGACAGCACCATCTCTTGGGCTTCAAATACTGTAACCATGTGAGTAGGCTTCCCTGAGTTACTTCTCTCAAGTGAGACCATGAACTTGGAACTGAAGATAACTCAGGAAAAACAGTTTACAGAATTTACGGAGCCTAACAGGCCTTTAATTCCTGTACCACTTGTAAATAAATGAGGCAGATACAGCTAGCAACATGTTCGCGATCCCAAATATTGAAGCTGCTTTTTTCTGCAGGCTCACAGAGCTGCAGCTGTGTTCTCGTGTCTGTGGCACAAGTAAAAACCAAGTACCGTGTAGTAGTGAATATACCAGAAAAAAGGGTGGTAGCATTTGTGTCTGTCTTCAAATTAAACAATTAAGGTTAAAAATAAAAACTTTTTTTTTATCCACCAAAATTCTTCAGTGGAGGGGTAACATTTGAAAAATTGTGTCATCCTTGATAATAAATAGGAGCGGGCAGAATCAGAAACTGCTGTCAGCTCATGGGAGGTAAGTGCCACCCACACCAAGAAAAAATGTTGGCTTCAGTCTCCGTCTTTCTGCACTTTTGATATTTGTTGATTACAAAGCTAAAGGAGGAGGGAAAAGCAACCTCCAAGTCACTCTTACATAATACTTTGTTTTGCAAGGGTTCTGCTAATCATGTCAATACTGAGCTTCTAGTTTTTGGTAATTACATTGGAAATGCCCAGTTTGTACATAGTAATTCCAACTATAATTGCCATGAAATTATGTAACTACAAATTACCCTGTCATGTGGATGGTCTAAATAAGCATGTACAGTACCTGCTCTATGATAACGAATTAGAATTACATGGTTGGTTAACTAGCAGCAATATGAGATTTTTTGAAGTGGCCAACCAAGCTGGCTGGTTATGTGAGGAAAAAGTGTGGAGTTTTTTCCTGATGCTTGGTTTAGGTTTTCAGATAATAGATTCTTTTTTTTCCTGATACTTCCTTACAGGAAAAAAAAGAAAATCTGACTTGGGATTTGTTTTTAGTAGACATTTATACTGTATTGAATCACTTGCTTGGTCGCTGCCAACTGCTTTGTTTGTTCGTCTGGGCGCCTACTACTGCTTGTGGGACATTGCCGGTTTGATTCATTTTTCATTTAGTGATTTTTAACTGAATGTGTTAGAGAAAGATTGCTTTGTTTTTTTTTTATCAAAGAACATTTTGTCCCTTTGCAGCAAAAAAAGTTGATGGAGAAAAGAGCTGGAGAGATTATGTACAGGTACAATGTTTTGCTTTCATTAGTTTTTATTTGAGGAAGGGAGAAATCATGTCTGAAAGTCATATATGTTACCAAATGGGCCGCTCAATGTCAGAATCCCCCTTCGAAACATCCATACTGTAAAGCTTTCTTACAGACAAAATAGAGATGGTATTGATCTGGCTTAATCTCTAACATGACACAGGGGGGACGAAAGGCACACCTAAAAACCAGAAATGGTCATACTGGGTCATTTGAAAGCCTAGCTAGTCTAGAACTGCAGCACCTTGAAAGATGACTTTACTGTGAAAGTGGCTGCATGCTTCATGTGTAGAGGAAGGTGAGTGTTGCTAGTAGTCCTCCTTCGTCGTGAGAGCAGAGGTGCAACCTTGACAAATATGAAACTGGTGATAGGTAGTTGTCTACCTTAGGAGTGGCAATGTACTTTTTATAGTCATGCAGAAACAAAGATGCTTCTGAAAATGGCGTCTGCATCTCAGCAGACAAGGTATGGAGGATGGAGGTGAGAGAACAGAACCTCCAGATGAGCGTGGAACTCTCCAGTGAGCGGAATGGGATGGAAAATGCTGACCCTGGCTTGCCTGTTGCTGCCTGTGGGCATTGTTGTCATGGAGCCCACCAGCTGGCAGCAGGAGGAGGCTGTGGTTTGGTGCTGGGACTGTTCTCTTGAAGCTGCGCTTGGAGTGATTTGCCATGGTAAAAAACGAATTGCTGTGATCAGAATGTGTTGCATATAGATTTCATTGTCTGACTGGGCCTGTTTTTGAAACTGATGTGTGAGAAGACAATCTGTCGAATACGCTTGTTTCATTTTTATTTCATTGTTTTTAATCATGGAGTATATAGTAATCTGGCCATGGAAAAGACTATGTTACTCAGGACCTAAAGTTCTTTTATTGAAGCTTAGAACTTCCTTCTTTTCCAGCGGTAATTGAATCTTCACGCAAAGGTCCCGGCAACTCTTCATCTGCAAGTCACCACAGAGAAAAGTGTAACTGAGAATAAGACGTTTGTTGCTTTTCACCCTAAGCCATACTACTTGCAAAAGTTGACCTTTCTCCAGTTGACTTCAAATTAATTTTCATGCCTTGATTTGTGGTTTCTTTGGTCTACCCCTTAATAAATTAGGTGGCTACCTACATGAGAGGGAAAATTCTCAATGAGTTTAAAACTTCAGTTCTTTGTTCTTACCTAAGTCTTTCTTCTATATTTCTTGCAGAATCTCTTCCTTATCTAGTGTCCTGTCTTCTGAGGGATACACATTTATAGAAGCAAGTAGTTCCAGCTGAAGTTTACCTTGTTTATACGCAATTGCAACTCCAAATGCATGGCTTCAATTCACAATAATTTGTTGCGGATGGCCTCATTTGTTAGTCAGTGGCAATGACAGACAAAAACTAGTAGTAACAGGGTTAACCGATGTCCCCACAGATTAGTAGTGGGGCCTAGACTGATCTTTGGAACTGATCACCTTTGCTGTCCAAATCCAGAGTTTGACACATGTTCCCTCGAGTTGGTGTTTCAATTACTTATGCACTGTTCATTTTGTTTCAAGCCGGTGTGAATTGTGCTACATGCAAACATATATCTATGTTTAAAAGAAAGGTAACAAAGGAATTCTTAGCCTGGAAATGATTCAGGTTTTTTTTTCTTGGTTTTTGTCTACCTCCTGCTTTTCTTATAGCTAGGTCCACCACATCTTTTTTGTCTGTCATTCAGTTAGATATTGTGCAAACTAGTAGGAAGTCTTCAGAGATTCATGCTGGGAATATGTTTTAAGCAAATATCCTTTAAGGTGTGAATAAGCATAATGATCGGGTATGTTCCAGATTGCATAGGGACTCTGGCTAGCATCCAGTGTTTATGAGCATGAACAATTATAATGAAAAGTTTTCCATTCTCAGATTCTCCTTTCTCTCTTCTTTGAGTCATCTCTAAAGAATCCATCTTTCAGAAGGTGCTGACTGGGAACTTACTAGCAGAGCAGTTTCTCATGACTGTTGTTTGGTAATTGGAAGATCTCAGAAAGCTTCTGTGAAATTTTGTGGTAATTTTGGTTGCAGTGAATGAAGGTAACTAACTTGTTAGTTTGTTTTGTTTCTTTTTTTGTACGAAAATAACTTAATTGAGATATCTGCTGATGTGATGTGTTCATGTAAAAAGCACAAGAATTTTTCTTCTACAAAACCAATTGCAATCCTCTTACAAGTGGAAGATTTCTGTGCGGGTATATCTCTGTTAACTGAAAATGTTTTTAGGACACGTGCTGTTAGACGCATTTGCTCAAACTCAAGGACTTTACTATTACTGCTCTTGAAATTAAGAGAAGTCTTTCTGATAGAACCAAATTACTTGTTTAAGACTACAAGATTTTGTGCAGTCGTCATCTGAAGAAGGTTTTACAACTCTGTTTCATCTTGCTTTTTCAAACGGGTAGTATAGAGTTTCCCTTCCACAAAGTTAATGTAGTATCTGGGGGTATGTTACGTTTACTTGCTATCCCAAAACTTTGCCCAGACGGATTTAATAGAAAGCTTCTTACATTATGGGACTGTGTAAATAACTGTTCAAAACATCCATGGTTTAATAATCCCAGTTAGCCAAGGACGTAAAATGTGTTTCCCACTGATGCAGCACTTTGCTGTTCCAGATGTATTCAGCGTGGTCTAGTAGTTCGTTCCATAATTTTAGTGCATCAGCAATCCCATTAACACAAATAATTTTATTCACATTTAGCATAGTTTCTTCTTATTTTGAGCCTAAATATCAGCAAAGCTAGAAAGTTACCTGTTCCATTTGAAATTTAGTAAACTGAGATAATAAAATCATCGATTAAGCATGAACAGGGAACCTAGTAAATGAGAACAGAAATAGGAGCAATGATACTTCAGAACACTTCAGTTGGTGTGTAGCAGAGGACTGATTCTGTCCAGCCTCTTGTGGAATGGGATGGTTTGTCTGATAGAAGTATTTCTGTTCTTGACAGTTTTGCACTGTATACCGTGCCAAAACTACGAATCACTCGCTTGTTTTCATGCTGGATGAAATAACTATAAACAGCAAGCAACCAGCATTCTTTATTCACTTTACAAATTGGTATGGAGTCTGAATGTTACTGTCTGACAGAACTCTTACAAACAGCTTAAAAATAGCAAAACACACCGAACTGTCACAGGAAGACCAGCCAGTATCTGACATTACATTGTTTATACAGTACTGATACTTTTCATGCTCCTTGTTTGTTGTTCTTTTAGGCCAAAAATGGTACTCTGTTCTTCTAACAGTTAAATTTTTCTGGTTGTCTCTGTGACTATCATTTTGATACTCCACTGTGTTTTCATAAGCAGGTGAAAGAGTTAAGAATGTCTGCAAATACCAGTCCTCTGCTATGGCTTTAGCACAGTGTATTCATGGTGTGAAGGCTGGTATGACTATGCTCATAGCCTCAACAGAGAGTCAGTAATGATTTTCCCAGCTGAGAAGCTTTAAAAACGCACTCATGAGTTCTTGCTCAGTATATAACTTTGTTGTTTCAGAACTCACTGATGATTTGGATATATTCAAGGATTTTATTGAGATTCTTGTCAGTAAAAGAGATGAGGATTCATAGAAGACTCATCTGTTGAATTTCTTTAAATTATTTTAAATTCTCAGTTTCTTATGATGCGGCTTCACTTTGAATTTGTCTGCTTTCTTATTTGGGTTCTTTTCTAATCCCCGTTTTTTCCATGGACATGATTCTCTCTGCTGATCGCTGCTTGCAACCAGATCTAACTATACAACTACCAGTACCCCAAGCTGGTCGCCTGGTGGAGTTAGAGAAGAAATGCCGCTTGTATTCTGACGAGTAACTAGACTACTTTTCAAAGAGCGTGCAGCTTGCCTCATACAAGCACGCTGCCTAAGCTCGTGAGAAAGAGTCAGAATGGTCTCAGCTTACTGTAACGCAATGAAATGTACTCTGGAAGTCACAGCATGACAAAAGGCTTGGCAGCTCCTGTAGAGAGACAGACATAGAAATGTAAGGGGGTTTTCTGAGGTGACTGTGGCACCTAATCCAAGGTAGCTCTGTGCTTAGGGAAAGATACTAATCATATGAGCTAAGTCTATAATGGAAGTATGCTTTAGAGAGGCTGGAAACTGAATAGCTGCCTACTGATGAAAACAGGATTGTACACGTTCAAAGCTTGACTGTGCTTCACTAACGATGTATCACACAAGATGTTTCATTTAAAAACTGGGACAGTGGTTTTTTTCTCTTTAAAGTCTGTATTAGGGAAGACATAATTATTAATGCTTCAGAAAATTATTTATCAAATGCTCTGAAATGTATGTTAACTTAGTGATGAATTGAAAAATACCTGAAGTTCGTGATTTATTTTGCAGACTTAGAATCAGTTTATGGCCTTACTTGAAGGAGAAGTCCCTGTTGGTATCGTGTTTTTAAGGTAGTTTTAGAATAACCAAGGAATTGTCACTGTTTCAAGGAATGCTGATGAGTCTTTTCAGTTCAGATAAGTCAACCAGCTAGTTGTCTTTAGGACTGTGTGTTGTCTTGGCAAATGTGCAAGATGAGGTTTTTAAGTATCTGGTATTTTGAAGTATCCTCTCAAGGAATCATGTGCTTTAGGAGAACTCTTAACTTCTGAATCTAAAGTTAGGCAACTGACATGGTTCTTCAGTGAAGTATTTCATTAGCAGAGATTTTAAAGAGAAAATGTCTGAACAGTTAGAACTTGGAACTTCTAACTGGCTAAAATGTGTGTTGTCAACATCTTTAACCAGTAATGTAAGTTGATATCCCTTAGCGATGCCTGAAGAAAAACACATCTTAGTATGGAGTAGCATATAACACTTCCAATGTATGATATGAACGGAAGTAGCTAGGGAATGTGCATTGCTTCTGGCGGGGTCCCTCTGAGGCTTGGTATTCAGGTTTACAATTAGAACAAAACTATAATCTTGTAGTTGACACTTTTGCATTCCTGTCGATTACTGTTGAATAGAGAAGGATGTTTATAACTCATCAGCTTAGAATTTACTAGTTCATTTTGTTGCATCTGTTGGAAAATTCTCAGGAAGACTAAGGATTACAGCTGCAGAATTTAGGCTGCAAGAATTAGCCTGTAACAGTAGATATTGATTATATATTTTTTGAAAGATCAGTTGATTTATTAATGAATAATATATCATAAAACATTTTATAAAAGATGATATATAAGTGGAACAGCTCATGCAAAATCTTTATAATTTGTATTAGAATAAATGCTTAGGCAGTGATACAAAGAGTTCCTTAAAATACGCGGATTAAGGCAGCAACGTGTGCAAATTCTTCAGATTTCTGATTTTTCTATTCTAGTAGGTGTTCAAGCATATGGGTCGGTGGAGCAGCCAAGATCCTAAAGAGGTGTCTGTCCCCATTTTAGAGATTCCACAAAAATATTATAAATGCTAGTGCTTCTGGTAGCTCTTTTAGGCTATATGTAGATTTTTGTATGTGTAGTCTGTCAGACAGGAGGAATAGGTTTATGTGGTACAAGATGTTTCTGATTTTGTCATACACCTACGTAATAGTGATACTGACCATTTGGAAACTGTTGTTTTGCTGACAGTCTCTTGTCAGTCACTAGCCACTTGAGTTTGTCTTCCCAAGATGTCCAGAAGCAAGTTTTTTTCCAAGGGTAAACATGTATGTGTCATGTTCGTATAAACTGTTTAAAAACAGCATCTAGAAGGTCTAAGTTTTGAATTCAGTTCTTCCTTTAAACCAGGTTTGGTATTGTATGCATCAGTATTTGCACCAGAAGTGTTTGCATGTTAGTGATAACAGTAGATTGCATGAGATGTTTAGGGCAAAAAACCCAACATAAATGTGACATCTGGATCATTAATTCAGTCAGCTACATCTATTAGACTCATGCATTTGCTTGATTTGCTGCATCAGGATATGATAGCATCTACGAGTTCATGGTTTTTACAAGTAGCTGAAGATGGATACTAAAACAAATGGACAACACAAGTAGTTGTATGGCTGCTTTTTATGGTACACTATAAATGAAGTGATACATGATACAGTGCAACAGCACACGGGTAGGCTGGCTGCCTGCAGTGGATGGAGACTTTCCATGTACAGTAGTTATTCTTACACATCTGTTTCAAGGTGAGATTTCCCTTTCTATGTTGGAAATACTGCCTGTTCTGTGATAAAGAAAAAGGCTCCGATTCAGTGAAGTGATCTCTTTCTTTTTGTTTTTTCTCCTCCCCTTAATGGCCCACCTGCGACATAGAAACAAAACCATTGTTTGCTTTTAGGTTACACCAACTATTCATTAGTAGTTGCAGTGGTACATAATTTACCAACCTAAAGCTTTTATATGTATATTCAGTTCTGTAAAGGAATTGCTGTGATCAAAATTGAGTGCTGGAAACTGTTTGGACAGTATTTGAAAAATGTAAACATTGGCAACTAAGGTGATCCATTCATAAGCTAAACATGTAAGTGATTTTCTGTCTTGCTGTTGATTAGTGCTGAGGACTTACAATCCAGAGAAGCTTTGTAAATTCTAATCAGAAAAGTGTTTGGGAAAAGCACGCTTATTGTTGCGGTTCAGGAGTTGAATGTGAATGTGATCATGCTGGTACATGCCAGTGGGTCATTCTTTGTGTGTGGAGAAAATCCTGCATTATTTCTAATGCTTATCGACTGCAGTTATTTACTTCACAGTAGCTCAGTGAAACAGATGCTGCATTCTGTTAGTGATGTGACCTCAAGTGACAAGTCAAAATAAAAGATTCCTCCAAATTACTTTAAGACAATAGACGCGATGGCTCCTCATTAACAGCCTGTTAAATATTAATTTCTCAAACCTTGAGTTTGAAAGGCTTTGGCATGTGTCAAGAACCTGACTATTTAAAACCAATCTTCCACAAAAAAATTCTTAGACTGAAAGAGCAAATGTGGACTTGAACGACAAACAAATAAGACTCTATAGTCTGTCTGTATTTAAAAAAAAAAAACCAAAAAACCCCACAAAATTGAAATCTAACTTGCAGTGTATTCCCCAGATATACCATGGGCTATTATTTGCAAATATGTAGCTAGCTCAAAGCTTGTTAATTGCCTTTCATTCATGCTAGGCAAAGGTTCCTAAAGGTACTGTTCTAGCCAATAATAGTATCAGTGAAATGAGAAAAGAATCGATGTTGTTCCTTTAAGAGCTGCTAAATGTTGTATTTGCTGTGAAAAGTAGAGCTTGTATAAGAACAAAAGGGGAGAAATATAATCTGTGCTTCTGAAGAAGGCAGAGCTATTCAGATAACCCTACTGAGAGAGAGGAAAGTATATTTTGTAAGATCTTCTGATACTAAAACTCCTTTACTGCTGTTGGGAAAAATCTCTCTGACAGAGGATTTAGCTTCTGCTAATCCTTAAGGGACTTGTTTTGACAGAGTCTTTATAGAAGATTTTCTCAGTAACTTCTGATTTGTTATAAAAGAGCAATTACTGATTTGTCCTCACGCACCTTTTTGATGTATGTTTGTTAATGAAGTTCATGTATGTACAGGAATGAGGAAGAAAAGCCAGTCAGAATTGTTTACTGTGAAAAAGCAGGAAGATTTGGATTTTCCTGGATCTCCAATTCTCTTTTTAGCCCACAGGGTACTTAGAGGCTGGATTTCATTTAGTGTGTTGCGTGGCCTGCTCAGCAGTTTGTGGAAACGGATTCTGCTTTCTCTTTACAGTGGACTCTGTATTTTTGTTGGCCTTTCTAAGCATGAAGATATTTCCTTATGTTCAGAGTAACACCCACTATTAGATTTCAATCCATTTTCTAGTAATTTGCACAGGTAACCAGAAAGTCCTGGTTTTACAGGGGTTGTGCTAGTTCTGGGGAATAAACCAGCTTTCTTGAAATGCCTTTGCATTACTTGTTCCTTTTTTATGAGCAACTGAAATAGCTATGTCAATTTTCCCGGTTCTTATCTTGCAGACTCTGTGGCTATGCACATGTGCTCGGCTTACAGAATAATCTAGGAAAATAGGGCTGCATTACCAGTACTGTCTGGGTCTAATAAAAAGGTGTCATGCTCTTTAGCAAAAAAGATCTTGGATCGCGTTCACGTGATTTCCCGTCGTTCTCCTGCCAAACTGTCTCATCCCTGATCTAGAGGAACTTTCAGTGTAGCTGACACTGTAGTTAACTCATTTGTTGACTTTGCTTCAGAAAACAAGTATGGCTGTTAACCAGCGTTAATAAATTTCTTTTCTGATCTGAATAAAAACAAAAATTATAGAGCATCCTGGAGTGATATGAAAACTATGTTTCAAGGGCAAGTCTGGCCTCTAAACCTCTTTAATTTACTCCAACTATTTGTTTTTAAATATTTTGCTTAATTATGATGAATGTACTTTGTCTAAATCAGCACAGTTTGTGCTTGCTGCACAGGCTGTCCGAACCATTTCAGTGGCAAATCCCACTACTTTCTATGAAACACAACAATGTGATGTTTGTATCCCGGAGCATAAGGTAATTTTTGTCATAATAGTAGAGACATGCTGAAGAAGTGCATACCTCTCTCTAGTTAAATTGCTCTAAAATTTAAGAAAAAAATACCCTGTTAGGGGGTATTCAGAATGGCTGCCGTTAAATAGCCCAAATCTCCCTCACAGCTTGGATTTGTCAGTGACCCAAATCAATGGTCAGTGAAACAGATACCGTCCTGTTTGAATTTCAGGCCTGGAGAGCAAATAGTTCGGTTTCTTTTGGCAAAGAACGTGGGTTAATTTTGCAGCAAAATATGGTTATCTACTTACAATGAAGGATAACTTCAGTGATAAAGACTTTCTGACATAGTGATCTAAGGCCGAAGAACCAATAAGGGAACTATTTTGCCCTTTGTTACCATTATTTTTGTTCTGCCCTGACTTTCTGCTTTTGGAGTAGTAGTTTCTGTTACTAGTGTAACGAACCTGACAAGGAACAGCTTGCAGAGCTCATTCTGATAAAGTTGTCTAGAAACCTCTTGAGGAAATGAGCTTCTGGTAAAATACCAGGTATTTCTCACTTCTGGCAGTTCTGGAAGTGTTCTGAAAAAAGCTGTTCCTGAACTAGTATGAGAAATTACTGTGGTGGAGCTGGAACACAGATATGAAAATACCTACTTTGGAGTGAAAAGTGGGAAAGTAACTATGAAGAAAAACTGGCATTTTAGAATGTTGAGGAAGGATTCTCTAATTCTCATGAGGAAGTTAATAACATCAAGGGGAGGGGGAGAAGTAGCCTCTATTTTTCTTTCCAGGCGTACTTGCTTTGAAAGTGAAGAAAGCTACCTTCACGCAAAGGCCAATTAAAGTGCTTGCGAGTGGATTGAGTGGAAAAGAGCTACCACATTGCACGTGCATACTGTACACTAATTTCATACAGAGACAGGTGGTAAGAGCTTGCGCTCTTAGCTGTGCTTTCTGTATCTACCATTTTTAAAAAAGCAACTGCTGAATGGAGAGGATGAGAAGAAACATGTAGCCTGGCGCTACTGGATGAAGCCTGTCATTTTAGGAATAAAGCAGGGCCCCAGTTCCACAAGATATGGACTGTACCGTCTCTCAGCTCCTCTTGACAAGAATTAGGTTTAAATGTAAGAAGAACTGCAGATGTGTTACCAACTGTTTCTGTAAAATAAACTGTGGTGTGAATAATGTAGTAGACTCCAACTTAGCCACGGTAACTTCCAGTGATACTAATTAATCTTGACCCATTTGTTTTCATTTTACCCAAAAGTCACTATGGTTGTCTAATATCTTGAGGAAGGAAGAGGTGAAGAGAATGAATCCTGTCTTTGTCTAGTTACATTGGTAAAATGTGAAATTGTAGTTTTCAATCAGGAAAAATTTTTAGAAGGAAAAAATGTCTGACATACTATGGCCTGTGCGAACAGAGCTAAGTAGAGAATACCAGTGAGCTGGCTGCAGCGTCAGAGCTGGAATATATCAGTTCTTTCAGTGGTCAAGATGGACTGACAGGGAATACTGTAAATGCGTGTAATTGAGAGCTGTAATTGATGATCATGAGCGTTGGCTCTACTACTCACAGAATCCTTGCGAAGAAGCAATGGAACATGTTTTTGCTCCGCATTGTGTGATTCTCAGTAGTCTTGGTCTAAGTCTAAACTTAACTTAGTCTGACTGCTCAATTCCTGCACTCTTGATTCTACACCTCAAACTCATTTTGCTATGCTAACACAAGACATTGGGATATACAGCAAATCTATGCTAGTTTTAGTTTATGATGGGTGCTTTATTGCTTTTACAATAACCCAAAGTCTACCCCAGATGGTTCATGTTCAGAGTCCTTGATAATGTGTGTAGTTCTTTCATTATAAATTTGTGATACGGTGATTCTGAAAGTCAATCTGTGTAATTTCACCTTCGGAGTACTAATTGCCACCTCTGTGCCGTTGTTAGAGATTTTTTTTCCAATAATAAAAAATAAAACAGAACAGCCATGTATTACTGCACAGAGGCATTTCTTGAGTAGTTTAACAGTTGCTTGATAGTCCAGCCACCCATGATGAACAGCCATAGATATTTTGCTTTCATGCAGGCTTTCATGCTTAGCCAAAGTTTGCGAGAACTTAGCTTTCAAACTTCAATTGTATTTTTAAAATTATTTTTTCTTCTGTGTACGGGACAGAAATTCTTCGTAGATGTGACCAATGCTCAGTGAGACCGTGAGAGTCTAACTAAATTATTTTCCTGTATGGTTCTGTACGGAGAATGAAACCTGGCTTCCTGACTCCGCAAGTTGGTCTGCATTACCTGTTTGCCCTGCTGAGAGTAAAGGAAGTGATTCTCAGGGGTTGAGGGAGACATGTATGGCCTTGCCTTACCTTCTTCTGTCCATGAGAGCCAGCTCCCGTGGGTTTACAGCTGTCTGCTCCCTCCTTCCTCTTCCAGTGCTGGGCTTCTCTAGTGCCTGATTATGGTCAGATGCTTGATCTTGAACTGTAGAAAGAACTGGATGAGAAAAGAACTTTTGATCAGTGGTTTCTTGGACTTTAATGATGTTAATTTTACTTCCAATGCACAAAGCTTCTTTTCTGTGTCTGTTTTTCTTTCTTGGTGCCTTTGCTTTTGGCGTTTGTGGTGTTCACCAGGCTGCGAACAAGTGCAGTTGATGAGGGACTTGCTCCTTCATGCACTTTTTATTTATGAAGGTGTGTATCCCGAGAGAGTAATAATGCAAAGTTAGATTTGAACTTGCAGGTCTCCCACACTGCAAATAAATGGGTTCTAACCAAGTCACAGGTGCTCACAGCGTGATGGTGAAAAACAATGCAAGTCGTGAGGATTCTGATGATGTTTCTAGTATTATAATTGATTCAAAGCAGACTTCTGGGCAGTTACCTCATGGATATTCTTCACTAGCAGATCTGAGTTTAACTGGCTTAATAGCTATCGAAGTACTTCTCCTCATTGTCGTTACTACTATATGCTGATTTTAGTTATATGTGAAGCTGAAAAATGTGCTGATACCTTTCAACACTTCCCATAGCACAATATATCTATACTTCTCCGTGTGTTTCCACAGTATTTTTTGCTAGAGGATCTTTTTTCCATGAGAAGAAACAAACAAAAATAATCACTTGTGTTTGCCACATCAAGTACTCTTGATTAAATTTGTTCAGATGAGGAATAAAGAAGTTCTACATCTGTTCACAGATTTTAAATGTATGCGTTGCCCTGATATTTAGACTAAAACCAGGTCTCATGTATTTCATCATGTAAGAAAAAAATAATCAGACTCAAAATGAAAAACTAAATAGCAATAAATGGAGGAGTCATACTTTTTTACCCCCCATCTGTGCAATAAATCAATAAAAATACAAAGAATCAGTTCCTCAAAGTCAAAGGATATAAATTTCTGTATAATTTTATAGTATTCTGGTCTTAATTAGAGGTTCATTTCATAGACCCAACTTCAAAGACTGTGGAAAAATACTTTTTTCTGTTTAATAGACTTGGTTAAGCCTACTTTCAGTGTTATTTTGAAGAAAAGCAGAGAGCATTGTAGGTGATCTTGAGATTTGTTTGTCTGTCATAGATGTTATGGTTTCAAGTCTGTTGATAGCTATTTCTGTTAGGTTCAGGTGCAGTAGTGGAATGTTAAAGGTCTCGAATATTTCTCTCCCACTTATTATACAGAATCTGATGAGTTTCTTTTTCCTAAGCAGTACCTAGTATCGAAACTCCATATTTGTGTTCATGAATGTGCAGTATGTGAGTAGCAAATGGAGATTCTGTAAATTTTCTGTTCAATGGGTAAATGTGCATTTGAAGTCCTGAACGTGAGAGCAAATTTCTTCTGTGTTTTCATTCACATATGCCTAAGATCTGCTGAAAGAGTTATCTTTCAGTGAGGTCATGGTACGTGCTTTGTGTACACCCAGATCAAATGACTCTCTATGTAAAAAAGAAATGTCCAAGTTCAAATTCTTTACTCATATCAACAGATATGTGAGCACATGTGAAAGATGTTTACATGAGTGGCAGTGAGGAACTGACTGGAGGGAACACATGTAGTCTCGATTTCAATTAATTTGCACACTTCTTGCTTTTGATCCCTTTCTGTCTCTTGCTTCAGTTGGCTTGAAGTAAGCTGAGAATGCTTAATGGCACAGTTCAGTTCACAGAGGTCTTCCCTGTCTGTGGCTCTTTTCATATTGCCTGAGCTTCTCTCTGTCGTGCCGCCATCTATTTAATCTACCAATCAGAGGGCTGTCATCAGCGATCAGAGGGTTGTCATCTGCGGCGCTGAGTCTAGTTGGAGGCCGGTAACTAGTGGTGTCCCCCAGGGGTCAGTACTGGGCCCAGTCTTGTTTAACTTCTTCATCAACGACCTGGATGAAGAGTTAGAATGTACCCTCAGCAAGTTTGCTGACGACACCAAACTGGGAGGTGTGGTA
>Ga0181612_176124_pt1 | contig 14945 bp, 7 predicted proteins | sample HoacroProtozoa21_FD_119630 | JGI IMG/M metagenome (GOLD analysis project Ga0181612, IMG submission 119630) | Hoatzin crop microbial communities from Cojedes, Venezuel. Combined Assembly of Gp0051906, Gp0051904, Gp0051908 | reverse complement strand
TGGGTTGCCCAGAGAGGTGGGAGATGCCCCATCCCTGGAAACATCCCAGGCCAGGCTGGACGGGGCTCGGAGCAGCCTGATCCAGCTGAAGATGTCCCTGCTCATGGTAGGGGGTTGGACTGGGTGGCCTCGAAGGGGCCCTTCCCACACCAACCACGCCGTGATCCTGTGATGCGTGGAGGGCACGAGGGTTTCTCTGCACACAGGTGAGCGAAGCTGCAGTGATGGTAGGGAAGTGTGGGACCTGGTGCCTGTCCCAGCAGCGGGGACAGCAGGGATGGTGCAGGCTGGCGTTCCCCATGTTGGATTAATGGGTGAGGAGGGGGATGCACAATGCGCCTGTGGGCCAAGCCCCTCGAGACCTCTTTCTTCTCTTCCAGTGAGAGCGCTTCCAACCTCAAAGCCTTGTTTGACTTCGTCCGGACGTCCCTGACTCCCACCGACAGCGACGCCTGGAAAGGCCCCGTGCTGCTGGTGGACGACCTCAGCGTCCTGCTCAGCCTGGGTGCCACGCCGGTGGCCGTGCTGGACTTCGTCCACTACTGCAGAGTCGCCGTGTGCTCCCAGCTGAAGGTGCTGCTCCCTCCACCCGCAGCCTCCTGTGCGCTACGTGTGCAAAAGAGCCTCTGGAGAGAAACCTGCCTTTCTTTCCTTTTTTCCACCTGTGTATGATGAGGTTTTGGCTGTCCAAGAGACTCAAACCATTGCTCTAGGGCCGCTCTCAGGGAGTTGTGTTAGTCCCCAGAGTTCCTCTGTAGGGTCCTTTGCCACTGGTGTCCCTGGAGGTGCTGCCCAGAGAAGGGTCCCCGACACGTGAGCAAGGATTCGAGCTCTTTTCAGTGGTGCCCAGTGACAGGACAAGGGGCAATGGGCACAAACTGAGGCACAGGAAGTTCCGTCTGAACATGAGGAAGAACTTCTTCCCTCAGAGGGTGATGAAGCACTGAAACAGGCTTCCCAGGGAGGTTGTAGAGTCTCCTTCTCTGGAGATATTCAAGACCCGCCTGGACAAGGTCCTGTGCAGCCTGCTGTAGGTGACCCTTTCGGCAGGAAGGTTGGACTAGATGACCCACAGAGGTCCATTCCAACCCCTACCATTCTGTGATTCTGTAATTCTGTGACTCGTCTTCACTTGATTGTAAATTAGTTTGATCTATTTCCTCTCCACAAATGCTAGTCCAATGTTTTAATTTGGATATGCTTTGCATCGTGTTCATGCATGGGGCTATGAGGGAAACCTACAGGGCTCTGATTGGGCTGCTGTTTCCATTGCCCGGTTCATCCATTTCGTCTCTTCTCCCTTGGCTCTCATTGCCAAGGTCACAAGAACATTGCCAAACCTGAAGCCAAACATCCGGTATCTATTCCAACTGAAAGCTCTTAGCTCCTCTGAGTCAGTGTGCTCATGTCAAGAATAACCCAAAAGAGATATGGAAACCCAAAGTCACTGCCATAAATCACACTTGTTCTAATGCCATTTTCATCTCCGAGAGTGGCCTGCCCTTTGTGTCATGTCCTGCCAATATTCCCAACTGTTGGCCATTTGTTCACAAAAGGGAATGCAAAGTACACGCTCTCGAGAGCTGATCCAATACCAGCGATATTATATGTTCATATGGACAAGCTGGGACAGCTCATATCTACCACTTCATCCCCAGGAAAGAAAATGAGCCTGAAACTGTGTTAAAGGAGATGCAGTTTGTTGCTAGGGAATGCCACTCAAAATTTTACTCATGCTTGATGCTAGATAATTTCTCTGGTCGTAGTCCCAGCGTATCGCAGAGCTGATTAATTTGTCCACTGTGAGTGATGCTCATAAATTTAGCCTGTTTTTCTCTGGTTGAGCTGTACATGAAATGATCTGGGTTTCTTCAAGCGTATTTGTTATTCATAAGGATCCTGAGAATAGTTTGGACCAACACTTTTCAGTTTGCAACACACGTTGATGACTTGCAATTCACTTTCTGTGGTTTGTGATTTGTCTTTCAAGTCAAATGCTATTATGTCTCTTTGCCAGTGAGTGGCAGAAACTTTATAAATAGAAAAGTAACAATTATTGAATAATAAGTTTGTTTTGTATGTGTTCTTAGCACAAATTCATGTACATTTGGGGATTCTAGAATATTTTTATGAATATCTTATTTTCCATATAGTACTGAGACCAGTTATGGTGTAACTTTGCAAAGCCAGCTGTCTTTAATCCACTTGTCCCTGGAGTATATCATAATAGTGATGTATTGAATTATGACAAGTTGCCATGGCCCGTGCCAGCTCCATGTTAATCACTGTTAATATTTTATGTTCCAAAAGCTGAAAATATGTCAAAGGACAGAACAAACTAAGACTTTCTGTATAGGTTTCTAACTTGAGAGATCAATTTTGCTCCCCTTGAATCTGACAGTAAAATTCCCAAATAGTTGAGACTGTTTCTTAGCTTACTGTTCTCTTGAAGCCGCTGTGGCACCTCATGACTTGAAAAGTTGTTTTTCTACTTTAAGAGGTTAGCAAAACAGATTTCCAGTGCCGTAACCCAGGCCAAATCCAGGCCATGCTAGAGGCTTGCATACCATTCCTTTCTCCTGACTTGCAGCAATGCATTGGAGAGTCACTTCACTTCAACCTCCTTCAATCCTTGTGACTCTGCAGGCACAGAGCTATACATTTTAAAACACCTGAAAACTGACATGAGACACTTAAATTAGATGGGTGTTGGGGTTTGCCATCAGATTCCCTGGTGCAGTTACTCCTCCCAGAGTTGTCATAGCTCACTTCCCATCCACTGAAAGAAGACGCTAATTTCCCTGTTTGTGGTTCCCATGTTCCTGGGAAGCTCCAGAAAGAGGTGACACCCATTAAGAGTTTGGGGGAAGGGGAAAGGGGAAAAAATACAGGAATACAGCTCATTTTCCATAGCCATGGCCCTCCCTAGTTCTTTTCTTCATGTGCTTTCCAAATAGAGCCAGTGACAGAAGTCCTTCGTCAGAAATAATTTTTTCCCTGGTGTGGTTGTTATTCTGATTATGAAATTGATAGAGGCATATAGCAAAAACAATGGAAGAAAACTATGCAGAGGTAACCATAGCTCTGTCTACACTTCAGTGACATCAGATATTAAATGAAGTAATTGCTTGGGTTGAAAGATATTCTGTCTTTCGCTTCTATTTTATTGGTATAAACCAGCTGTACCAATACTGAAATCCAGAATGACTTAGGCTTTTCTTCAGAGCATTTTCGGATACTTCTAGTAAGTTCTTGTTTACTACTCTTTCTAACATTGCTCTCATGGCGGTATGTATTTCATTTTTGTGTTAGGAACAGCAAAAGCCAACAAGTGTGTATTGGCTGGGGAACAAGAATAAGTTAATATCAGGTAAGCTCCAAGGGGAACATACCACATTAACAAATTTTCATTAGGTAGGTGTGTGTCTGCTCTTCTCTTAATTGTAATGTTGAAAATCCACAAACATCACTATCTGAAAAGTATGTGCAATGATGTGGCAAGCCCTGCTTGCCAAAACCCAGTTAGCTTTACCAGGTTCAAGAAAAATAGCTCCTGACAAAGTAACTTGCAACACCTTTCCTATTGCAAGACCTCCTCTTTGTTTCACCTGCAACGCCATGAATGTTGTTTGCAATGCTGTGGTACCTAGACACCCCAGCTTTCAGCATGGGTACCCAGTGCAAGGCATGTTGCTCGCAGAGTGAAGGCAGAGTGACTCCCTCACAGTGCCACACCTGCAGCCGTAATCCCTGCTGTAAGGACACAAACTGGTACCTCTGCAAAATGTTGCACTCCCCAGAGGAGGGAACCAGCTTGGGTCTGGTCTAATGCAGGGTTCCTGCCATTGTGGTCCTCTGTAGGGCATCAGCACACGCTTGGCATTGTAAGAAATTTGTGGATGTTATAAGACAGCATGGGAGAGGTGTGGAAAAATTTCCTCTCTTCCTGGTACCACTTAACTAAGGTTAAGCAAATCCTTTCTGCTCTCAATGTCTCATCCTTAAGATGGAGGTTGAGATAACAAAGTCTCTTTGTGGAGTCCTTGAAAATGTGCTAGTGTTTGCTACCGATGCATTGGGTGAGGTTTTATAACATGTGAATCCGCAACATTAATGCTAGGTTTGTCTGAGGTCCTCCATGCATGGCTGCTGACTATAGCAAGGTCCCTTCCTGCATCTCTGTGTTTATTCTTCGGCTAGAGTAATGCAAAATTTTGGGATGGCTTTCAGGTCGAAGTTTGCTAGTTAGTTTGCCTTACCCAGTCACTAAAAGTGTTAGCTCCAAGGAACATTTTTCTGAAGTCCTGTGACATCACAGCAATTATTTCTTTGAACATGCTACAGAAGGAGAATGGCAGTCATTTTCATCAAGAGCCTTCAGTGATGCTGATAGTAATGCCAGCACCCCTACAATTCATTCATTTTTTAAATTAAAAGTTTCATTTTTCTATTAAAGATTATTTTAAAATAGAGGAACCTTCTACAAGATAAAATACAGGCAGTTCATTGTCCAGGTTCTGCAGTAAGGATAAATTATAATTAATAATAAATATGCGAGTTCTGCAATATTACAAAATGTAGATTGACAAGATATTTTCCATATATTTTGAAATGACTCATTTCTCTACATGATTCTTGAGCCAGCTGTCTAAGAATATAATTGGGTCTTATTAGATTTAATGGCAGGGATTTTGGGTAATACCCAAAATCTAACGAGTGCATCCATTCTGCACTTTGCTCATTGTATGGCTAACACAGTCCTTTGCTGTGTTGGTACAATACCCTGTGATAAGATTGGAAAGATGACAACATGAGTGGAAAGGTGTGAACTAACTTGGATAAAGCAGGACACAGCTCACTCTGGGACTTTCATCCAGCCTCAACTTTTTTCAAGGCTTAGAAGCATCATCTAGTTTGTTTCATACAGGTATTTAAAACCTACAGTCAAACAAATCAGTTATAACCACTGTTTTCTGCCAGGAGTCAATCTGAAAATACAAGTTTTTCCTTATTTTGACTAGAAATGTGCCCCTAACCTTCTCTGGCATCTTATATCCAACGACTCCTGGACTGGACAAAGCTCAGAGCCATGTCTAATTTTTACTGATCAAATGTCTTCCTTTTTTCTGGTCAGACTATAATTTTCCCCAAATAAGAGCATACCTTACTTTGCTCAGAAACCCCCCCAAAAAATCGGAGATCTCCCAAAGCAGAGGATTTTGAAAACACTTTGATTTTCTACCGAATCTTTGCATGTACTTAGTAAGTGATATGCTCTTCCATGTATGTCACTAGTTCTTTATAAATTTATTCTTCCTCTTTCCAGAATGAGCTCCGAAGGAGGGAGAGGAGGAGCACGGCATGTGCCTGTAAGTGCACAGGAAGATAACTCTCCAAACAATTTTCACCTCATTCTTTTGTAAAGATATCTGAGAACATGATGTAGAATCTCCTTCTGCACAGCTTGCTTTCTAGTCAAAAGTGATTATGTAAAAACGTTTTTCTATTGTTTTAACTTTGATTGATTCAGACACACTAGACTTACAGCAATTAAGCTAATATAATGAACAAATCATTAGCAGTTACGCAGCAAGTTAAGCTGTAGCCAAAAAGTTAAACTGCAAACACATAATGCTGATCTTTTTGGCTGGGATTGTTTGAGGACCTCCTAGTTTAAAATCCTGATCAGAACCAGACCTCGAAAGTGTGCCTGTGCAATTGATTCAACCCATGTCTCTTCATTCCCTGCCACCACCCTGTCCATCACCTTTGAATACCAAGACAGAGAAGCAGCCTGACTGTGAGATGCCTGTCCTTCAGTCTTTGTCAGAGACAACATGTGTTCCTGGTACCCGCTCGTGATGGGGAACGGTCAGGTTGCACACTGCATCTCCTGCCTTCCCATCCATATCATTGCTGCCTCTGGCTTGTGTAAACCAAAACTCAATCAAAGCACCCACAGGGGCACGATTCAATGACAACACTTGGGGATAGCTGAGCCTGAGGCTCCGCTGTAGAATTGGGCATGAAGTGGCAAGCCTATAAACTTCGGCCTCTTGCCTTCACACCATCAGGCCAGGCAGTCAAGCACATTTGTATAGAACAAAACTAAGTAGAAATTCAGGTTCCTAACTCATAATCTAGGTTTTGCCCAGCAGCCACCTGGAGATACTTCCTAAATACATACTCTACAGAAGTAACTTTAGATGCTGGCGGACACAGTTGTTAACACTGGACACGATCATGGGAACTTTTCTCTCCTGGCCTGCTAACAAAGGTTATTTTTTATATCCACATATACATCAGCTGATATTGACAAATTAATCACCTCAACAGAGAGCCACTGTCAGGCCTGATCTCTGAAATTCATACTTCATACTTGTTAGACGTTAGAAAAATACAGATGACAGCTGTAGATCAGACCTCTTCAGCTTTACTGTCTCAGGCTCCTTCCCTAGCAACTGTTGGTCCTATGGGATCTACCTGATTGCTCACCAAACCTTTCTAGATCCCTTTGGAAACCTGAAGAGTTTTGCTCAGACTTTATCTACTCAGCTGTTCCCTTCCACCAGGTTCCTTTCATTTCTTCCTCGTTCACACCATTCTACAGATGGTGGTGAAAGTTATTTTGAGGATCCAGAGTGAATTTCTGCCTTTGGCTCCTCACTTCCAAAGGCGCACTGGGGACACTCAAATGGAGCCAAAATGTATCGTGTGTCTCTGCCCATCTCCATTCCAGAAAAAGCTATGCACTGGGTTCAGGAACTTGCTAAAACTGGCTTCTGTCCCTGAACACTTTAATCTCTAATGTGGTTAGGGTAAAATAAAACAACAGTGGCAGGTCATTTGAATAAAACGCTTGAAAGAATAAGGAGTCCTTACTGTCAGACGCGCTTTGGTAAGGTTAGAGATTTCCCTGGTTGGACTGGCTTTGACTACAGTCTGTCTTACAAGCTAAATCTCTGAAAGTACGATGGGCTCTCCATCCTGTCCCATCCCAGCTCTTGGCTCAGCTGGTGCCTTGCTGTATCTGGCTGTACTTGGGAATCAGTGGATTTGCATTGGAAGATGCAGAGAAGTCTGAAAGTGGTTGAATAACACCTTCATGCCTGATCAGTTTTATTTTCATTTTTTATAAAGCATAACAGTTGGTGAACAGTGAAATTATTGCCTGCAATTGCCATAGACTACATACAAGAATCAATGCCGGAGTCGTCAACCGTGAACTTCTTTGCCCTGTCCCATTATCCACTTTTGGGGAAAAGCTGTGAGTTTGATAAGCAACAGCGATGCTTCTGGCATTGATAGCTTTGTGTCGCTGCTCTAGATTCACTGGGCCACTGCACATGAAAGTTTAATGATCGCATAAATTTCAGGTGCTGTCTCTCCCCTGCTCTAGAAAACCATCAAATAAATTTATCTCCATGCTCTACTGCCTCCATAGGCAAGCTGCAGGCTTTTCCATGCTGGGGATTTTTTCCCTCTCTTTTAATGCTTTGATTGAATCACTGCTTACACCCACATCTGAGAAAGAGAGGTCATGCATCCAAGCACAAGTAATAAATGGGGTTTGCTGTTGAAGGACACCATAGTTTCTCACTTACTGGGAGCATGTCATGTCATTAAATTGCTCCAGTGAAGACATCCAATGGCAAGCTGCAGAAAGACTGCTTGGGCATGGACGAGCAGGAACTCTGAAGTCCTTCTTTCACTCTTATTGCCTGGCTGCGATAATTTCAACAAGCTACTTAAAAGGCATCAGCCAAGGACATGAGCACCAGTTTAGTCAATCTAGGTGGAAAATGCATTAAAGCCTAACTTAAACAAAACCCAGTGGGTGAATTGACCTATTTCGTGGTCAGTATTTAGGTTAGTGTGTGCAGTATCCATGTTGCTCTTCAGGTAGTAATTCATACTATACATATGCATTTTTCCCAAGCCTTTCTTGATCTGTTCTGCCAGATCTGGTTGACCATTCTTTTCCTGGGCTGAAGCCTCAGCCCTAATGCAGAGCATAGCAGGAGACTCCCTGTTTCAGCACTTACTATCACAGAAAAAAAGAGGTGCACTAGTCTTGCCTTAGTTTGCGAGAGAAGACCTGACACCCACCAAAACTTCAGTGGTTTGTATGGCTTTACTTATACAAAAAACAGGGTACTTCACTGATGCATTCTGCTCCCAGGCCTGCCATTTGTAGCCAACATCTGCGGAGGGGAATGCTCTGATGGACATACCACCTCAGAGGAGTCCTTCTAGGCCCCCAGTGGCATGGGTAGACAGATCAAATGGGGAAAATTAACATAAAAGACTGTAATGCAGCTCCTGGTGTGCAAGGAGGATTTGGAGAGCCCTGGATGTAGTTCGAAGGACAGGAGAAACACTGTAGTTGTAGCTAAAGGGCAACCTATGCTCATCTTCCGTAGTCAGAAGACAGGTGTGCTGCAAAAAGAAAACTGCCTGTAAATACAGCAGCACTAGTGACTTCCTCACTGTAAAATGTCAGAAAACAAAGAGAACAGGCAAGGACCTCCAACACAAGAGGGCAAGCAGCATAAAGGTACATGGCAATGGTTAACATGTTCGGGTAGCAGAATTCCTTCTTCCCAAGGTCAGGATGTCCTGGAGCATGACAGGAGGGAGGTGGTGAAAACAGACCAAGATCTGATCAGCTCTACCCGTAAAGGCTGTGGCTCACAGCTCTCGTGGCCTTGGAGCACTGGGGATGTTATCACGGTCTCCTCCTCTGCTGTGGGATCACAACTCTGGTAAAACCCAGAATTGCCAGTAGTTTTGTTCTTGGGATCTGCTAGGACTAGGTTGTCTGGGAAGGTGGAAGTGGGCAGTACAATGCCACCTCTTTCTCTTCAAGAGAGGGACATGTAAGAAAAAAAAAGTCTTCAAAGGGCACCTGGCTGCCTTTATTGGAAGGGAACAGCAGGGAACAGAGGTGAAAATCACAGAAACAGAGAGAGCAGATGAGAGTTTGATGGACAAATCGCTTTTCTAGGATAGAAAAACATATCAAAAATTACCATCTGTGCAGGAGTTTCTAACATTTGGTTTGCTGTGAAAGAAGGCAAAGTGACTGCCACTTTTAAAAAAATAACAATAATAAATAAATCCTACCATGCCCTTCACATTACAAAAATTTTTAATATCTTTTACGTAACCTCCAGATTTGGCCTATTCAAGCAGCCTTGGTTTAGATGAGGGAAGGTAGCCAGGCACGAACTGTGCTCACTGAATTGATGAACTGTATAAAAAGCTCATGAGACATTTTCACTCCTAATTGATTGCAGAAAGCTTCTGTGACATGTGTCATCATCCACCTTGAGGAGAGCTTGACCCATGGGGCATGTGGAACAGCAAGCTGTGCAGCCCCTTGGAAAATCAGTTTGCTTGGGAAAACACAAAATCCTTAGCACTTACTGTGTGCTGCTCTCCTTCCTTGACTTTTTGCCTCCAAAGTGCTTTGTAAGAGGAGACTGGAAGAACAGCACAACATCTCAAATGTAGCTAATAACTGGTGAATTATTCACAGTGGTGTGGAGCAAAAGGCTTTTTCCCCATTCTGGCTATATAACTATCTTAAGGCATTTTCATCAAGTTCTGTGCTGGTTGTTACAGGGAAGCTGCTCTGATCTCAGCATGTGGCTGCCACTTCAGCATCCCTCTTGATTTAAGTGGGTCTTGGGCAGATTTTGAGAAAGATGGGGATGCAGCTATCACCGACGGTGCCAGCGTGTTCCTCTGTATCTGACCTATGTACTTTTTCATCCTGGCTTTTGCAGAATTTATTTTAATGCTTCAGCTGGATAATTTTGCTGTTGATTTGCTATGATGTGAAAGGGAATGGCAGCTGAATAGCAAGGGGAAAAGTACATTTTCTTTTTCCCCTCAGCACTCTGCTTTTCTTTCCTCCCTTGCTTTGGATGGTGTTGATGGCACATGTCTGCCAGTGCTCCTACTTGCCTGCAAGCTGCACAAGAACAGCTGCAGGGGCCAGACCTGCCCTTTGCCTTCTTGCAGAGAGGCAGAAGCAAGATGGGGAAGGAGTGGGGGAGTGTTTGTTCATCATGCTCAGCCTCACAAGACCTCAGAGGTACGCACTTTTCTCTTCTTGAGTGCTGAGATTAGCCTTGAGAGAGAGGACAGCTGAAACCAAGACAGAAAACCAACAAACTTGAACTCTCTGTTCTGCACTTGGCAGTCTTTGACAAAGAGGGAAAAAAAGAACAAAAAGAAAAACACAAGGAAGGGTTGCTCTTTTCTGTCTTGTTTTTTCATCTCTCTCTCTCTTTTTTTCATTTTGTTTTTTTTCCCTGCTTGCTATAGCAATTGTTTTATCATGCCTCTAGCAGTGGGTTTGGGACAGAGGTTCTGCACAGCTCCTGCTTCATGTCAAACAGCCAGCGTGTAGTGTGACCAAAGCCACCCAGCCACTCTGACAGATCACGGTCTCAGTCAGGCTCAACAGAAATTTTGCTGCACTAATCCCAAGCATTGGCATTCATGGCCAGGACTTCGAAGGATCTGCAGACATGTGATATCCAAGGCCAGCTTGCCATCAGCCAGTCCTCCTCCAGGAGTTACGCACAGAGAACACGCTCTCTTTGCCGGTCCACATACCTCATGTGCAAGTCAAGTCCCATTCTCAAAGTCTGACAGCTCTCCCCCATCACACCGTACAACATAGACCCTGTGCTGAACAAAGTGAAGGCTTGTGTGACACACTTGGGGAATGAGAGGCAACTTCTGCCCATCTTGGTAATGAAGGAAAATAATCTTCATACTGACGGTTTTCCTAGTGTTTTAATCGTGTGACGTAGGAAAGAAGAGACAGGTTCCACTAGAAAAACTAATTTTTTTTATGTTTTCTGATCCTCCAGGTAGTCAGAGGAACAAATACAGCTTCAGCAAGGCTCCAAGGTCATGATGCTAGCTATAGCCCACTCCAGTGATAGGTATTTTCTTCTTTCAGTGGCAGAGTTTACTATCTCCAGCTTCTAGAGATCTGCTTGGTCCTCTCTGCTGGCTTCCCAGGTTGCAGCTGTCCTAAAACCTAATTCCAAAACATCAGCTTTCAGAGATGGCCCCTTGAAGAGCAGGCTGTGCAAACAGGCCTTTGCCAGGCAGTGTTATCGTATTAGGAATAAGTATGGATCAACAGACTTTTCTAGAACTGATGACCTTTATTTCACTCCTAAAGGAAGGCTGCCTTTTAGAGTCTAAAACTTACAAACAACAGTTTCAGAAATCTTGCCTTTTGTTGTTGCTGTGTTGGTGCAGGATTTTGAGGCTTGGTCTCAGGCACTAAGGGGCTAGACCTCACCTTTCACAATACAGTATCCAAATGAGTAGTAGCTCCTTTCAGATTTTACATTTAGCTGCTTTTCTTGTCAGCCCGTTCTATGTGGGCTGCCTTCAGAAGACTGCACGTTTGAAGTAAATGAAGCCTTTCTGACGAAGCAGTGAGCAAGCATGGCCCATGTGCTTTGGACTCATCATCCCAGGGACCGAGGAGCTCCCTCCCGGCTCTGGTACTCAAGCTAGCTCAGCCTGACATGAGTGGGAGATGACCTCAACAGTCATCTCAGGAGGTGGTCAAGGAGCACATGAAGATATTTCTTCAAATTTTCTTCACAGAAATATGCACCTACTCTAAAATAACATTTTGGTTTTGTTGTGATTTGCTCCCCCTTTCTGAAAGGCTTGTAGCAGTTACTACATCATTAAAGCTAGAAGCTGACAGAGCTTTCAAGTAATTACTAGTGACAAGTCTAAATAGATAAAATAGAATCTGGTTTCCAACACTGAATGCTCTCTTTCAAGAGGATTGCTAAGCAGTTCCTTTGCAGCTCTCTCATCTGAGTGGTAGAAAACCTTCTCCTTTAAAGCTGATTATTCAGTTGGAAAGCAAGCCCCAGTTAGTGTGTAGCTAATGTTTAACTCCAGATGTGCTTTATATTTAAAGGCATTAGCCTGGGAGGTATGCACTGCCTGAGGAAAGGAGAGTGATGTAACTACTTGTAGATTCATGGGGGAGAAAGTCGATGAACAGTACAGAAGAATGAATCACACAAACATGCCTCATTGTTCAAGACTGCTCATTTCTGAGGCAATTGTAGTATAAATGAAAGTGTATTGTAAGAGGGCAGGTATTGCACAAACTGGGGAACTGGAGCGTAATTTGGGGACTGCAAGTGAATAGTAGCTGCTTCTGAAAACTCTCCCTCAGTAATGTACCACAAGTATTTTAACAAATGCCTTCCATAAAAATGTCCTTGTTGTAAACTCTGAGCTCTGTGAACAGAAGGATGGGAAAATGTATTAATTTGTGCCTTTTATATGAAAACGCTTTTAACTCCTCTTCCTTCAGGAAAAAAGACAGCACTGTTTAGCAAACAACTTCTACCACATCTTGTTGTATGTGGGGAAGAAGAAAAAGATTTTCATAGGAGTTTGATTGCTCATTCTGGATTGTGCTTGTGTGGTGAATACATTGGAAATCCTTTATATGATCTCTAGGACAAATCAGTACATCCTAAACCAAAGTGGGCACTGGGCACTGCTGTGGGATCTGAAGGGGAACCGTCTTTGGCAGAGAGCTCAGCGGGAATCAGTGATGCCATGAAACTCCCCTCAGCTGGGCAGGCCTATTAACGAGATCTTCCCAGGCATGCCCTTCAAGCTCTTCTCCATTTTTCTTTTAACCTTTGCTTTTTGACACTCCAACTTGTTTGCAGTATTGTGTATGTTAGCGTGACACACGGAGCCCCAGAATAACTGTGAAGTTCACATAGGGAAGAGAAGAAGAGGGAGTACAAGGTCATGTCTTCTTCCCTGGGGGAATCTCCAGGTCAGCTTGCAGAGAGTGAAACAGAGAGGATCTGGCAAAGGAGTAAAAAAGCCAGAGAAATTAGAGTTGCTGACTAACTGCATTGTTGACATGGGACATGAGGCTTATAAACCTTCCTCTCTCAATAGTATGTTGTGCCAGGATGTTATGAGATGGATGGGACCCACAAAATGCTATATGTGTCTGTCTCAGGAGGCAATACTGCACTGCTTCCCAGCAGCTGGTGACTGCTTTATGGATGTAACTTGTCAAATAGACTTGAGCATCAAATGAGAGTTAGAAAAGGGAAAAGATGAGAGGAAAGGTCTAGTTAACTTCTGCCTTTCCCCACCCTGTACATGAACTAAGCATGGGGTATGAAATGACCTTAAGGATCCTAGCAGTGTTATGGGCCATGTGCTGACATAGAAAGTACAGATGTTCCTCAGGAGACTGGTCGCGTTACTCACCTGCCCTTGGGTAAACTTTAAATAGGGATTACTGGGATCTAAGTCCTAGCAAGAAACATAGAGCATGTCTTTTCCTCGCACTGATTAAACTTTCAAGAGACATTGAAATGCAAAGTTACACACTCCAAGCCACATGGGCAGTCAGGGAAACTGTGTCTGTGTTAATGAACGTAGACCTGTATGGTTTGCTGCATTTACAGCTTTGAACATCCAGACTGGTTTATGCTCACTATATGGAGAAGAAAACACAAAATAGACAGCTTTATTTATTTTATCAATAAACAAAATGGGTTTGGGTGGGAATTATTAGTGCTTGGGTCAGAGCAAGGAGGGAATATCTTTAATCTTGTAGAAGTGAAGGAGTAAAATTTTCTAATGATGTTCTTATAGTACGCTGCAGAGACTTGCTGGAAGCAACCCAGAATCCAATAGGCTTCTTTAATGTGTCTGTTTTCCCATTTTCCCCAATCTATCACTCCAGAATTAGCCCCAGTGTAGTGAGGACTTGTGAAACTTTTTACTCTGGTAATGCTGAAAGAAAACAAATTCTTTCCTGACTATTGTACATCAGCTAGGACAATGTGAATAATTCAGAGTTTGGTTTCTCTCTGTCCTCTCTCCTCCTTTCTTATCCACCTTCATTCACATAGTTTCTCTTGTTCACATGCTGGGGAATGTGCATTTTTATAGACACAGTATGTATCATGAATTTTTGCCCAAGGGAAGTTTTCCACGGTCCCCTCAGATAACCTTTGAAAGAAGCCTCTGGTGTAGCCTTGGGTTAAGGGTGGTGGTGTGGGGCACTTCCTGGGCTCTCAGGGTCCTGCATCCTTCTACTGGTGGAGGGCAGGCCTCGGAGACAGCCCAGCCACTGGCACAGACCATGACAAGGGACCTCAGCTTTCCTAAGGGATACTATGGTGAGCAGTTGCCTGGTGGTAGGAGAAAAGCTCTGGGAAGAGGAGAGTATCTCTGTAAAACCTTCATCTGTCAGCCCTCAGCCATGGTATCAACTGCCCTGGGCCTCTTCAGGTTCTTCTGAGGAGTTTCTCAGCTTCTCTCTTACCTTCCTGATCTCTTCTTAACTTTCCTTTTTTCCACATAGTCTCTTTGAATCCTGCTCGGTAAGTGGGTCTGGTGTTGTGGGGAATAGGGAGGGGAATATATTAAAAAATAATATCTGATGGCTGAGACTTCCCTTTATCTTGGAAATTTTTAAAATTCTCTCAGGTAATTGCCTCATTCAAATCCTGAAGGACTGCTCCACCTCTAGATTAGATAATCAAGTGCACGTCTCTCCAGATTCTTTGCCTTTCTGTTAAAGAAGAGATTTTAACACATCCTGTCCATTGATCAATTGCTTACAAAAAGGTAGAGAAACTGAAAAGAGTGCAGCAAGCTTACAGAAATAGTGTAAAATCTTCACAGGTTCTCTGTACAGCGAGCAAGTGCCTGCATGGTGTTGGAGTTTGCTCCTTTCCACTCATTCTACTAGCAGCCTGGCCATTTTGCTCTGAGTAGCAGAATCACAGAATCACAGAATGGTAGGGGTTGGAAGGGACCTCTGTGGGTCATCTAGTCCAACCCCCCTGCCAAAGCAGGGCCACCTACAGCAGGCTGCACAGGACCTTGTCCAG
>Ga0181612_175106_pt1 | contig 14945 bp, 7 predicted proteins | sample HoacroProtozoa21_FD_119630 | JGI IMG/M metagenome (GOLD analysis project Ga0181612, IMG submission 119630) | Hoatzin crop microbial communities from Cojedes, Venezuel. Combined Assembly of Gp0051906, Gp0051904, Gp0051908 | reverse complement strand
TTCACTGGAGATATTCAAAACCTGCCTGGACAAGGTCCTGTGCAGCCAGCTTTAGGCAACCCTGCTTTGGCAGGAGGGTTGGACTAGATGATCCTCAGAGGTTCCTCAGAGATCCTTCCAACCCCTAACATTCTGTGATTCTGTGATTCTGTAATTCCTTTTGAATTTCAGAATTTAGGTGAGATTTTCTTGCTGTTAACATAGCACTAATCATGCAACAAAGTGAGAGAATGCCTTTTCTTGAAACACTGCACGTGCAATATTATTAATAAAGGGCATCTTCAGAGTCACATTGGAGATGTTCTTTTTTTTCCATGTGCTCCAGGTAGCTTGGCTATGGCACAAAAGTATCATGTTTGTTGTTGCTACTTCCAGCTTTCTTCTTCATCCTAAGATTGTTAGGAAGAAATGGATAGTAACTGAGGGCGAATCTTTGTCTATTTTTTCTTTCATTTTCTTCCTTCTTTACTGGGAGTCCTGTCTGCAGGGGGAGAAATAAAAACACTGGGAAGAACCAGTACGAAACACTTGATATATTTTAGAAGACAGCTGGAGCTAGCCAAGTAAATGACCTGTAGTTTGGCAGGTCAGATGGGAGTGTGACCAACCTAATGACTGCTGTCCTATGAATCACAGTGAACAGTAACAAACACTTCGCACATGCTGTTCTTGTAAGAACTGGAAAACTCACCCCGATGTAGCAGTTTACGAGATATTGCACCGCTCCTGCCCATCTGTGTGGTCTCGAGAACCGGCACCAATAGTATTTAATGTCTTTGCGGCTCGCAGTCCCAGGTTTCAAAAGGTTGATGGCACCAGTCTTTTCCTCGAAGGATTTACTGGTCACTAGAATCAGACAAATAGGTGAAATGACTGAAGGTCACCCAGCAGGTCGGTGTCAGAGCTGGGCAGAGAACCTCCTCCTTGCATCCCGGGGCTGGCTACTGACCTGGGCACTCCAGAGAGCCTTGTTACGATGGCGCATTTAATCAGCTTCGCTCCGTGTCATAATTCATTGTCTGTGGCATTATGGATATCTAAAGGGTAGGATTTTAACTTAGCAATCTGGTGTGTTATTGAATTAGTTTTATGTTGTGTTAATTTCTTTGTCTCATGGCATTCATTGCCTGTGATAATTGATGTGCAATATATAACCGACTTCTGTATTCATTTGGGTAACTGCATTTAATTGCCTGGTATAAAATATGCGTTCTAAGTACAATCTGCTATGACTGCTATGACTGAGAAGTGCTCATTGGTATGGATTTGAGGGTGCTTTATCTTCCTGACAACCTGTCTGAGGAAAGTCTGAATGTCTCCCACAATCTGCCATCCAAAGACTGGTACTTGCATTGTGTCCGAAAAAAAAGAGACAACAAAAAGTGTCCCGTGGAATTGCTTTGTGCTGTTTGGCATTAAAATTTTATTAATCAGAAGCTCTCAAGTTTGTATTAACATCTCTACCACCTCCTCCCCAACCTCAAGAAGCAGCAACACCCAGAAGACTTTACACATTTTCTCCTGTAAATTGGGATTATGGCTTTATTTGCCTCTGAAGTTACTCCCCTGGAGTAAAGACACTCCCATGCACAGGTGTTTATAAGCACAGATTTCTTTTACGTGTATCTTCAGGTCAGTAACGCCCAGAGGAGTACTAATGAGTTATAAATCAGGAATGCTTTCTAAAGGTGCGATGTCAGTGAAGTGGTGTTGATTAATGTCTGCTCAGGATGCACAGGATCCCTGCGTAAGCTGACACTTCCTTGCCTGTGATTCCTTTTATTATTAAGAAATCAAGAATCTTTACTAGTAGAAGTATTTCTCAGTATACACAGCACTTTGCTTTTTATACAACCTGGTAAGTGGTTTGTTTCCCTAGATTGTTTTGTTTCCAGTGTCACGTAGGGTATAACAGTGCAGCGTCTGAGCTATACAAAGAAATGCTGAAATTTGCCCAAAGCTGATTTTACTTTAAGCATTAACGAAACATTCCCCCATCTGAATTTTCAAAGGTTTTTGGACAAAAGCTAATGGTTGAGCCTAAATCAGGAGTGAAAGGCCTGTGAGATTATTCTAGCCATATTATGTTGCTCTGTGTTAATGTAACTGGTGAGTTGTCTGTACAAGGGAGGTTTCCAATTAGTATTTGTCTTTCTAAGAGAATTGGTTTCTACAGGCTGTGTCCTTCAGGATGCAGCATTAATTCTGCTTACAGCTTGCTGCAAATTATTCAGCGTTCATAGGTGCATTTATACTTGTTATTCACCCCTCTTCCACTGACAAAATAGCCTGCAGCAGTTCTTCGTTAGATAGGACTAGTTGCACTTAAGGCTCCTCACGTGCTCTTTTGTGGTTTTTCCCCTGGTTCAGCCTGCACTGCATCCAGGTCCTGCTGATAAAACAGTAGACTCGGTGATCAGAGAGCAAAAGCAAAGCTGCCCAGAGCCAGTGTGAGCTAGAAGAGTATGTTTCAGGCAAAGACTTTCAAGGCACATGGGCAGAGCTGGTGGCACAACACAACAGTAATTTCACCGATTAACCTACTGATTCCGCTTTATTTCATATTCATTGCATTATGTCCTTCCTCCTCTGCAAGGACTTTAACAAATACTTGTGGCTAATTTATGAAAGTATACCAAAATTTGAAATATGTGGACAACCTGGTAGAAGGCAAACACCGAAAACATCACCTATTAATTCCTGGTAGGCTCAGGTGCATTTGTCTAGCCCAGTTTCTGATTCTTTATGGAGGGGTTCCCGTTTCTGGCAGAGCTGGTACAACTGCAATGTGGGTTTGGGGGGAACAGAGTGTAGAGTTCGGCTGCAGACCTCATTATCTCACCCGGTGCTCACTTCACAAGGCAGTAAAACAGGGGAAGAGAGGGTGGCAGAGAGAGTCTGACACCTATTTTCTACCCCTTATCCCAATAATCCATACCTGTCTGAGATGCCTTTGCCCCAAAACCATGGGGCAACCCCTCTTTCCACCCCAGTAGTCAGGGTGATACGTTATGGGGACAAGCAACTAGCACACAGCAAGGTACGAAGAGGCATTTTGTTGCTGTTGGCTTTCAAAAACGCCTTGCTACATCAAAGCAACAAGGCTGCTAGTCATGGGAAGAAGTGAACCACTCTCATCTGGACTATTCAGTATGTATTTGTAATTCAGCATTGATTTGGGGGTGATTCATAAACAGCAAGGGGGGCTGTACTGTGTGAGAAATAACTTATTGACAAGGAATAATTCACCCAGCTCTAACCTTGAAGTAGATGTTTGTGGTCAGAAGATTATAGCCTGAGTGGAAAGAGATAAGTACAAGTTTAAGGAGCTGAAAGGCAGACACCCAGTTTTCAAAAACTTGGCATAAATCTCTGGTGACTTGCCTTATGTTGGTCACGTTCCCTGAAGAGGACTTTCTTTCAATGTTTGTTTGGTGTTTACAGATGTTATTTAAAAGCTAAATTTATCATGAAATTATTTAATGTTGTGTATAATGAATAGTGGAGATCAAATAAGAATTGGAATTGCAAATTCAAGTATTAAGTGTTGATAAATATTGACTTTTAAATAGGCCCGCTGTAGATTTGAACAAAATGCTTTTTAACATAGTATACTGGTTATTTGGAAATTACAACATACTAAAAAGTGTACAGCATTGTTTGATCATGACTCTTGATTCACGTTTACAGCTATTGATGCAGTCAAGTCCCTATGAAGTGATCTGTACAGTGCCAGGGAACTAGAATATAAAACTTTCTGGCTTGTACTTTATGCACATCACATGAATAAAGAGAATTGTGGGAAGTAGTATGATAAAATGTAATGTAAGCATGTTAACAGTGCCTTTTCTAAAGATGAATTTTTAGGGTTTGCATGTTGGAAACCTCTTAATAAAGGTCTTCCAAGTACTTTTTTAAAGACGTATATCTTAGGGCTGGACAAGTCACCAAGATGCACCTGCACAGCGTTAATGACCTCCCCAAACACTCAGAAGCACTTGGTCAGTTGTTGGCCACTAGTACCAAATGCCATAGGTCAGACTCCTTAGGCTACTGGCCAGCCAAAAAATAACGCATCCCCCCTTCGCCCACAGTCACATGTAACTAATGCACAAAGACTAACATGGGCATATATCTGTGCTCATCCTCACCCCAGCATTTTCCCCCTCCGCTGTGAGTGCTGGGGGCTCACAGCCTTTGGTCACACCTCTTACCTGTTCACTCAGTCTGCCTCCTTTCTGACCAGCGATGCACTGACATGGTGAGCTTTGCAAACAACAACAGCAAGAAGTTACCCTTCGGGTAAATTCATGGTCTGACAGGTACCTGACGCAAGAAATGTAGTTTAGCTAGAAGCAGATACTCCACTTTTGCTTCGAGCTACCTAAGCTTTGTGTGCCAAAGATACCGTGTTACTTAAGGAGCAGGCATCATCCCCAGCTTTGTTAGGTTTTCTTACTTTTCCATGTCTCTGCAGGGTCTGTTCTGTAAGTCACTGTGAAGTAGTTTTTTTTTTCACTTTTCATTTCAGAACAGGAGACTGTTTTCTTGAAACTTGCAACATCAGTTAATTGTTAACAGTTAAAAAAAAATCATATTCATCCTTTAATATGTTCTTTCAGCTGATGCCTTCATGCCGAGGAGGCTGTGTGGCTACTGATAAGACCTAATTTGTGAAGGGCTTTTCAGCGGTCTGACAGGTTCATACGTGGCACTGTTTGTTCAGCAGGAAAGGATGAGCATTCGCTGAAACAAGTCTACAGTGGCTGCTAAATGTGTGCAGGGAGGCTGGAGCTGGAGATCCAGCAGGAGCGGGCAGGAGCTTTGCTTGGATTCCCAAAGCGGTCTGTTGGTTTGCAGCTGTGTTCTGACTGCGGAACTTGATAGCCTTTTTTGTCTTTTCTCTTTCAGAGCCTAATGATCTATGTGTGGGCCCTGCATTCGGTGATATCCCATCTCAAGATGCTGCTAATACAGTAGTTAATTATTCCTAGCTGAAGAAATCTAACAGAAGCAAGAGAAACTGGGGAAAAGAAATGGCTGCCGGTAAATATCTCAGGTCTGCAAAGGCCGTAAGCAAATAGCTGGAAAAAACTGATTTCAGCTGTGACTGGGGAGGGGGAAAGCACAAATCATGGAGTCATAGAATGGTTTGCGTTGGAAGGGACCTTATAGATCATCTAGTTCCAACCCCCCTGCCACAGACAGGAACACCTTCCACTTGACCAAGTTACTCAAAGTCCTGTCCAGCCTGGCCTTGAACACTTAAGATGTGATCACTTGCGGAGTGATTGCACCTTGTGTTTGGGGGTTCAGTATCAGAAAGGTACTATCCCTTAGCTATCCGACCCACTCTTCCTTCTGCAACCCAGGAAAATCCATGCCTGGGCTCAGTCTATTTTGACCGTATTCATGGTAATTCTCTTTTATTTTTACAAAGCTTGGTATTTCCCATAATGAATCGATTTGGTTTGACCTCTTTTTAGTTAGAGGCTAATGTGTTCTTAAATCTTTTACAAAACAAAATTACGCCTTATGGAAAATGGGTGCTTCCTTGGGATGTGTTTGTTTCTCACAGTTTTCTGACAAATTGCTACAGATTATATATAAATCAACTATATCAGAGGATTGCAGGGCAATTCATTCAGGTTGGGAGGGGCCTCAGAAGGTCTCCAATCCAACCTACAGCTCAAAGCAAGACCAGCCATAGGGTCAGACCAGTTGCTCAGGGCTTCATGAAGTTGAGTCTCAAAAGCTGCCAAGGTCGGTGACTGCACAGCCTGTTGCCCTGCTTGACTGTCCTCATGGTTCAGAAGTTTTCCATATAAACAGGCTGAATCACTCTTGTTTCATTTTATGTCTGTTGAATGTTTCCAATGTCTATATGTTTTCCTGTACAATACCAAACACTATTATCCATGGTCTAAAAGGTGAATCATAATTAAGAAACAAAACAAGCCCAAAATAAGCAGTGGTTCTGATATCTCATTTTCACTGAAGGTTTTGGTTAAAAATCCTGGTGCACTGACTTTTCTGCTTACAGTGTGTTTCTTTTCTTGCAGCAGCTGATGGTTTAGGAAGTATAGCTATAGATACCACACAACTTAATATGTCAGTTACTGATCCAACGGCTTGGGCTACAGCTATGAATAACCTGGGGATGGTTCCAGTAGGACTAGCTGGACAACAGCTTGTGACAGGTAAGATTTTTCTTTGTTAAAGAGACCTCTTGTACCATCCATGAATTCTTCAGGTCTTTTTAAAAATATATAGATGGATTTTTGAGGATATTATATTTTTATATTCTGAAAACATCACCTGTGATTAATATTGCATACTATGTATTAGTCTCTTCCTGTAGTAGATATATAATCCATATTATATTTTAACCTTGTGGAAACACCAAAACTCTTTGGGGAAATTAAAGAACTAAACCATTGATCCCTATGCTAGGTCAAGACCAGGAGGCAGGTCACGTAAGAGAAACGTTTGTTTCTGTTTCTCTGTTCAAGCAGGATGTCTTGAGGTTCTGCCAAGAAATACCCTAGACTGGGAACTCTTGACCAGAGAAAGAGTTTGAAGTTATGTTAATAGGGCAGAAAATCATGAAGCCCATTCAATTCATATGCTCGGTCAGTATTAGTGAAGTGAAGCTTTCCTATCAGGTGTATGCTTATTTAGTTTCTGCCTGACTCCATAAATTGAGTTTCAAGAGGCTGTTCTTGTTTGATTTCATTATTTCACTTCCCAAACAGTTTGGGAGAGAGTTGCAGGGGATTGCTTATTCTAACAATAATAAAAATAATATTTGAAACCAGCAATGTTTCACAGACAAGCCTGGACATACCAGATTTCATTGTCAACACTAGAGGCCTGGTTAGTTGGGATTAATACAACTTCATAGCTGCTGTGAGGCAGAGAAAATTTATTTTTGTATGGGTAGGTGCCCTATAGACACAACCCACATGCCAGGCGTATGACATATCCCCTCTGTTAGCTGCATTGCCACTTCAGTTTAAGAAGAGTTGTGCAGCATCTGGATCGGAACAGCATCCTGTCACGTCTGCGCCTGTCCATGTAGACATGGATGCAGTGAGCCAGATCATGATGTAAATCACCCTGCCTGCCTCACCAGGGATGTGTGATGCTTGATTTTGGCCAAATATGTCCCCTTCTACACTGGGAACCGAGTGGAGCTGTGCCAGTTCACAGCTGACGGTCTGCCTGTGAATTACCTGCAAGAAAGCCGATTTAAAATGAATCAGTCTCAAGCAGAGAGTTTAGCTGGTGGAGGCCGTGAACTGATTCTTAGTCTCTGGCTTTAACCCCACGCTCCCAATTAAAAAAAACAAGCAAAGCCATCCGCTCCTCAGGAGCCAGTTCTTTTCAATGTTTTTATCAATGACCTGGATGCAGGAGTTAAGTCCACATTAAGTTTGCTGATGATACTAAATTAGGAGAAGCCGTTGATTCCCTTGAGGGTAGAGAGGCCTAATATAGAGGTCTGGATAGATTAGAGCGCTGGGCAATCACCAACTCTGTGATGTTTAACCAGGACAAATGCTGGATTTTATACCTGGGATGGTTTAATCCTGGATGTACCTATGGATTGGGGGCCAAGAGGCTGGAATGCAGCACTACAGGAAGGGATCTGGGGTTTTTGGTTGATGGGAACCTCAGTATGAGTCAACAGTGTGTCCTGGCAGCCAAAAGGGCCAACCTGGGGTTAATTAAGCACAGTGTGGCTAACCGGTCAAAAGAAGCGATTGTCCCGCTTTACTCAGCATGGGTGCAGCCTCACCTGGAGTGCGGTAAGAAAGTTATGAAAATATTGCAGTGTGTCCAAGGGGAGGCAACAAAGATCATGAAAGGACTAGAGGGCAAGACCTGAGCAGAGCACCTGAGGGGAGACCTCATTTCTGTCTACAAGTTCTTCAGGAGGGTGAGTGGAGAGGGCAGTGCCGACATCTTTGGTGTCCGGTGATAGGACGCAAGGGAATGGCTTAAAGCTGTGTCGAGGGATGTTCAGATTGGTTATTAGGAAAAATTTCTTCACTATGAGAGTGGTCAAGCACTGGAACAAGCTCCTCATGGAAGTGGTTGCAGCCCAAAGCCTGTTTGTGTTCAAGAAGCGTTTGGACAATGCTGTTTGATACGTGGTTTAACTTTTAGGTTGTCCTGTGTGGAGTCACGAGTTGGACTCAATGGTCATTGTGGGCCCCTTCCAACTCAGGAGATTTTATGATTCTATGTGCTGGTGGGAAAACAGCTTTTTCGGTTTTCTGGTGGGACTTGACCTGCAGGTGCTGTGCTCATCTTGAGTGCCATTACCTCCAAACCTGAGAATTGCCACATGTCAAAATCACCGTTTATAAGCATCTGGGTTGCATATTCCATGGAGGTTTGCCCACTTTTTGTCTTCCTCTCTTCCTCTGTCTTTCCAGTTTCGGTGTAAATTGTGTCCTCAGATGTGCTATAGAGTTGCTACATGGCAGCCTCATCTCGTGCAATGCTTTTCCCTACAAGGGAGGATCTCCAGGATATTACTTCATTGCCAGCTCCCTACTGTAATTTCCATAACTATGCATATCATGTATTGTAGGAGTGTTGTACAGATCAGCTGGTAGTTGTTCAGCATTTTCAATGTAGGAAAGGTGCTGTAAGTAATTAATATTAATTACTGAAGTGCTGCCTGATTTCTCTACAGGTGAAGAAAAACTTCTTTCCTTTTACTTTCTTTTGTTTGAGATGCTCTTGTATTTTCGAGGTAAAGAGGTGCTTTGACTCTTCATTATATTTCTTTACGATTCAGAAGTTTTTGACACATTTTCTTCGTGGCAAATCCATAGTGGCAAAACCACAATTTACCATAAAAAGACTTATAGACTCTTTTGCTGGAATATATTTACTGTATCTGCATTCAGTGAGAGTTTGCATCACCGTGTTCAACTGAATATCTAACTAGTCCTCAGCCCTTTCTGACTTGTTTCATTTTTCACTACTAATCCTATTAGTGAACTCATCTTTGTCAGCAGTCACATATCGCTTTTGCTGCTGTCATCTGTGACATTTCTCAGAGCTGAAAATGGCACACCCATGTCCCAGTGCAAACTTTTTGTCTGTCTTTAAAAATTTATTTTATTCTTTTTTTTCCTGCCTTGATGACAGCTAGGAAGGCAGTAAGCAGTTTAGATTAATCTTGGAGACAGTGTGATCTTTCCTGGATATCTTTACATAACTTGCCATAGTCTGAAATTTGATGTATGGTACTCATCTATATCCTGACACATCTCATAGTTATCTGGTCTTCCACTTTCCAAAGACCTTATCCATTCACGGCCTTTCCTCCCCCAAACGAACCAGTTCCTAATTCCTAAATTGCAGGGTGGTTCTGTTCCCATAGGCACAGAGCTCATATCATCTACTAAGTCCTTTTAAAGGTTTTTGATGGGGTTTTTTTTCCGAGCTGTTGTCAGCTTTGATACTGTGTAACATGCTGGGATGCCTGCCTTGTAACAGCATTGTGCTCCCTACTTTGCAATCTGTGAAGCTCTTGCCTAGACCAAGAGTTTGTTAAAATGACAACTAAAGCTTCCACAACATCTGGCCAATACACTTCTCACAGCCTGGGATGCAGGCTGTCTGGTCTTGGTAACTGATCAATTTTAAGCACTGCTAACCTTTTATTATCAGTTTAGATCATATCTGCACTCTATTTAATTCCTTATCTCTCAGTGCTGTAAAATTGGATTTTTGATCTGGGCAAATGTCAGAGCCTTTCATTTGCAAGGATGGATTCTGGTTAATAGATGTATAATATCTCTTCTGTTTCTACATGTATTTTGCTTACACTTGTTATTATTCAAAAAGCTTACCTTTTTCCATAATATTTGGCTACTGCATTACATATACACTAATATATGCATTTGTACATTATATATACATAATTCATACAATAAACTGTAGTTCAATAATGCATTAGTTAAAGTGTTAAGGATTGATGTGGAATAGTTATGGCTAAAATGCACTTTTCATTTTAAACCTCCCCTTTCAGCAGGTTATAATTTTTTCCAAAAAATTGCCTTTTGGGCTGAAATTTCTCACGGTTGGTCTCAGCTCAGAGTAAAAAAAAAATTCTGGAAGAGTTGGAGAAAATCTGCTAAATTGCTTTTGAATTATCCAGGCCTTAAAATTACTGTGTTCTACGCTTTGAGACTTTGATAAAAATGGTCAGGTGAGAAGAGAGGAAGGATAGTTTGTACTCCACCTTTTTGAGATCTGAATCCACTTTGTGCACTCAGCAAGCCTGATTCAAGCACATCTTTCAAGTACATTCAAGCCAGCTGTTTTGTTACCTTTTAGGACTAGCAGAAAAACTCAGTGACCTCAGGCCATCTGAGAATGTTTTATTTTGATTTTGCATTGGTGCTTTTTAAAGGCAATTTTGGCATTGCTGAATTTAGTGTTCTTATGCTGTCGTTTGTTTCAGCAAATGGCATCAGGTCACTTGTTTTCTAAAGGAAGACATTCTGCCAGGAAAATGATTTACTTCTCCAGTCCAGTTTGGTTCTGCTTTCTCTAACGAACCATTGCCCTGAAGAACATGAAGAAATTTTGAGGTGCTTTTCTCCAGAATGACTTAGATGATCTAAAGATTTGTTAGTCAAAAAAGATATATGTCAAAAAGTTCCCTGGTACAAATGAACATGAAGAGTAGTACACAAGTGGTAATTCTTTTAGACTTAGTTAAGCTCATGCCCTGTACTGCATATTTGCACTCTCACGAAAAAAAAAAACAACAACAACAAACTACAAGGGCAGACATCCAAGATGAAAGTTATAGATGTGTCTAGAAGTCAAGGATATGCCTGAAAACTGATGCCTTCCATTTGTTTACAGGATAATTATTAAGGCACGCTTCTCCATGTGAGTCCAGCCAACACGCCTCAGCCTCCAGACACTAAAATTTTCAGTGGCCTCCAGTCTTGTTTTTGCTGAAGTCGGACTTTGACCACTTGTACTCCTAGTGAAATCAGAGACTAGGAAGTTTTGAAGCCTAACAACTTGCTTACCAGAAGGTATAGAAAAAACATACACCATTTTTGTGGCCTCAGGTGTGTATTTTTTAGACACTGGAGGTTGTGAAATATGAGACACTTACATCAACCTTTCTGGTTTTCCATTTGTCTTTGCTTTCCCCACACACTTGTCTTTTGACCTGATTTCAATGGAACACAGGAGCTGTCAGTTCCAATCAGGTCACCTCGCTCAGGATTGTGCTCTTGACAGTGTTGACTATGAAGATACTTCACAGGGGGAGATGTACAAGGCAAATCAGTGCTGATGTGCTTCTCCCTCTGATGCGCTCTCCTCTTGGTCATTAATATATAGAATAGGGTTCCCCAAACTAGAGGTTATATTTCCAAATCAAGTCATAACTCAGCAAAACTTCACTGTTGGAAGCAGCACTTGCAACAATAAACTGTTGCAAACCTGAAACTGTATCCCCTGGCTTGGTGTTTGATAACAGAAAAATGTGGGACATTTCGATCTAGAGACTCCTGAATCCCAAGACACGAGGTTAATTATCCCTTCTAGAATTTTGTTAGCTGAAGAACTGCAAGTCTTTGGAAATGTAATATTCAGTTTCTCTTTCTTCAGGATGAACATTGTAACTAAAGGCAATCACTATATTCAGATTCCAATTAGTCTCAAGCATTTTGCCGTGTGATAGGCATATCGGGGGAAGCACTAGCATGATGGCTTTTCCTTATCTCCTTCTCACTCCAGTATCTCAAGAGGTCACTGATTCCTATGCAGAGGAGAAGACTTAGGGATTATTTGAGAATCATCAAGGGTGGGCTGATACTTAAGAATTCCCTCATCAGTCTACCTTGGCTATGGAAATGTCCTTTAAGCTTCAGTGTCTTTCTCCCATAAAATAGATGAAGCATGCTTTATGAATTATTGTTGACTGCAGATCATCATATGCTGACTAAATTGTAAACATATCCCTCATTGTTCTGGCTGTGTACTATTTTTGTAACGTTAATGAAGAAAAATCAAATAAAGTAGGAAAGCAAGGTATATTTGATTATATGCAGCAGTTCCCCGAAGAAAGACTGTACATTAAGCAGTGCGGAAGACTTTAAGAAGTCAGCTGGCCAGAAGATTGCCAGCTCTCATGTGCATACTTCTTCTTCTGCAGCCTCTCAGTTACCGGAGTCTTGGAGCCACTGATAGCCATCTGGCAGTCTCATTTCGTTTTAACCATACTGTCCCCTTACCTATTAAAGCTTCCTTTTTCTGCACTTCATTGCTTAGCCACTGAACCAATGTGCCAATGAGCACATAACTGGAATCATCCAAGACATGCCTAACAAAACACAGCTTCCTTTTCTGTAATTAATACTGAGCTCCTGTTAGTTGATTACAGGGTCTATCCACAAAAGTTTTCAAATAAGCCACTCATACTATGACCTGAAGATAGTAATTTTTTTTTAGGAAAAAATGCATGAGCATCTGAAATTTGTGAATAAAGTTTAGCGTGCTCCAGATGGAAGCCTCGAAAGCTTTGGAAGCTCCATGCACTGGTGTTCCCCTGCCCCTGTATGCTGCAGACCACAAGTAGCTGCTGGAAGAGTTCAGCAGCCCGGTGGCATGGTAGTGTACATCACGTTTACCCTCGGTCTGAACACTGCACTGGCTTGCCATCTGGCAGTAAAAGAAGCTATAAAAAGCCTTAATAAACTCTGCAGATTTTTCCATGGGTTTTTGCAAAACACTCAAGGTTACCAGGTGTCTTCGGAAGGCTTTTTTTCAGCTATTGTGGCTTCCCAACCTGTTTTGTGCATGGTATTTTGTTAACAAGACAGCCTATGAAGCAAAAGAAATGTAATAAGGCATACTCTGAAGAAAATCGTACGATTTTCCTAATTTGACTCTAATTTCTTCCTGCTTTACTGTTATATTCTTCACTACAGAAACACTGCATTTTAGTCGAGAGGAAGAGATTTACCATTTAAATTATCTGAGTGACCAATCAGAATAATTAAAGAGATGTGAAACATACTCTAAAGGATTAGAGTCGAGCTTGTACCCAGATCAAACTATGTATTTTTATTATCGAGACACAGGAGAGCAGCAAGAGTGAAAGAGAATAGGTACTGTGGGAATCCCAATACGCAGAGCCACTGGGAACATCTCTAAAGAAGTATTACATATTAGTGTAACAAGAAGGTATTTTTTCATTGACCTGAAAAGCACCTGCAGAGTTAATCACACTTTCCATCATGTGAGTGTTACTCAAGGAGACTTCACACCAGGGGACATTAAAGTGCTAGGAACAAACACAGTCAGGTTACAAGAGAAAAAGGAGAGAGAGATTCGAGGGCCAGAGGAAATGTGGCAGAAGTTCCAAGTGCCTTTGACGCACTATTTGGGGTTAAGTGTGCCTCTTAGGTCATTCAAGTGCCTCCTCTATATTAGACCTTAATTGAGGCCAAGGATGAAGATAATGATTAAAATCTGCTTGGCACTGAAAGACAAATAGTGCTTTTTAGCATGGTATGAGGAGCCGTATGTCCCAAATAAACAAGACTCAAACATGAGCAGGGGAGCATAAAGGGAATTACTGAGTGCAAAACTTGTGCTGCATGTGAGGTGAGGTTTTTTATCCTGGAATATGGTATATCTCTCTCTGTTGCTATACTTTTGTCCAGGCCAGTTAACAGTTTAGGAATTACTGATTACTATTTGGAATAACTCTTTATAACTGTCTCCAAATATCAGAAAAAAATTTATGATGCAAGCCATATTGTCTGGATGTTTTGGCCTTTTGTGTTGTTTTGGGGTTTGTTTAATTCCTGGTTGTTGGTAATTATACCACCAAAAATCTGTTTGGCATGTTTTTATTTGAAGTTGCTGTAAGTAACATAAGGAAATATTTTATTTTTGCAAAAGTTTTCCCCATCTTTTATCTCACTCTGGAAAGCCTTCATTCCCACTATTTTCCATGTGTTTATTTATTCTAGACAAGAAAGCCTGTGAGTAATTATGAGCATCCCACAGCATAAAGTAAGCCAAGAGGCTATTGGGAACCATTTGCTACTGACTGTTCACTTCTGCTGGAGCACAGCTTGTTTGCAGAACTTTCCCTTCAAACATCACTCCCCATCCAAAGATCCCAGGTTCCTTGGCTGACATGGGGAGCCAAGTGTAACCCCTGTGTGATGTACAGTTTGCTCATAGGAAAATTGAGCTATTGTGGATAGGAATCAACAGAAAGCAGATTGACCATTTTAGCTAATCAAAGACAAGGTATGAATAGCAGGTTATATATTTATGTGGGGAAGAAAAAAGGCTTGTTAACGGCAGACTGCTTGAAGGTGTCCTGCTGAGCACTGTCATGGTGGAAGGCTAAGGTCCACCTGGAATTAAATCTGGCAAGGGATGCAAAAGACAACGAGAAGGGTTTCTTCAAGTACATGGGCAGCAAACGTAAGACTAGGGAAAATGTGGGGCTGCTGCTGAATGAGATGGGTGTCCTTCTGACGGAGGATACAGAGAAGGTTAAGTTACTGCATAACTTGTTTGCTTCAGTCTTTAGTGCTGAGTCCAGCCCTCAGGAATCTCAGGCCCTGCAGGTAAGAGAAGAAGCCTGCAGAAAGGATTACCTTCCCTTAGTTGAGGAGGACTGGGTGAAAGATCACTTACGCAAACTGGATGCCCACAAATCCATGGGCCCCGATGGAATGCACCCACGAGTGCTGAGGGAGCTGGCGGATGTCATTGTTGAGCCACTCTCCATCATCTTTGAAAGGTTCTGGAGGACAGGAGAGGTGTCCGAGGACGGGAGGAAAGCGAGTGTCACTCCAGTCTTCAAAAAGGGCAAGAAGGAGGACCCAGGGAACTACAGGCTAGTCAGCTTCACTTCCATCCCGGGA
>Ga0181612_118210_pt1 | contig 14946 bp, 9 predicted proteins | sample HoacroProtozoa21_FD_119630 | JGI IMG/M metagenome (GOLD analysis project Ga0181612, IMG submission 119630) | Hoatzin crop microbial communities from Cojedes, Venezuel. Combined Assembly of Gp0051906, Gp0051904, Gp0051908 | reverse complement strand
TTCCAACCCCTACTATTCTGTGGTTCTGTGATTCTGTGATCTGAGTTTCTCTACTTGAGCTCTGCACTTAGAAGAGGGTGTGCACTGGGGGCAGCTGGGACCTGCACCACGCAGGGAAGGAAGGGTCATTCCAGACACAAAATTTGGCAAAGGATGCTAATACTATTAACTTTTTTTTTTTTCTCCCCCAAACAACACTCAGAAGAGTCCTTTCACTGACACTTAGTAAGTGCCTGGATGGACAGCCCAGCATCCGTGCAGTGCTGATGGGGATGACCAGGCATGTGTGAAATTATTACTGCCATTTCCTCGACACGTGACAATGCTTGGCAGGGGCATGGCCAGTGCCGTACACAGGCAGCCGCGTTGTCCCTGCCCCGTGCGCTGGCAGCCGCCATGGCTGCCGCTGCAGCCCCGTGGCCGTTAGTCTGGCTGGGTGCTCCAGCAGAGGAGACAGGAAAAAATCCCTCCGATGGGCATCGCCACCGGATTAGTTACACATGTTTGTATGCATTTGTAGGGAGAGAGGGAGCTTTTGCAGTGGCACATATGTGAGAGAGTGCTGCCATCTTTTGGCTATGCGAATCAGGAGAGGTATAGAGGAGTTATAGAGGGGTCCTATGGCAATTTGTATTGGCTGGGAAAATGTCGCTTGTGCACTACTTTGTTCAGTGTATTCTTACTATTATTCCCATTACTATCCATTATTTCCTTCACCATGCGAAGTGACTCTGGGTGCAAAGGGAGAGCCCTGACCCGCGCTCAGCGCTGGCCGAGGGGACACCATGGGGCCTCCCGACAGTCCAAGCCAAGCATCCAAGCAACCATACAGTGTTGTGGGACACCAGCATTGCCTTTCTTCCAAAATAAATGCCTATTTTTAGTGTTTTGACCCAACATAGACAAAGATTTTCTGTAAATTTGAGAATTAGTTATTGAATGATGGAAAGTCTAACGCTTATCTATTTGTTTCAGTGGTGCACTGCATTATCTGGAGCCATGTATTTAGCACTTCCTTGGGTTTAAAAATGGATTTTACAATCAGAAAACAAGTGAGCACTGTATTTTATATACAGTGTTTATTGTCTATGTGTTGCCTAGGACTGAATGGTAAATACTACCACTAAGCACAACAGGTTTCAGAAATGAACTTCAGAAAATAGGTTATCTGGTCCCTCTCTGATGAGCACCAACCAGAGCTAAGCATGACTCATTCCATCCATCCATCCACCCACCCATCCACCCATCCATCTGTTCATCCGCTCATCATCACAAAATCCACCAGTCTGATTTCCCTCAAAGAAAATGGGTTATGCTTTGACAACTCCAGGGCACCTTCAGCTGTAGAGGATATCTGTCAGTACAGCAGTCTCTTTTTCATTAGTGTGGGTCCAAACAGCTCACCTGTGGTCCTTTGCCTTTGAAAAGGATAAGAAAATGGAAATTATTGGAAAGATAGAAGTGAACACTCGTGGCTGCCGAAGCTGGACATAGGAGATGTGACCTGACGGCTCACTTCCCATGCGAGGCTGGAGCTGAGCTGCCATCCTGCTGCAGTGGCATGGTTTGAACCCCACTGAGGTTGCTTTGTGCTGTGTGATTCCCTTCCTCGGCTGGGAAGCACAGGCCATCAGTGCTTGGCTCTGTCAGGACCATGGTCCCGCCTGATAGTTTTGGCTGCAGCTGCGCAGCATTGTGCTGAAATACATCCCTGGGACTCACCCTGATTCAAACACCTCTTTAGGGGTGAGCGCTTTTTGGAGAACAGCCCTGTGACAATAGCCCTGAAAAGCTATCGTGAGCATTTTGCTGTATAGGTCACTCCTATCCTCCCCGTGGCGATAAAGCCAATATTTGAGCAACCTTGAAAAAAGAAAGCAAAATTGCCTGGGGAGATGAGAGGGTCAAACTGTGCCAGGTATTCTGTTGATGCAGATGTGATCCATTTCAATGGGACATCTCTGGCAGTGACATTAGCTGCTTTCCCAAATATAAGGCTGTCAATGTATCACTTTTCCAATACAGAAAAATGAATTTCAGCGATGCTGCACTGAGGGGGAGACAGGATGGAGACCTGCTCGGAGCTAATAGCCCATCACTGAGAATATGAATACCGAACTGGTGCATTTCAGGCTGTTTTTCTTGCCTCTGCCCAAATCAACAGCAGTGAGTCATCACAGCAGACGATATCAGCTGCCATGGTGTTCGCAGCAGTTCACAGCACGGGCTGCCGAAGCCCGCTGCTTTCCTCTGCTGCTGACAGGAGCGGGACTGATCCTGGCCATCCTCAGCACCAAATGGCGATTGCTCAACTGAAAGGCGGTGTTAGGAGCCAAGAGACCCTAAACTTTATTTTCAGTACCAAACGAAGTGATGCCCTGCTCCTGCGCTGGGGTGGTCCCTGCAGGTGCTGGGGAAGAGGAGCCATGAGGTGGGCATCCCAGTACTCCTGTCTGGCGAATCCCACAGACGCAGCCCCCCGAGGGTCTGAGTGTCGTGGTACCATTGCGATAGCGACACACGAACTCTGCAAGAGGTAGACAAGAAAAAGTCTGGTTGTAGCCTTCTTCTCTTCTGCTTGCCCTTTGGTCATCCCTGCACCACCACGGCTTCTGCCAGAGCATCCCTGTGGATGTTTCCCCTACCCTGCCCCGTCTCCAGAGGATTAAAGCGAAGGGCAGCTGGGTGCCTGCCCGGAGCCCCGTGGGGCCAGCTGCGCCACGCTGCAGCAGCCTTTTGGTCCGTGCAGCTGAGTGCTGTTTCGTGGAGACCAGGGCATGGGGTGGGGAAAGGGGAGTCTAGCACCTTGGTGTCCTAGCCCAGTATGAATTCAAGATACTTCCAGGGCACGTCCTGAAATCCGTGACTGGGGGGGTCCCCTCACGCACCCACTTGCCCAGAGCCTGGTGCAAGGTTGCTGGAGTCCAACTCCTTCCCCACATTGAAAGGCAGGGTGGGGATCAGTGTCTGAGGCTCCCCTTGGCCCTGCGGGTAGGAGGCACCGCTCAGCACCTCCCCTGCCAAATCCACCACTGCCCACCCCAAAACCTCCTGGCTGGTGCCCCCAGGAGGGCCAGCATGGTGCTCAGCAGGGCAGAGCGGGCATCCTCAGGCAGATGCCAGGGCTGCGTGGGCATGCAAGCCCTCTCCTCTGGGCCTGTACGTGCACACTGCCGGGCACTGGGAAAGATGTGGATTTCTCAAGGAACAGGCTGCCCAGGGAGGTTGTGGAGTCTCCTTCTCTGGAGATATTCAAGACCCGCCTGGACAAGGTCCTGTGCAGCCTGCTGTAGGTGACCCTGCATCGGCAGGGGGGTTGGACTGGGGGACCCACAGAGGTCCCTTCCAAACCCTACTCTTCTGTGATATTCTGTGATATTACCCGTACCTGCTCACTAGCAGGAGGCCCTTGTCCATCACCAGCTAAATCAACAGAGAAGACTTTTTGCACAAGGAGATACTGTTTACCTAGCCTGTGGATTTCAGACAAGCACACAGCATTACTGAGTTCCACAGAGGAGCAGAACATTATTGTCGGAGTAGCATTGGGAAATGGATTTACCAACTGCCTTTTTGGCTCAAAATCTTAATCCTAAAAGCTTGAAAAACAAGGCTTTTTTACACTTAACGTGTGTTCTCATAGTGGTTATATAAATACGGTTTTCTTCTTTTCTTAGTACTGAGCAACTTCCCAAGTAGATACAACATTTGATTACCATTTTCACCTGCTCTAAGAGCAGGTCAGTTCCTATCAAACACCTAGTTTCACACATTACTTCAAAAGCTAACCACGTAGAGTTAGCCAAAAGCTCTAGTTTAAAAGTCTAACCTCTTTTTTAAAAATTAACACTGCAGAGGCAGTTGTGCACTGAGGAGAGAATGTACCTAGAAGACATTAAAAGTACTGGGGTTTGTATCTATAGCTCGTCGTGTTTATACAGGTGACTAAACATACAACAGGGGAAAAACAGAAAATAATGACATTTGTTATTGCAAGTAATTGTCAACGATCGATAAGCAAACAATCGTACAAAATGTTAATTCAACTCCCTCTTGCCTAATGTTTATTAGCACACTTTTTCTGTTTTCATATAGTAGTCCTCCTCCACTTGCAAAGGACCTCATCTTCATGACACTACCAAAAATCCTTAAAATCAGAATGCTATCTGTGGGTCAGTTCGGATCTGTGAATATAAAATGCACATATGTAAATACCACTTACTTGCAAATATTATGAGCCTGCCATTAAGTTGTTCTCTTCAGAGTATACAAAGGAAAACTGATATCATTACCAGATACAGTATTTGTTATTTGCTACCTAGGAAAGCAAACCTTTTCCCTATTTACTGTAACAGTTTATTAAGATGTCTTATAAATTAAACAGGTACACTTCAAGTGAATTTCTGTTAAACCAAAATGACAATAATTCAGAATAATGGGGAATAATGATTTGGCATACTACAGTGCAAGTGACGTTTACATTTTATGTTCACTCATGTTACAAACACAAAATGTTTCTTGATACTTCCATTTTATGGAAGTTTTTATTGAGCCAGTAATCTGGGGAACAAAAAGCAGATGGTGGTTCCAGCAGACTAGTCTGACGAGAAGTTACTTGGAGGTCCAGGATTTGTTGACCGGCACGTTCAAGTGGATTGCCAAGAAACCCATCCACCACAACAGAGTAATGGTTTTTCTTCCTCTGAAAATAGCACTATGCACAAAATAATGGGCCACTTCCACAATACTGTATTCCTCAACAGAAAATCTCTAACAGCAGCAAAACATTGCAGGGGAGACCCCTCTGAGTGGATACGTACCCCCCAGCCCCCCTCCAGACAAAGGCATGCTTTTTAGCCAGTTTTGGAAATAGTCAGTCTTTAGCCAATTTCTACTGCAACACCTTCTCAGCAGCGAGCTTTCACCTGCTAACTACTCCTGCACGCAACATCTCACACACACTCCCCCCAAGCAGAAAGTATCACATCTACTATCTCAACACTACACCAGGCCCTTGACGCCTGGAGAACCAGAGCTGCAAGCTGTTGGTAAGAAGCAGAAGTACTGATTTAGGAAAAAACCCTGTATTCTCAGGAAGCTGCTGTTTGCATAAGGATGCTAGTATTGTTCATGCTGCCCATTTATCAGAATTTCATTTCAGAAATGTTGCCCAGGATGATGATAAAAGGATATAACTCCAGTATTTCAAGTACGTCAAGTTACATGCTGGATTTTGAAAACATTTGCATCAGACGATTTAGCTTCTACTTTATTCTTGGTCAACAAAATTATAAAATACCTTAAACTTCTTACTGGTGATCAGTTATACCTGGAAGTTAATAGAATTCCTTTAAAGGATAGAAGACCTGTTCTGCAGAAATAACATATTTAAATTTTTAATAAGTCTTCAGAAAATTAAGAACAAAATTTTAGAAACGTACAAGTCCATCAGAAATTAAGAATATTCCAGTCAGAAAAATCTGCAGGGTAGTTCACCCTCTTGGATGCAGAAACATTGAAAGTTCACTCATTTCTACCTAATTTGAAAGTTCACCTAATTTGAGAAGTTCACCTGTAAAGCCACAAATGACAATAAACCCTGTGAAATGCCAATAGCATCACAGTGATTCCTGTAAAGTTCATACTGAAAACACAGCAAACATTTGTCAAGTTCTCTGACTTCATACAGGCTCTTTGTTTGACTTACAAAAACAAGCAGTTACTAGCGGCCAGGAAAGCCCAGCATGGCTGTGCTTAACAGCCAGAGGACCCAGGTGGATTTTCACTCCCTCCCATACAGCTGGAGTCAGAATCTGTGCTCCTGGCAGAAAAACTGCTGATGAAAGTAAAGAAAGTAAATTAGAAATATCTGGTCATTCAGGAGCTTAGATAGTCCTGATCTTTCTTTTCAGTGTGTTGCTTGGCTTACTACATCAAGGCTTCTTTCCTTCCATCAAATTCTCAGCATCTTTCCTTCTTTAACCCTCTTAGCATACTTCTCCGCCTTCTCTCTTCCTTTTAAGCACTAGTGCCTTCTTCACATTTGTTCTTTCAACTCTGTCTTCCTAGATCTTGCTGGCACTTCTCACATTACCTCTTCCTTTTCCTCCTCCCTCAACACACATTTCATTCTGTTGCCTGTGGGTCATCTGTCTCTCATTATACTGTTCATTCTTTGTACACTATAGCCCTTTTTCCAATGGCCTGTCCCCACAACTTTAACATTTCAACCTAAATGAAAAGTAAAGCATGTCTTACCATTACTTCACTTCCCCAGACAAGAAAATACCACTGAAGCTGGTTTCTTAACATCAAACCAATGCAGTTACATTGCCTGCAGTCTCCATGCGCCAGGCGAAGCTATCCTCCTTTCCCAAATGTGTCATGAACAAATTATTCAGAAGTACAAAAGGACTGGCTGTAACCAAATACTACCATACAGTTAATGGACTTCAGATCTTGCAGGATGTTTAAAGTTTCCCCTCTGATCTCTCTGAACTTTGGCCTTCATTTGTTTACACAGGCGGAGGCCAATAGGTCATACCACTAAAATCAGCAAACTGTTTACACATACGGCAAGCACACACCGAGCAGTAATGTAGTCATGGCTACAACCATGCACAGCACATGAAAGCAATTGCTTTAGTTAAAATAGCAAAGATACAGTGAGTCACATATGTGATGAGGAGACTTCCCAGTGCAGTGAAACTCAGTATGAACTCAGAAATTAATTGGCATTTCTTCAGAAGCCAATGCACACATTCCAGTCCAGTCTAACCCAAGTCATCCACTGTAACAGTGCTTGTTTCGTAACAAAGGTCAACCTTTGACATAATCAGTGTGAAAATTTTACAAATTTTTAAGTGCAAATGCTAATTCATCACTGGGGTAGTTAATACCACAAAGAACATACAAGTTCGGAAGAGGAGCTGCCACTGAAGGTGTGCAAACTCCCAGCACATTGCTGGGCCGTGTTTGTTTGAACACCAGATTCTGATATGGTGCCCGTGGCTGGATGATGTATTTCAACAGAGGCAACTTACTGGGGTGAAGTTCTTTGTTCACTGAAAATACACTGTTTTCATAATACTTATGCTAGCTTTAAAACTGAAATTTGCTATTAAAAAAAACATTAAGTGCTTAAAAGAACCCCCTAATTCCTAAGCCCTCAAAAATATTTCAATCTTTATAGAGAAAGATCTTTAAAAAAGCCTCTCCAAAAAGCACATTTTACATAATATGAATTACTTGAAAACAAGGCATTTTCAGAAGTAGAAAGCGTTTTAGTTTTGAAAGTGTGAATGGGGTACTGATATAACCCCACACTGTTTTGTTTTGATGGACAGAGGAAGGTATTTTTGAGAGCAATTACAGGCTCTCTGCTTAAGAGAATGTTAAAAAATAAAAGGTAAACTCTACACAAAATGAGGAAAAGCATCAGCATCTGAAAGAAACTAATCACTTTGTCTTGGTTAAATATACTGTAGCTGTCAAGCTTGCTGAAACCACAGAGGAGAGGAAGCAATTTCTTTTAGCTTCAAGATGCTGTATCAAGGCTTCATGGCCTAGTGAGTGGCACACTGAAAAGGCATACAGGTAAGTGGCATACACAACAATAATATTCTGAAATACTTATAATTACTTCTTATTGAAAAGTAGAAGCCCATCTTCTTTACATTTCATGTCCAAACAGTACATTCAGACATGAATTCCCATTTGCAACAGCGTTGCATCATGCTGTGGAAATGAAAATGTCTGTTGTGAGAAAAACGCAACTGTGAATCTCAAACAAAAACTATCCTTTTTAATGCTACCTACTTCCCTGCCAAAATACATTTTGGTTTCACACAAATCACTTTTTTGGAATAAGATAATTTGTTCAGGCAATTAGTGACAAGAAACTGGCAGAGACAGAGCTAGTATGTAATCATCTACTTTAAAAAAAAAACCAAAACCAAAACCAAACCCAAAAAAACCACACAGCCCAAAGATATCCCAGGTTGGAAGTTCATTACTTTCAGAAAGAAATGTTCACACGAGGCAGGGAGATACCCTTCTATTGTTATTCATCACACAAGTTTGACACTTTACAAAATCTCTGTTTTCTTAGGCATGTCCATAGAAAAATACAGGTATAGCCTTAACTCATGTGAGGTGACACTGGACACTTGCCTCACTCCATCACTGCCTGCTAAGTCCACTCTGAACAAGCATTACCAAAAATATTTTATTCAATACTCCTAGCAAATAATCTTCCCATTGCAAGAGACACTCTTTGCACCAACGCTGAAGATATGCAACGCCAAACCTGCCACACAGAATCCTGGCCAATGCACAGAAGCCTATATGAAATGCTCAGTTTGCTTCAAATTACCAATAGAAATCCTCTTAGGAGTGTCATCATTTAATCTTCTCTATTTCACTACTAACTAACATTTTAAAATAATGTTTGAACAACTGAAAGAATCCTTATAGTGCTTGTACATGAAGTTCAGTTGTGTCAGTAACTTCTAACATGACATCTCTGCCTCCACGCTGAGCTTCAGTGTTGAAGACTGAAATGCCCCATCTCACACTTCTAGTGTTGGAGGTTTTTCAGCAAAAATTAGGTTCAGTAACAGGCCTGAAAGTCAGATCCGATCACCAGTCCCACCCCAAAACAGTTTAAAATGAAAGACTAATGTTACTTAAATTCTCTGTATATGCACAAATTAAACAAGACGAGGGGGAGCTTTGATCCAGTCCTGTCCTTGCTAGCAGGACTTTTCATTTGTTACCTTCGAAGGGCAACAAAACTGAACCTGAGAACACAGGGACTGTCATGGTCTGCCAGGTTTCCCCACTGGCTGTTCACAAAATACACCAGCTCACAGACACAGAGGACTGAGGAGGAAAGATTCAAGGAAAAATTACTGGCAGAAAAGGAACACAAAAGGATGACTTGAAGCAGAACTTGCCACCTTTTACCAGAGTGAAACACTGTCTGGGAGAAAGTGGGACACAAGCACAGTTGAAGGCTGCGGAGCTCAGAATTACAGCTGCAAAAAGCAAATCCCATTCTGCCACTTGTCAGCTTCTGAGCGACTTCACAGCCTCAGCATTATTTTAACACAGTGTTACTGCTGGGGCAGTGTTCCTCTCATTTATGTAGGGAGGTAGACAGCACCATCACTACTTTCAGTGGAACCATCTGCAGAACACAGCAGCACTTGTGAGTGTGCTCATTTTCATGCACACTGCCTGTGGATTTACCATAAAAAATATGGTATTTTCTATAATCTGAAAACTGGTATATAAATTGCCACTCACCACAATACACTCCGGGAAGATCATGGTCTTCTCATGTTTATCTTTTGAAAGTGGAATTTCCTCTGAGCCCGAAATTAGGTTGCTACCTGCCTCTCCTAATAGAGAAGTTACACTGTCTTTAAGGGAAGAAAAAGAGGCCATCTTCAGAAAGAGACTGTGATTACAGAATGAGAGAAGCTTCCACAACTAGAGACAAATAAAGTAGTATCTTAAGGAGCAATATAACTTCTGAGGAAATGTGTATGAAATCATAATCAAAACAGACAAAGGACACACATTTGTGGCAATAAAGTAAATACATCACTCGATAACATATTGCAGAAGCATTGTTATTTGCACTGAAGATTGGATTTACGCTGTACAATTCCCAACAGCAATACAGATAGAGCATATCTAAAAATAAATACCCTTTTCAAATTTCCACTTCTAATACAAACCCGTGAGAATTAGTTCACATTGCTGACCAACTCCAGCATCCTAGCTCAAACAAATTTGTAAAAGGATTAATCAAGACTATCAAATTTCTAATTGGTATTTTAGAGTAACAAATACCATATTCAAAGTGTAACTTTAGATTACAACAATCGCTTCAATTTTGACAACACAGGTATAGTTGTTGCTCTTCAAGGTTCTTACTTCTTAAAAACAGGATACACGGGAAATCAGTGGAAGCATTATCAGAACACACTAACACACGTTTTTTCCTTAAAACTGTCAGATTTGGCAGTTGCCATGGCACCTTTATGAACCAGAGCAGGAAGATAAAGCACAGATATGTCAGGACACAAATGAACCATAGCACAGCTGCAGACTACCAGTGCATGTTCCTAGCCTTAGGAACTACTGAACTTAAAATGAAGTATGCCAGCACCTTCTTATGTTTTAGGTCAATGATAATGGGATTTCCTACTAAATAAACAAACTAGACTAGATTGTAAGGGAAAAGAAAAAGGAACTGCTATCTGTAAAGCTAATGAGCGCCTTAGATTTCCAGGGATAGAGGCCACCTCAGCCAGTCTTAATAAGTCAAAGTTGTATAAAACAAGACAAGGCTATTCTTACAAATCTGGGAGCTTGAGAAGTTCTTTCTAGCTACATACTTTCATAAGCAACTATTTGCTACCAACCTGAGGTAATCAGATGATTCTCTGCATGATTACAATTAATTTATGCAAATTAAAAAAAATTAACATTCACCCAAAAAGACCATTCACCATTCCAGCTAAACTCACATCCTTCAATCAGAAATGTCCTTCCTCTGAAAAAGTGAAGCTGTACCTAATGTTCTACTGTTATTAGTAACAAAGACTGTCTTATCTGAAGTTAGAGATGGGGGGGGGGGGGAAGTTAGGGAAGAATTTATTATTAATAAAGAGTGTGGTAACATAACAGAAGAGAAACTCAGCTGGCGAAGAGAGGAAAGAAGCAGGAGGATTGAAAAAAAGAAGAGTATCTTGGAGAGAAATGTAATGCAGAGACCACCAGGAAGGGGCAAGGGGTGGCTGGGGCAAAAAGCCAATTAACCCAGTGGCATATTCTAGTGAGAATTAATTAGTTCTGCTGAGAATTAATTAGAAAGTCTCAAAAAATTAGGATTAAAGGACAAGAAATGCACTTAACCCAGGGAAAGGGGGTGCACGTGGAGGAAGACAAAAAAACTTCAAAAATGAGCTGATTCCTAAAGTAGGAACCAAAAATGCTGTTTCATGTTAAATTATCTCAGAAGCTAAAGATTGCTTCTTCACAGGACTAGTTGCTTAATTACTACTGCTTCATCCTCTGATTGCATGTCTGTAGGGAAAATTCTTCCTAAGGTTTAGCAATACTGGATTTTCAGAGTACATTAATTCCATTGCAACCTTCAGAGTAATGTACCATATAAATATCATATAAAACTAACAGGTTTATCTAAACAAAAAAAAACCATACCCGTTTACAATTTGAATTGAAATCCATTTGGGGGAAAACCCAGAGAGTCTGACAAGAGATTATATATTTCTCCTAGCAGTCAACAATTCTGCAATTTTGACTTAGATTTCTTTATGGTAAAAAAGCCTCCAAGGGGAAGAGTTCATATTTCTAATTAGCATTACAATGCTAATTGTATTGTCCAGGGGCAGGAGCCAAAGGGATCAATCCCTTCCCCCAGGCAACCCAGGTGCAGAGAGGGAGCACAGGATCTAGAACCAGGAACTACTGTTCCTGGGCCTCTATGCAGGGGCAGATGCGGCTCCCTGAATGGAGCCAGCATCCTCCAAACATCCTCAGTTCTGTATCTGCACGAGCTGACTGCAGGCACAGCAAACAGGCTGCTGGCATGTAGAAATAGGACTCCAGTAAGTTCAAAGCACATACTTTGAATAATGCTTCTGTTTCATCTGGGGATGTAAATAGTTACAGATGTTAAGAATTGTCTATGTGCTGCAGGGCAGTGGTCAGTAAGAGCTCACTGAGAGCCTAGGGACCCTTGTAGAGAAGTCCCAAATACTACAAGAAGGATCTGTAGGTTAAAATATGAACTGGTACACATAAATGTTTTCCATAAATTAAATCTATAAGTAAAGTCTTCTCCTTGTTTGAGACATATGCTGCCAGCTTCCTGAACTCGACAGTTCAACTTATTTTCAAAATTGTGTAGTGGCTATGCAAGGTTTAGCACAAGAACTGCAATGGTCTATCAATGCCAAGCTCAACAAGTATTCTTTCGCACCTAAATGGCAAAAAGAACCATAAATGCCACACAAAAGCCAATAAACTGTGCTAGAGAATGTTTCAAAGTAGTTGTACTATTCTATAATGGAAACTGAAAGTTACTAAGTTCTGAAATCAACATTCGAGGAGCTTCAGGCATAAAGATCAGTGAACATCCCAAATGTCTTGTAAATTTAAATTCTTGGATCTACACCAGTTTAAGAGAAGATGGCTAAATTCTGAATGGAAGAAAATAAGGAAGGTCACGGGATACTATTGTTTATCTTAAGTCTTACAGTCTGTTTTCAACCAAAACAGAAGTTACTCTTTTTGGAACTTAAAAAGCTAAAAGAAATTCTAAGAGCAAGACATGGCTGTGTTAGACTTCAGACATTATTACTGAAAAGTTGGCTGGGCAGCATTACCCCAAAATCTTGCCAAATTTACTCATCTCTAAGAAACAGGTTTGGGGATTTATAACCAGAAACATGCAAACTGGCAGCAGTGGTGTACGGTTTTTTAGTCTTCAGTTATTGTAGTCTATTTAACATGTAACACAGAACTCGGTTCTTTCCTTTCACATGCAATTTCAAGACTTTTATAGTTCATTTAAACATTGACTTACCCTTCCTGAAAATGCACAACAGTCAAGAGTTCAGGCAAGAGTTTGGCAAGTTGTACCTTTCTTCTGCATAGTCGCAATCACATGGAAACAGTGTCTTTAGTTAGGACGCATCCCACAACATATCCCAACCAGATGCTTCACCCCAAGGCAGCAGCTGTAGAAGCTAGCACTGCACTTTCAGTGACAGTGCATCTTACAGGATGAAAAAGTTTGAAAATGCTACCAGCAGGCATTCTTAGAGATGGCCAGAAGGCCAGTGCTGATGCACACCTGCAGACGTTTCTTCATGATGCTAGTGAGAGTGTGCTGTGCTGACGTATGCAGGCGGGACCATTCCCAAGAGCAGCAGAGCCCCACCAACCCTCCTCCCAGCACTCAGTATTTAATTTCAACCAACTCCACGCTATCACACAAAGATGGCGGGGGGGTGGGGGGGAACAGAAGAGAGAAGAAAAAAAAAAAAAATCTGAAGTCTCCTTCCACCTTCTCCCAGCCTAGGAATATATTAAACTCTAAATTTTGTACCTATGAGTTGCATGACCAAATTCTATGTCTATGGGTCACCTATTGTTATATACAGAATACAGACCATCTGCTTCGCTCTTCCACGCTAATTCGGAACAGAGCAGAGCTGAACCTGACTGTTCTGTCCAGTATTTTTAAGGATCAAAATAAATCACTGCGTTCAACTCACATACTCAATGACCAAGTTTTCCACCACAGCACTGTTATACTGTGCTCTCACCACTTTGTTTAAACACACAGGTACTAATGTTTCAGTCACCCTCCTCAGTGTGCATTTATACGAAAGTGGTTTTCTATTTCTATGGTCCAGTCTATAAATAGTCTTCTGGAGTCCTCATCAGACAACAGATAAAAATAACTTAGCTTTTTTTAAACATGCACGTACCCTGATGAAAAAAACATCTGAACAATAACATATATTGTATTTATATTATTTGGGTTTTTTAATTATTGCAGTAGGCAATGAGTCAGAAGTCTGATGTAAAACTCCACAAAACAGGCACATCAGTGTGGCCAATACCGATAGCATTCGATCAGAGATGTTTTTCCTGGGAAGAACTCAGTACACTTATGATGAGCACTCTCCATCCTGTCCTCCTGCCTTCCCTACTAAATCCTGACAAATATTTCCAAGTCTGAGTCTCTCCAATGTGAGTGAAACACTGTCTTGTGAAAGTCACAGCACATCATCATGTGATGCCCAAAGTAGCTTCTGAAAGCAGAATAGTCTGGGTATCAGATGCAGACGGAAGAACTACGATTGATTTTCACTACAGCATTATTCTAAGAGCACTATCCAGAGTCCAGAGGGCACATGGGTTCTTGATCTTTGACCTGCAGCATTATTCTTCTATGATTCTGCCATTTACGCAGTAATTAACATACTTCAAAGTCCGCATAGCCTCTATACCACGACGACATATGTTTAAGTTCATTGCAGCTGCACAAGCCCATCATTTGATCCTTTCACTCTTTGCCAGGCAACTGAAATACAGGGGCCTCTAAAGTATTCAAAGGTCTTCTATTTAAACAGCAAGACAGCAAGTACTGAAAAGACTAGAAATCCCTGCAGTTGAGGTCTCCATCTGCTCTGTAAGACTCCACATAAACAACCATTGCAAGCTGTGGTATGCATTCTGAGCAGTAACAATCAATCACTAAACAGCAAGTTACAAGTCACCATGTGACAACAGTTTCAAGAACAGCTAAAGTTACTATTACCACCTCTACTACCAGCTGCAACTTTCAGAGAAGGAAAAATAAAAGCAAACAACTACACTACGTTCAAATGTACTTAAATGAGCATCTCGCTGTTCTTCAAGATCTACTCTGATTTTCACAAGAGCAAACAATTACAAAAACCTGTAATGTTAAAGTGCTACGCGAGTGAACATGAAGACTGCCAGAAGCAAATTTGCTACACAAGGGCTGGCTGGATAGAACCACTTTTAGCAGAGAAGAGAAGGTGTCTGCTTTAGAGAACCAGCTAAACAAGGTACTTTGGTTTCTTGAATGCTGTTTTTGTTGCAGGACAGTAACGAATCAGTGGACATGTGATTACAAATGATGTGATTCCAGGATGTCAAACTGCCTCATGGCAAAGTGGCTTTAAACTCCCTCTTCACATGATTAGATTAACACTCAGGCCTACATAAAAGTTTAGTTTACAAGTTTACTTTTAGCCAGGGGTTCATGCTTCAAAAAAAAGACAGACTACTTTGACTTTCTCAGAGATAGTTTAGGAAGCTGTCCTTCCTCTTCCAGCAAAATTATCCCACGAGAAACCGGATGGGAAT
>Ga0181612_105231_pt1 | contig 14946 bp, 15 predicted proteins | sample HoacroProtozoa21_FD_119630 | JGI IMG/M metagenome (GOLD analysis project Ga0181612, IMG submission 119630) | Hoatzin crop microbial communities from Cojedes, Venezuel. Combined Assembly of Gp0051906, Gp0051904, Gp0051908 | reverse complement strand
CTATTTAGCAACCGTATTAGGCATGCATATATATATATATATATATATATATATGGGAGTAGTCAGGAAACATCTTTGCCTACTTTGCTCAGATTTCTCTTTCTGCGGCAGTAGCCACGTTGCCTCTGTCTTTGATTTTTATCGGTGCTGTTGTACAGGTTATTTTGCCTGCTTATTTTCAGAGCTTTTCAAAGGGTGCCGAGGAGTTGCCAGGTATAAGTGCAAGTACAGTATTACTCCAGACGGCTGCAGCACTCAGTTTTAGAGGTTATGAAAAGAGTCTTTTATCTTGGGTTAGCAACTGGGAATTGAGATGATCAAGTAATCAGCATAATAGCTTTGGAATAATCACAAAAAGCAGGCCTCCATCTCTCCCACTTCTCCAGTTTACTGCTAGTGAGTTACTGGTTTAATCCCAGTTCAACAATGCTGAATTTTGTCATGATCCCTTGTGGTTTTTAACCTTCCCCACAGCAGTCCTAGTCCAAATGGGTTTTGTTGCCCTCTGGGCATCTATCCTGCAGTTCCTGGCACAGCTCCCAGCCGTGGTGCATTAGAGGAGATCTGGGGGGGCCAGTGGTGCCTGTGGGATAACAGTGGGCAAGCGGCTTGTCTCCATGTGTCAGCTCTCAGGCTGACATACAGGCAGCTCAGGAGAAAAGCCATTATGTCAACTGGCTGATAACACATCAAATCCCAAAGGTAATTAGCTTGCTCTGAAGGCATTTATAGTGCAGTGTGTATAGCTGTAAGTTTGGGAGGGAGCGGACATGGCTGTGGGCATGGAGCTTTGCTGGATGGAAAGCATCTCTGACACTCACGTCCCTGCAGGTGAAAAGGTGTTTCTAAGAAAGTGGCTTCAAGTCTTTTAAGATTTCGCCCCTTACAGAGGAGACCTACATGTACATAGGGGACTGCCACGTGCATTTCAGCCTAGGAGGAAACAGGACTGGGTTCAGCTCCTGAGCACCTGCAGGAGCCCTGCGTGAGGACTTACCGAAAGCCATGCTGACCACTCCAACACTGCAGGCATTTTTTTGGCTGTTTATTTGATGAGTGGTAGGATTTGAAAATTATATTTATTTCAAAAGCTAAATAGAGATAACTGCATTGGGAGAGTGCTCCATGGGGCCGGATGATGAGGAGGTGGAGGGTATGACCTGAAACACAGAAAGAAAATTGAATCTCCTGATTTGTCCTGATAGGTCATTTACAGTCTATGTCTGGATTAGCTGAGGTCCTCTTAAATAATGGAGTAGCATAAAAGTTGGAGCATTTGACAGTATACTCCGATAGTTTTGGATTTGATAGCTCCGAATTATGTGAAGAAGGCATCAAAAATACTCTCCATCCATTTTTCTCTTACCTGCCTACCCTACAGACACTAAATTTGTGAGACATGCTGGGAAGAAACAAGAGCAGGAGAAGAAGAATCATGTATTTTATTTCAGAATGAGGATTTATAAAGCCTCTGATTTATAAAGTCTCTGCTTATCAGCTAATTAAAATTGGTAACATTCCCCTGTTTAAATGAATCTGCAAAAATAGGAATATGTTGTTTTCCTTTGGGAAGGTAAAACAAGAAGATCTGGAAGATGTAGAAATACCTAGATATGGTCCTAAACTGCATGTGTGTTATAATAGCATATAAATGATGAAATACTCTGTGTATGGGCGGGGGAAAGTTTGTGCTACACCGCAGTCCAATGTCACCTTTTTCTTTGCTTTAGGAACCCCAGTTTGGTTCTACATGCAAATTGCACCCATAAGAAATGAGCATGAAAAAGTGGTTTTGTTCCTGTGCACTTTTAAGGATATCACCTTGTTCAAACAACCGATTGAAGATGATTCAACAAAAGGTAAATATGAAATACAGTATTTTTCTTTGGTAAGTGATAAAGTACATGCTGAGCTCAGTCCTCTGACAGAGATATGTCATGCCTGTGATCTGTGTCTTGAATTCAGGAAATGTTTTGTGACTTCTCAGACTTTTGATGCCACTCTCCTAAATTATTGCTTAAAAATGAAAGACAAATCACCATGAGTGGAAATTCCCTAACAACATTTTGCCAGAGTCACAAGCCTTCCTTTCTCTTTGTAATTTCACTACTTTTTCACTACTTTTTTTGTTTGTTTGTTTTTTAGCTGGCATTTACTAAAAATTACACAGCTTTTGAGTCATTTTAATACTGTGTTGTTTTGGGACACCTTACTAGTAAGGGACTGGCATCTTCTTTTTATCGAAAAATAATTTCAGCTCCTTTTGGCTGAGATGTTGGTATTTCCTCCCTTTCTCACTGTTGGAGATGAAATGCAATGGAAGCAGACCATCTGGGTCCTTCATTACTGGCCAGCGATGTTTACTGCATGGCAGAGGACATTGTACTTGCTGTTTAACAGCTGCTGGTGATGGTGTTTGTTGAGATGTGCCATGCTCTTGTCACCTAACAAGCCATGGCCAGACCCGCAGCCTTGCTCAAGAGAGTATTGGTGGGGAAAGGTGCAGAGGATCTAGCAGCATCCTCTGCGTTGGTTCTAAGATGTGTGTCTTGTGTCAGGTTCATGTGTGTTGCTTTGGGTGAAATCATGGCACATTTACATAAATAAGGGCAGGTATGCTACAGCATCCACATCCCATCTTCACTTGGAAGTAGCCTTCTGATGATTAGTTCCTTGCTATTTTTTTCTCTTCATGCATGGAGAAGGCTTGATATCTCACCGAGAGTGATGTGTACTTTAAGCCATGTACTTTAGAATACACCTCGTGTCATTTGAATGCAAGCAGGATTTAAACTAGTGTCTTATGGTCTAGATAACATTATATGTGTTTGGGTAACTGAAAAGTAGATTTATAAAGGCAGACTTAAAATAAAATTAAAGCCATCTCTTTGGGTAACACCAAATATGAGATTTTTTTTGTCTAGAGAGTATTATCTATGAAGTTATAAGATCCCGATATAGGAATACCTTCTCAGCCATCATAAGCTTTAGTGCCTCTACAATTTAGTTAGCAACCTGCAAATGTTCCTTTATTTCACGTTCAGCTCCGTAACATGGAATTCTTCCACCTGGAAATAATCTGAAATTTTTAGGATAAATGCCAGTTAACTGAAAGGACTTTATTGGAGGTCTGAAGGCATCGGACTGGCTCCTTGTTGCAGCGTATATAATATGTGGTGGGAGCTCATCAAGGAAAAAGCCAGTCTTTGCAAGGATCTTCTTGTAGGATTTTGTATTTGATGCTTTCTGGGGGAATCGAGATGTAGCTCACATGGAACCAACGCCCAAATTCCCCTTTCACCAGCACCGCCTCGCTTTCTGCAGTACGTATAGATGTACTGAGGAGAGTGGGGCTGCAGCAGGACAGAGAAAACGTATTGAAGGTGGCTCCCCGGTGCAGAAATGATGAATGTTGCCTCCTTTGGATTCTTGGCCTGGGAGATACGTCCCCTGCTGCCTTCCCTGGGGAGGCAGGGATATGCTGGGTAGTTGAGCCCTCCGCTCCCCGTCTTGTGGCTGAAGAGGAGCAGAATCCACCTGGCATCCATTATAGAACAATATATGTTCCTATGGGAAAGAGCAATAGCTGCAAAGTGCGTAACTTGTACTGCTGTTCTCCGCTGAAGGGAACCATTAGTTAAAATGCCAGGTGTTAACTATGAACATTGCAAAATATTGTCAGCAGGCAGAGAGGTTTCACTGCATGATTAAAGAGTATTTACTTCTGTGAAAGTCGTACTTTAAAAAAAAAACTTTAAGAAACAAAACCCAAAACACAACACCGCAGAAGGTAGTACAGCCACATCTCTCAAGTGACTTTAAGGCATACGATTGGAGACTTATGAATTTGCTCAGGATGCTTTGATCAGAGCATTGATTAACATTGATCAGTACATCCAACAAGCTCCATAACTGCAAACCGTTGACCTGATTTTTTCTTCTTTTGCTTGAATTAGAGCTTGTCTTTTATATTCTTCATGTAAAAAAAATCACATTCAAACATTTGCATCATTTTACAGCAAGGATGGGAAACCAGCCCTGTTGCCTTACCCTCTGTGTCTCAGCTGGGTGGATCTGCGGGATCCCACGGAACTAGGATCACAGTGTTGTTTTGTCAGACGTGATGCTAGGAGAGATGCATAGTTCATTGTCCTTGCAGATAACATTACAATGTGCTTAGAAGCTGTCAGGCCACTTTCTTTTTGAATTATGTGACTGGTAAACATAAACATTACAGTTTAGTGGAGAATTTTTAAATTTTTGTAAAAAGCATTTCAGTAAAATACTGCTGTTGGGTGCTAGGATTTGTCATTGAAAGGGCTATTTTTTTTCTTTTTAAAAGAAAGATTTTTTCTGTGGAAATTCTGCCAGGACCGTGCAATACATAATACATAAGTAACTATGGTGCAGATGAGTTACTGTCTATTACTTATGGGAGCAGTAAATTTGAGATAAAAAATTCAACAGAAATAAAATATTGATGCTATTATGCAATAATCTTTCCGTACCAATATATTCTGCACTGTTTGAAGGTATGCTGCTTTGTTGTGAAGATTCAGTATATCGTGCTCCGGCGAGGTACAAGGATTTGGTATTTAAATCATAACAATGGGTGTATCTACACTGCAGGGTGTCTGTCTGTCCTGGCTCCTGCAAATAAATGGTTGGGTTTGCCAGACCTGCTTGTGGTGGCTGCAGCGCGATCAGCATCTCATGTAGACCTTGCAAGGGAACAGCAGTTTTGGGGGACAGAGAGCAGTACCCGGGTGCTGAGGATGCAGAACTGCTCAGAAGTGTCAAAGAGCTTGTCATACTTCTGAAAACAAGGCATACAAACAAAAGAAAATAGTTGTCTTACTACAAAGCCTGTTGCAAGGGAAAGGTGGGATTTTTTTCCTGATACGGGGTCAAAAACATGATGGTTTACAGGCTCAGAACAAGAAATATAGCTGACAACATGGGGACTAGCCCCGTGCGAGCAAGGGGAGTTGGCGAGGTCTGGGGCACAGAGGCAGATGCTGTGTGTGTCTGTTTACCTGGGTGCTCACCCTTCGCTGGGTGTTAATGCTGTCAGAAAGGGGGTGGGGGGTGGGAGGGGGCTTTGCTTGCAGGAAGGAGTAAAAGTAGTGAAAAATTTTCCCGGGTGACCCAGGAGACTGTGAATTTGTTGCAGGCCAGAGAGCTGTTGAAACTTACTGCACTGAAGGCAAGACTGGAGAAAAGGGATGTTTAAAAGCTACCTTCCTCTAATAAAATATAGTGGCAGAGATCAAAAACCTTGTTTTCTGAGAGGGTACAGGCAGTTTGACACTGAAGATTTGACTGACTTGTTTTCGTGTTACTCATGCTGGTATCTATTATTGCTGGGTGATGTGCAGCAATGTAACAGTGACCAAAAAGTACTGTTGTATCCTTGTAAATGGAAAATGGCTTCAAAAGTGTCTAACCGTGCAAAAGTGTAAAAATACCTCAAGCCCCTCCCCCCCCCAAAAAAAAACAACCCACAAACAATCCAACTCAAACCCAAGCAACCCAGCATCTCAAGTAGAAACAGTTGATAATGATGGTGATAATGGAAGGAAACATCAGCCATGAGCTTGATGTGTTCACTCCTGGGTGAAGATGCCACCAGCAGCTGTGTAGGTGTGGAGGGTAGGGGGAACACTCCTCCGCTGACTGGATTTATGGTTTTATGGTTCACAGTGCCCCAGCTCCTGAGTTGGTGGCTGGAGGAGCTGTGGATGGTGGCAGCGTGGAAGAAGCAGTATGAGAATTAGTGATGGGGCAGGAGGTGTTGCAGGAGATGATGGCCACACTTGGTGGTCACTAGGACAATGCCTTGTTTTCCAGTGAAGGAGCTGTTCTGTGTTTTGTCTGGTCTCCCTTTCTTTCCTTCTGCTTTTCCTCTTTGGTAATATGAACATTTGTCTGCTCTGGATTCAGTACAAAGCAATAGGTCCTACCTGTGGTGGTGGAGGGCCGGATTCCGAGGTGTCCTGGCTGAATGCCTTACACAGCAGAGGTGGAAGGCGATTACAGGCATTTGAAAGATTGTATTATGTATTTTCTTCCAGGGAATAAAACCCAAAGAATCTTCTTTTTAATGTTTGTACCATTGTAGGGTCACAGTTGGATGCTTTTGTCAGCGTGCTGTGCTTTTATTCTGTCTTTACCCAATGGCCTTTTAAAAACATCTGAAGACTTTCAATCCCTCCAAAGACACACAGTGGTAATAATCTTATGTTTATTTGTCAGAAAAAAAATGAGGCCATTTTTCTGGGCCCTAGCTATTAGAAGGGCAAATCGGGCCAGTTAAAATGTTAACAGCGTTTGAAGCCAGGAGTGCTGTAGATTATACTGAACTGAAAGTTTAAGGGTAGAGATAAAGACTGGCATTTTTTGGCTACTAGTCAAGTTTCACCTAGTTGTGCAATGGCTTTATTCCTTTTGTTATCGTCAGTGAAGAAAAAATGTGGCCTCTAGGTAAACTTGGATGCTTATTCGGGTAGGATTCTCACTGGTTATTTCGAGTCCCTTTTGCGTGAAGTATCAGGCTTGTCACCTGCTGGACGTGATTGGGGAGGTCTGGTGAATATTGATGGGATGCTGAATTAGGATTCAAAGATGTGTTAATGAGGCTCCTACAACTCAGGACCATGTGCTGTTAACAGATGGGATCAGGAGATGGCACAGCAGTATCCTGAAGTTGGGTTTTTTTCACTTGATAGAGCCAGACTTTGATAATCAAGACTGTCTGGGACAATGCTGTAATGCTTCCAGAGATATAACTCTTTACGGTTATATAACTCTATATAATGACACAACTCTATCTCAGAGTGTGACAGGGCTATAAAAAGTGTAGTAGTTGCAGAAATACGCACTTATGCTTGCTAATCCTTGCTAAGCCTATAATTCTGATCCTTTTTTATCTTTAATAAGTGCAAGTTATTAAGCATATATAACTAGTTGCCCAAGGGAACTTTTTTCCTTGAAGGGGTATCAATCCTGGTGATAACAGAAGAAGTGGGTGGAGGGAATAGAGCACGAAAATGAGGTTTCTACCTTTAGCTGAAGCACAGTGTACCCTGTTGAATACATCACCTTGACAGTAATCCATAACAGTAATTTAATAGGTCACAATTTGGATATCCTTACTGTGTTTTTATTGCACTTTTTCATGGCTGTAATAACAAGGGTTTTGGTGCTAGAGACCCACTTGTTCTGGTGCTTTTTCCTATTGCTCTGATCTGCAGAGTTTCACCCCCCCCTCCGTTCCTTCAGGCGCCAAGGAGATCGCCTCCATCTCTCCATTCTGCCCTGGGTCTAGAGTGCAGCATCCAGGGACACGTGGGCCTTGCGAAAGGACTTTGTCGGGGATGACAAGAGAAGTGGTCATTTGCCAGGACATCAGGTGGGCTTCCAGTGTCAAGAGTAGACAACTCAGAGGAGTGATGCTAAGATGTAGTCTTATGGTATTTGAAACCATCTATTTTGGATGGGCACAGCTTGCTAGTAACCAGGAAGACCTTCCAAGGTCACTTTGCTCCTGTTTCTGCAGGACAGGCATCCTGATTATTGTCTTCAGTGACATGCTGGAGGCACTTTTAGCAGACACTGCAAAGGCTGAATGGTCACGAACAGGTGGTTGTTGCCTAGCTCCTAGGGGTGACGCTCCCAGGCCTTATTTCTGCCCCCCTCCTTTCTCGCTTTGCTGCTGTCAGAGTCGCACCATGATGAAGAACAGATAATTTCCATACCCAGGTCCGTTTAGTTTCCTTTACAGAAATCAAGTACTTTTCTGAATCTGGTATTGCCTTTTGAGGCTTTTGTGTGCTCCATCAACAATCCACAATGCACATTAACTGTCTGTAAATTTCTAGAAGTTTAATGTGCAACGAAAAAGAAATCCCATTGAAATCAAACCTAACCCTCTGAGAGACGGAGTTAAACTGGAAGCTGATCTTTAAAGTAGTAAATGTTTGTAGATGGATATATGTTCTAAGCAGAAAACTGAATGCTCATAAGCCATATATTAAATAATAAGTATAGATTTAGTAGAGTTAGAGAGTTTAAGAGTCTAATCTGTATATAATGGGCCATTACATTTCACTAAGTTATTCCTCCACTGAACCCATGAAGTTATGTTTAACTAAACCACCCCCTCCAGACAAACACCCAGTATTGATTTAGAAGTCTGAAGAGACTGAGGATCCGCCACATTCCTTCGTATTTTTCTTGCTTTTTCATTACACTAATTGCTTTAAAAGAAGTATCATAATTTAAATTAACCTGGCTTCAGCTTCTTGCAGTGGCATATTCTTATGGATTTTTCCCCTGTACTGAAAACATCCCATAAAGTCACTTACACATATAATCAAGGCATCACTCCACCTTCTTTTGATCAAATAAATGCTCTGTCTAGCCTGATCTCAGAGGTCTGGTGATGGCAGATACAGACATTTTAGCTGCACTTTGATCCAGCTTGTTGGCAGCAGTAGGGATAAAGCCGTGGTGACACAAATTTCAGCCTCCCAGGTCCCAAATCAGTTTCTGCAGCTGTTATTGTAGCCAGGTGGCTTCATAGCTAACCCCTCAATATTGCCCATTGCTCAGCCTCTCCAAGCCTCGCTCTTCCTGTTGTATATCCAAGGAGTAGATAACTTTTTGCCAAAGCAAACCACATGCTGAATTGCTCATCTCCAAAGTCCTCTGGATCCTTTTCAGAACTGGTCTTTGCTAGGGACGTTTCCCCCTCCCATGCTGGAGATAAAATTTTCATTGCTTTTGCCTAGATATGTGATTTCCATTTAAAATACAGTTTAATAGCACATGCCTGGTTATTAAGCACATCATCCTACGTGACTGCCCTCACTAGTGTTTAACATTCCTCTAATCTTCCTGTCATCTGGGTATTTTACCAGTCATTTTAGAATGACTTTCAAACCACAGAGAAAAGCACTGAATAGAGGCCTGTCCACTGGGGTCCAAAAGGCCCTCAGTGATAATTTTTACTGTTTTCCACTACTCCTTGTTAGATATCTGCCAGGTAGCGAGTTCTTCATCCATTTAACCTTTCTCAGTAGTCTCAGTGTTTTGTTGAGAGTGTCACACAGTGTCAGTGCAGTGAAGATTACTGTGCTGGAGGATTCGGCCAACGTGTGGGTCTTGGATGATACAAATGCAGCACCAGGATGAGGTGGTGTTATGTGATGAGCACTGTGGCTGTTCTGGTTTGGGAGCTGTTGGTGGAAGGTCCTTGGCTGTGCAGGAGGGAGCAAACCAGGGGCAGCTGCTGAGGTTGTCATCAAGTCAATGGTCCATGTTGCTGCCCAGTCCAGCCCCAGAGAGGGAGCACTGGTACAGGGAGCTGCCCTGGCTCGTGCCTCTTTTGTGTACATCATAAGTATGCTGTGGCTCCGGCTGGCCATTGCGTTTGGCTCGCAGCTTGTTCTGTCAAGGCGTTTGGCTGTCTTCCTGAGCCACATTTATACTCTTATCAAATAATGAAATTAACAACGTGGGGCATTTTACATTATTCCTTATTGACAGTCATTCATTATGTTCCTTTCCTTTTCTTTTTTATTAAACATACTGAAACTCAGATCGGCTTTTCTCTCATTTCGCCTGGCACTGAGATCAAGCTAAGCAACCTGCAATTACTTGGGTCAGCCTGTTTGCCCTTTCTGCATATGGGTGCAGAAAGTCTTTTGGTCATACTCTGGAAGTTCTTTAGAAACTTCATTGGTGCTGTAATAAATCTAACCAGACAAAGATTTTTCCTGTATGTCTTTAGCTTTCCATGTCCATTCACAAGCCGTAATTTCCCATTCATATAAGTACTTGTTCTTTCTTTCTTGCCGTCTCTGTGTGCTTATTGTATACTGATTTTTAATTTTTGGCAACTGCCTTCCTTTTGACCCTGAGCCTTTGGCTGGTGTAGTCTTTTTCCTTGACTGTTGAATGGGACCATTATGCTTTCTGAATAACTTCTGAAAGCCACTTGACTGGCATTTATAGTACTTAGTCTCTTCCCCCTCCCCCCCCAGTGTGTGCTTGGTTTTATATACTTTTGGGAAATAGGTTCTTGGTGGCCCTATGTGTGTGTGTATAAAGCTTGCCCTTAGTTGCAGAAGCATGAAATTTAAGAAGTTGTGCACTATAAATTTATAGCTATAGCAGATAAATTTAAAAATACGTTGTGTACCAAATATAGTCTAGTGGTATATGAATCTTAGCACTTTTCATCAGTAGATTTCAAAATGACTTGCAAGATGGGTCATTAGCATTATCTTTATTCTAAGGACAAACTGAAGCTCGGAAAGGTTGAGTGATACGCCCAAGATTACCTGATGATTCTTCACTTGAGCTCCCCAGTAGTTGCAGTGGGTGGATGGTAACTGGGAATACAACATTAAGCAAGAACAGAGGTCAGATGTAAAAATTATCCCAAGAGTGCAGTGCATCATCAGACAGTGGAATGCACAGAATTCCAAATCAGGAAATTTATCCTAATATTTTGAATTATGTTTGAATAGACTCTGTGGTTCTTCAGTCTGTAAATAGTTTTACTGCATCATGGGAGTAATTGAGCTTTGTTTGACTATTATTCTATTTATTCAGGAATCCCATTTATCCCTCTCTCTCTAACAAAGCAAAACCAGGATGATTAAGTTTTTCAAAGGGACAATAAGCTCTTTCAGCAATACTTTACCTGCAGTAAAGAACAAACAGCCAGCCATTGCAATGGTTTTAGTGTCTGAATGTCTAGAAATAGCTGAGATTTGTACATGCTAACTATTGATGCAAAAGGATGATCCATGTTATCAATTGAATTCCAAACTGCCTAGTTCTGAGCAGTGACAGCTCTTTGCTTTTGTGGCTAAGTCATAGAGTATATATTATTTAAGCACTCTGTATGTTAAATGTTTCATGGTCTGCCGTGAGAGGAGAAGAAGAACCTTTCCATGGTCTGGAGGTGTTACTTACACTCCTGCAGGCAGGATTCAATGTGAGCATTGCTGTAATTACCCTTTGCGGGTTTTTTTACATACAATATCATTCTTAACCCAAGTGTTTTCACTGCAGTCTAAGATATTGGATAGTTCCCTGTTACATTGATTTAAAAGCCTTCATTATTTCTGATCCTTTTAAGACCAGACAAACCTTGACAAAAAGGTTAATTGCAGCCCAGTAGAGCTACACTAATGTTTTATTAGAGGGAACTAGTCATGTCTAGATTTTTCAGAGCAAGTGCACTATAAAGAACATTGACATCTTGCCTTCAGAATTTTAAACTCTTCATAAACTCTGAGGTATGAATTTAGCTTTAAAATAACATAATATAGTTTACGAACTAGATACTTTATTTTTTTTTTTCAATGTAGCTGCTAGCTAAGTAGCTAAATCCATATTTGGACTTGTACGCAAATCCAGTAAGAAAGACTGCAGGTTTTCGGTTCCCAATTAAATTATGGGGGGATTTGAAGGATTTTCTCACTTGCAAATACCTATATTTGAAAACATTTGCTGTTATCTTTGAAGGCAATGTGTAGACCTACGGACTGCTGAGGTTTGTACAGGGAAGGTGGCTTAAACACTAGTGGAGCGAAAGAGCCAAAGTTGCCTTTGCTCATTGGCCTGTACTTGGGCAGAGGCTTCCTCCCGGCGGAGGACACTGCCTGGGTCGGACCCAGCCCCTTGGCAGGAGTGTCCGTGTGTGATGGGCACCAGGAGTTGCTCCTCAGGGCACGTGGGAGGACCATCAGGAGGCTCACAGTTTTGGGTGGAGTCTAACCAATTCGCTGCCTGCTTTGTGACCTTGAGAGATTTAAAGGTTTTGTCTCCAGATAGCCGTTAGGAAACAGTGATTCTGTCCCATCCCTTCTGCCTGGGGAAGCCTCCCTTGCTGTGCTTTCTTTGGGTGGCTTTCACCCCGTACACTGCACCAGCATCTTTGACCTGGGTGACATTCCTCCTTACTTAGAGAAGGCAGCAGAGGAGTGGGTGTTGGAGATGGATGAGAGTGTTTGTGTACTGGATTGATGTGCAGGGTGTATTAATGGGAAGGAGATTGATGACCAGAAGGGCAGGGAGAGAGGTCCCTGTGGTAATGCAGTTCGCAGGAGGTCCCTGAGCACCGAGTAAGCCGTGAGTGCAGCGGTGGAGGGGAGCTGTTAGGGGAGCAGCTGCCACAGAGTTGTTCTCATCCCAGCTGTCCCATGTGAAACACTGTGATTGATTCAGGATCTCAGGAAGAAAGATGTGTGGGCATAGTACTACACTTGCTGGAGTAGTACCTGATGGAAGGTCGCATGCTGTAGTGAGTAAGAGGTTTCAGGTAAGATAGTTTGGACTTTCTGACAGGGGAGGCATGATAGGATCAAGTTCTAAGCTGGAAATACTGTTTCCCCCTTAGACACCACATTATTTCTATAGTGGTGTATACTCAGGAGGTGGCTGAGTGAGCATCTTAGAGCTATCTGGAAAGATTTTACCGCTCTGAGAAGGTGTTCGGGTGCTCTGTCTGCTTCACTTGACTGTTGCCTTCTTCCCTTCTGTGCTTCTGCACTCCCTCAAGCATCCTGGCACAACACTAACAGCTTCAACTTATGTTGTAGCAGCTAAGGTTTGAAAGAAATACTAGTTTATTTCTTTTTAATTAATTTAGTACTCATTTTTTTCCCTCCAGAAAAACCCTTGGCTCAGCCATTGTGTGAAGTACACCACTAAGTCATCCCTGGCTCAGTTAGCTCTTCAGTCAGAGGCCTGTCAAATTGGCAGTCCTAATTAGAGCAAGAGACATGGAGAATATTTTGTGGATGTAAAGTATTTAATTGTGACTAAAACACATGGAGGAAGAAGAAAGTTGTGTGCTTGGAAGGCCAGCATTACAGCTGGGCCAAGGCAGAGACTAGTTTAGTCCATGTCTGTCAGCATCCTTTCCTTCTTTATGTCCTGTTTTATTAACTGTATGGAGTTGTTAAACTTGCATCATCAATTTCTTGAGAATGCAAAAATTTTGAGTAATGGAAAGGAACAGGGAAATATTTTCCTGTTTGTGAACAGACCCTTGTTTTGGATCAGGAGAATGAATGCATATCAAAAGGGTGTTTTTTTTTAAAGCAGGGGTACAAATTCTTCTGGTTTTGTCCATGAATCAGTAAGTAATTAAAGAGAACCTGGGGAAACAATCATTTTATATGTATTTTATTCCAGAATTTTCCATCTGGGGTAGTTAACACCTTTCTCTGAAATACCCAGTTTAACTTCTGGTAAGGACGAGCAGCTGCTGGCCTGATCTGGGGTGCGATCTGATGGTGTTGCCTTTGTTCCTAAGAATTTGAGTGCAGTGGTGCAAGTTCAAGGTATTATTTTTCACGTGGTGCTGTGGAAGAAAGCCACCATCCAGCTGAGCTGAAGAGAGCATCAGAAGTGTTGCTTTTTCTCACAAGTAGGTTTTTATCCTTCTTGCACCTGCTATTTGTGCCGCTTCTTTACTCCTTCCAGACTGAAAATATCTGTGAGGACAGGCGGTCACTAATACACGGGATAAAATTATCATTCTTTTCAAGTCCCTGACTGTAGAGGAAAAGAAAGGAGAGAATCATTTGAAGAAACATTGACAGCAGTAGGCAGCTATGCAAATTTTGCCTGGTCTATTTAAATGTACACATTGGTTTTAAATATAATTCTGAACTTATCTAGTCTACAACAAGGTCAAGAAACAGAGAAATGTACCCTGTACAGATTATTTCAGACACGAGGCAGCCTGTATACATTTTCACCTTCCCACTCATACCCCAGTATCTTGCTGTTGCTATGTTTTTAAATCTCTTGGGTTGTAAATAGGAAACAAAAGAACCTGGTACTTTTTCACGCTATTGCAGGTGGAGAAATTGAAGCAGGTAGAATAATGCTGGACTTTGTGCTGAATTAGAAAAAGGTCATGTTAGCATATTCTGTACTTCAGCGTCCAGAATCATGGGCTTCACAGGGCTGAAAGAAGTGTGAAAATGGGAAGCCTCTAAATGAGGCTGGAAGGGTTTTTGCAAAAGGTCTGTGCTAGCACAAAGCAAAGCTTTGGTCTTGATGGAGAAAGGACACGATGAAATGGTTTGCTCTGTGAAAAGAAGAGGTCAGACCAGATGTGCAGAGTAATAACCCTGAATGCTAAAATGTGTGGCTTCTTTCTTTCACATGATATTGATGATCTCACCAAGGTGGAAAAGGAGTATTTGAAAAAGTCATAGTTCTTCCTTTCTTTTTATTTGTATAGCTAAAGGATTGCGGTTGTCTGTTATGTATCTTATTCCTTCAGCTCTTTGTGGTACACCTTTCCCAACCTCCCCAGGCTTTCTGTATTTACAGTTAATGCAGAACGGATGTTTTTCTTACCTGAGACGATAAAAAGGGGTTTCTTACCAGTTTTGCTATTCTAAGAGGAGAGGCATTTTTAAAACCCCTATTTTTCTGAGTGTTTCTCAGCCTGTGAAGCACCATAGGAAAGGATTTCTGGAAAGCACATGAAGCCATCTCCTGTCATTGCCAGCCCCTTACTCTTCCCCAAATCCTCATCAAATCACTGTACAGCTCAGTACCCTAAACCTCAGAAAATAAAGTAAAAGTTAAATCATTAACCATCAGCTACCAGAAGGGTCACAGAATCACAAAGTGGTTGAGGTTGGAAGTGACTTCTGGAGGTCATCTCATCCAACCTCACTGCTCAAGCAGGGCCTCCTACAACCGGTTGCCCAGGACCATGTGCATACAGCTTTTGAATATCTCCAAGCGTGGAGCCTCCACAACATATCTGGGCAACCTGTGCTAGTGCTCGGTCACCCCCACAGTAAGACAGTGTTTGCTGATGTTCAGATGGAAGCTCCTGTGTTTCATTTTGTGCCCATTGCTTTGGCCCTGTCCCGGGGCACCACTGAAAAGAGCCTGGCT
>Ga0181612_147347_pt1 | contig 14947 bp, 11 predicted proteins | sample HoacroProtozoa21_FD_119630 | JGI IMG/M metagenome (GOLD analysis project Ga0181612, IMG submission 119630) | Hoatzin crop microbial communities from Cojedes, Venezuel. Combined Assembly of Gp0051906, Gp0051904, Gp0051908 | reverse complement strand
TGGTGTTACAAGGTTTTATTCCTGGATTTTCGGTGACACAAGCACCCAAGTTAGAAAAACTAAATTTCTGCAGCTACTACTGATATGTAGTTCTTTCTCTGATGTCACTAACGTCCACACTAAATAGGACCTGCCAAAGATGCATCTGCAGTGATCTCTAGCAGTCACCTCTCACCATCCCACGACACGGCTGCTCAACGTGCTAAATACCTTCCCTTTGGCGAGCTCCCTAACCAGCTAGAAATACAAGTATTAATCCCTAGCATCTCTACCTTTAGTAATAATTTCCTGTGGGGAACAAAGTCAAATGCTTTACTTAAATTAGATAGCCTGGATCCGCTGCATTTCCCTTATCTAAGAAACTGTTTTCATATTACAAAAAAAAAAATGAAATGTCTCCTCTGTAATCTAACACTCATAAAACCATGATGTAATTTATCCTGTCTACCCTTTGCTTTCACAACCTTAATTACTCTTTGCTTCAGAAAGTGTTTGGAGACTGAGCAGAATATTGAGTTCAAACCACCAAGGCTGGAGTTCCCCAGGCCCCTTCACATTTACAGGTTTTTTTTAGTATGGCATATGCTAAAATCATGAAGAACTGATTCTCAAGCTCTCAGTTCCCTGGCTAGCCTTGCTACTGACAGTGACATTTTGAGGTTTTTTGTTTCACTACTGAAGGTAGAGCATAAGCTTTTGGCTTGTTCACATGTAGCACGTGGATGTTTTCTTGCCGTTTATATTTTGCAGTTTCCGCTGCATCACTTTCATTTCCATAAAGTAGATGGAGGGTTCAGACTTCTGGATGCACTTCCCCTTATAGAAAACAAGGGTAAATTTATTCAGCAATTGGCTATTTCTCAATTATCCCTAATCTTCATTCTATTTAGCCCTTTTTATGTGTATGATCACATAACTTGTCATAGTAGGCTGTTGGTCATTCTCGTTTTCCCTGTATACTTTCTGACCCCTGAGGCAAAACTTACCTTGCCAGACACCCCCTGTTCTGTTTGCTGGGAAGTCTCTGCTCATTCTCAGTACCTTCTCTGATGTTTCTGCATGACCAGGAAAGCCTGTGGCTTTCCCAGCTAGTGGTGGTGTGTTTGTTTTATCTCCTGGTGGGAATAATGGCCTCAAGTTGCATCAAGGGAGGTTTAGATTGGATATTAGGAAAAAATTCATTACTGAAAGAGTTGTAAAGCATTGGACCAGGCTGCCCACGGCAGTGGTGGAGTCCCCATCCCTGGAGGGGTTCAAAAAAATGTGTAGATGTGGCACTTTGGGATACGGTTTAGTAGGCCTGGAGGTGATGGGTTGGCAGTTGAACTTGATGATCTTAGAGGGCTTTTCCAACCTTAAAGATTTAATGACTCTGCGATTCTACGAATATGGAGCTTGCAGTACCTCTTGCCTCCTCCACACTTGCATGCCTGAGCTCTCTTCACGCCCCCCCAAGTTTCTCTATTAACTGTGTCAGTTGTGGAAATGCTAACGGGGTTAACACAGAGTGTAACAGAGTCCTCTGCTTAACATGAGAAAATGAGCAAATAAAGCACTAGACTACACACAGAAAATAATGCAGGCAAAATTTGCAAGCTACTGTGTGTGACTCGTCTATATACAGTATTGATTATTTTATGTAAAGGAGGGATTAGTGTCGAAAAAATTTACAAAGACAGAATGAAGGCTTTGTAAGCCTCCTCTGTTCTCGATGAAGTTGCTTTTCCTTACGCTGGAGACAAAGAGCACGGAGCGTACTAAGCCTATGCAAGCTAACGAGAAGTCTGCGGAAGGCAGTACCGGGAGCCCTACGCTCCCTGTCCTTCACCGCAGGGTGAGGGACACCTCATCGAAAGGAAAAGGTGGGAAAGTCTACGTCGATATGAGGGCTCAGCACAGAATTTGACTAATTAATTGCTGATAAATGTTATAGAAACTAGAAAGGATTAACAAGATTCAGGAAAGGATTGGAGGCTGATATAAACAGTATGGCAGGAGAGTACCGTTAAATCGTGTACTTGTGATTGACAGTAGGTATTTATGTGTGTTCAGTTTATATACATGTCGATGCATGTTTATATACGTATGCAGATATACCCATCTCTGCTTTGTAGACATAAATATACAAATATCTCTGCATATAAATACTTACATAAATGGTGTATCAAGACTATAAATCAATACTAATGAATGACCTTGGGCTAGCACAGAACTGCTCTCTGGTTGGCGTTTCGATATTCTTCACCAGGTGTGCAGACTGAAGGAGAGAGAAAGAAGGGCTCCAAAAAGAGCTGCAAACAGGGGCTGCTTCTGCTTGTCGATTGCTGTTACCCCTGAGGAGCCTCCTGCTTCTAAAGCATAAATGGCTTTAAAAAGCTACTGACTTTCTATCCAGAGCCCATCGAAAGGCGTGGAAGGACACCCACCAGCAAGGCCTTGGATCGCACCCATGGGATGCTTCTGTTCCTTACTGCGAGCTAGGTAACCATAGCTATCTGCAAAGAAAAAATAACTAATGACATCAAACAAGTGAGACATCTGTTTTGCTCTCACCAAATATCACTGTGCTGCAGATGTGCCCTCATGCAGACAACGGGTTATTTTCTCTCTTTTCCTCTTCCATGAAGAAAAAAGGAAGAGAACTGTAGGAGCTGTAATCCTTGGACAGGCACAGAGTTTGCTTTTCATGAGGAAATGCACAGATTTAGTCTTTCTGGCATCTCCAAACCTCGCTGTTGCTGGAGAGGCTCAGCAAGACCTGCTGGTTTCAGAGCTCTTCACCGTGAGCACAGGGACACCTCTGCATCAGCCAGCTGCACCAGCGAATGCTCAGCACCGAACAGCAGTCCTACAACAAGCTTCTCTCTCCTACAAACACTGCATGAGCTCATTCCAGGGCCGTTTAGTAGATGTAGGACATCTTGGGCACTCTCGTGAAGCTCCCACCATTCCTACTGAAGGGGCTGACTGTATCTATCGGTCGTAAAAGAGCTAAGAAACATGATTACACTTAGATCAGGACTAAGAAAATGGGTCTGAGAAGGAGAGGAAAGCAAGTGCTCAGCTGCTGTGCCAGGACCAGGGGTCTCACCTGGTCTTCTGCAGGCTTGGCAGCACTGTGCATCTTTCTCAAAACTCACCAGCCGACTATGGGATTAATTCTAACAATTAAATATTAACTCTGGTTAAACTAAAGAGATTCCACACAGATGATTTCATATTTCAAGATAAATGTCATCCAGCTTATGAGCATACTATCCGTGGTAATTAGGAAAGTTACTTGTTTCTGTAATTTGAAATTATATTCAGTATGACGTCTTAAGCTGATGACATTCTATTCACCAAAATCTACCACAGTGAATTTCACTTTGACTAGTCAAATTCTTCGTTTTTTTAAGGAAGAAAAATTTCATTGAAAAAAATAACTAAGTCTAAAAGCATGATCCTGAACTGCTGTTTGCCTGCTTCCCTGCTCTGGAGTCTGTAAGCTCCTTTGCTCCTTGTAGTCCTAAAGTTCTCCCATGCATAAAGGTCTTCTCCTGAGCACATACAGAGGTATCTCAGTTCCAAACAAGGCCGAGCAGACCACTTCACGTCTAAGGAATGTCCATGTTGAGACAAGTCCTACAAACACTGGCCACCTCCCTGTGGGATTTCTCTGGTGGAGGACAGTAAAGACACCTAAATATATGATGTTGGTTTCTGCTTGTCCATCTCCAGCTTTGCACCATGACATGTCTCCAGCCACAGTACCTGCCTGCCCGCTCCACACCATTGCCGACTCTGTGTCCCACTGTGCCCGTCTCAGGTAACCCCATGGATGCACCCGTTGTCTGAGCCACCCTCCTGAGGTCCCCGATTCCACACTGACTTCAGTGGTTAAGTGCTTCAGATTGCTTTAAAGCTGTGACTGGAAAGAAAATTCCGGGTTGGGATTATTAAACACACAGCCATTTTTCTAATGCTTACTGTGTTTTAATCTTGGATGTAGTCATGTAGTTGCCTGAGGGCAAACAAAGGTGCAACTTTTGGTAAACCGCTTAATGTTCTGAGCTTCTTCCTTCTCCCTGTTGGGAAAGAGGAGAACAAGTGCCTCTTATCATATTTGTATAATTAAAGCAAAAAAGAAAATCACAGCCTCCACCCTCAGTCACAACTGGGAATTCATGAGTGCAGAAGGCAGTCAAATACAATTATTTATCAGTCTTAGCCTGAGAATAGCTTTTATGAAAATCCTTTATTATCCTTTCAATCAAAGACAGAGGAGGCAAAACTCTCGTATGTCTAAGTCATAATGTCCTTCAATACCTCTCGTACTGTTTTATCCTTATATGCTTTTTCCCTGACATATTTTGCCCAGTTTTCTGGGCGTTAGTGGTTAGGGTTGTTTTTGGATTTGCTTCCAAGCATTTTGACTTCGGGGTCAATGAGGGCAGCCAGCCTTTGCCCTGCTCACAGAGTTGAAACAGCGGGAGCCGTTTTTCCATCATGGTGATGAAAGGGAGTTCCGTCTGAACATGAGGAAGAGCTTCATCTCTTTGGGGGTGATGGAGCACTGCAACAGGCTGCCCAGGGAGGTTGTGGATCTCCTTTTCTGGAGATATTCAAGACCCACCCGGAAGATGTCCTGTGCAGCCTGCTGTAGGTGACCCTGCTTTGGCAGGGGGGTTGGACTAGATGACCCACAGAGGTCCCTTCCAACCCCGAACATTCTGTGATTCTGTTAAATGTTGTTTTCTCGAACGTTCACATTAAACTGGACTTTATACTTTCTCATTCCAAGCAAAATGCATATCTAAGATAACAAAAGGAAAAACATCCAGAGTCCTAGATGGAAAGGAAATTGCTAGAAGCTGTAAACAGACCTATTCCTTCACACTCTCCATCAGCACTGGGAAGCTGTGCTGGCTGGGAGCAGGGTCAGGGTGCAGCAGGAGATACTGCTCAGGTCTCTCTGCACCACTGTGGTGACAATAGCCCAATTTTTGTGTGCATTTTTACTCTGCTTGCCTCTCCTTGATGGCCGCACTGCTGCTGTCATCTTGCGGATTGTTGCTGCAGCAGGTGAGGCCAGTGCTGCATCTTCAGGACACGACATTTTTTGGGTTTTACCTCGGCTGCTGAGGTGGCTCATGTCAGCTCTCTGATGCATTAAAAGGAAGAGAGAACTCAGTCTCTCTCACTGCTGTTTGCTTTTAGGGTAACAAACTACATGCATTTCAAGTCATTAATTGTGTGTGGAGCAAACTTTTTGTACTATATTGGGAAACTTTGTTTATTCGAGATGTGCACAGTCTTTTCAAGACAGATCTCTCATGTATAGAAAAAATTATCTCAGACTTAGATGTGTGCTTAAGAACCCTTCTAAAATGAGGATTTAACGTACTAACAATGCATTTAGATATGACATTTACTTCCATTTTATAAGGCTGTATAGTTATTTGAACTAGAGGCACACATATAAGAAACGAATAAATGGAGATTATAGGAGGAAATCTGGTATATGAGGTTCTTTCTGCCAAGCAGTTTAGCTACAGGACAGTACAAGCTTGCCAGCGTTTTTCAGAATTATTTTCCTTCTAAACCCAATGGACTCTGTGGTAGAGCGGATAAGGTAAAAGTAGCATTAATATCATATGACAAGCCTTTCTGTTGTCAGTAATCGGAAGTGCCAATTTTTTCACCATAGATATAAAAACAAAGATTCTACAAGGAGTAGAAGGATGCTGTGTCTATTAGCAGAGATGACAAATGAAACTGAAGTGAATATTTGGTAGAAATAATATGGTCTACTAAAGCAGCATGAGAGGTGAAGCAAGTGAAACCAACTCCATTTCTTTCTCTAATTAAGTGTATATAACATATATCTGAAAGATTTTATTTGCTTAATTACATTCTTTTTTTCTAGCTACTTTACTCTTGATTTGATAATTATAAGCCCAGATCACCTTTGTCTTGTGAAGACTGAATCTTTATGTGCAGGTGAAAGTGGATGTCTTTAAGTATCATGTGTACGATGCCTCTCATTTCTAAAGCTATAATATTTTTATATTTTCTTTAAAATTCTTATCTGAGTCAAAAATAGTTACTGATTTATCACGGGACATCAGAGGATTTGACTGGATACAAATCCAATCAAACTGAAACATGGGTTGTTTAAGATCTTGAGATACTTATATATTATGATGAATAATTAAGCTTATATTAAGAACTGGATCTTTTTATTCTAATTTCTGAAACTTTAATTTTTTATTTGCAGGTTTTTCCTTAATACTGCAAGAGTTAGACTGTAGTTCATGCTGGTAAATGAAAGATGCTTCTCACATGACTCCAGGATGTGTGGCTGTTAAATTCAGAAACGTACTGCAAGGCTTAAACTGCATTAACTGGACTGCAAAAGCCAACTGTCTCACAGGAAGAATGATGTATGATTGTTACACTAGTGGCATCAATCGGCCTGTTCCTTATTCTAATTCTTTTAACATGCATTTATATTGCTTATCAACATTTTTTTGTTATAGTTTTCCAACTAAAAACCATCAACCATATCTATACATTGTCCAGTATTAGTTTTATACCAGATTAAATAAAGCAAGAAAACAAGAGTAATGTCTTCCTGAGAAAGCACAGTGTGCTTGTCCTTTAACAACTTCACCAGATCAGAAAATAAAATTAATATGATTTTCAGGCATAGAAAACAAATGCACCATACTTCCATAGCATCTCATTCACCGGTGCTGCTGGGCCACTTTTTTGTATTAGACTTTCATAAATATATATAACTGTTTTTTAAATAACTGATATATTATGAAACAGATTCACAGGTTTTTAGTAATTATATACGCAAAGATAAGAAAAAAAAGGCAATGTTTTATGGCATGACTTGGTGCTTGTCTTCTGGTGCAAGATAATACTACAGCTTGTGAAGAGAAGGCTCAACGCTTTCAAAATGTTGTATGCCATTCTACCAGTACTGCTACTATTGCCCATACTGTTAAGGAAAATTAAGAAATTCCTCTTTACAATTTCTGTCAAAGCACTACTTATGAGAATGCCAGCACGACTTTAAGGGCTCTGCAGGAGGGAAGTGCCAGCCATTTTGCCCAAACCTGCTCTGTGTTAGCTCTGTGCTGGGCAGCAGCGGGACTTTCAGTTCAGTGTAAGAAAACTGTGACTTTCTCATGACATGCCAGAGTGGGAGATCAGGATGAAAACAGGAACGGAATAAGCACAGCATTTAAATTAATTATTAGAAGCAAAATGTCTCTGATGTGTGGGTAAAAATACTGAGCCAAATTCCAGTCTCACATGCCCTGCTGTAAATCCACTTCAATTTATATGAAGATAAATCTCTCAATGCTAAAGCTTTCAAACACAAATTTATAACTGGTGAAAATACTCTCACCTCATCAGTCACAAGTTATACGGTTTACTTTCTCTAGTGGATTTTCTGCCATTACAATGAGCTTTGTCATTCCTATCACACTGTCTATAAATTCTGTTTATACTCATTAACAAAAAAGACCATCTGGACACTTATACAACATTTCCTCAACAAAGGATAAAATGCCGGTGGAGCCTGGGCATCTCCCTGTACCGAGGGGAGTCTGGGAAAACTGGGTATCGCCCGTGGCTGGGGACTCATGCGCAGAGTTCAGAGAAGCACTTTGTGGAAGGAATAAAAAGTCTGGCTGAGACATGTGAGGAGGTAGAAACTCTCTTAGCTGATGTACAATCTGGCTACAAGAGCTAGTTACTGTGAAGTAACCGAGAGACTTAATTTAGGATTTGACACATGAATGGAGAGGTGAAGCTTTAAACATAAATCTGGTGCAAATCACACACTGAAAGCTTTGTACAAACAAGCAGACTGTACATTTGAAAGTGTGAGAGGCACTGATAGACAAGCATTTGAAAACGTGATAAATGGAGTCTGGATTTGTCCAAGGTGAGGCTGACAATTACTGGGCTAAATCAAAAGAGCTGTGAGAGTTTTCCCAGCTCTTGAAGATAGGGTCAGTTCGGTTTGGTATGGCCAACATGTTCTGGAGTTTATAACCTTGTCATAACAGACTTTTAAATATTAGATATTTCCAAAGTAATTGCCCATATAAACCCTGTTTCTCCAGGTGAATATGAAGTGTCTTGACACACTTTCATTAAGGGACTGGCTTTCTCAAAGTGTGTCAATACAAAGTTTCTTTAAGGCTGCCCCAAATGTATGATAATGTAAATGCACAACTGCATGTTTTTTTAGCTATGGTAGTATTTAACACTCTTAAAATATACGTCAATTTTAATGTCTTTGTAAGTTATCTATGTAATCACACACCTCATTAGTAACTGGATTTGTACAATTTTTATATCAGTATAAATCCATTTATAGAGTTAGCATTTCAATACATGTTTTTTAGCTCAGGGAAACCCTCATAGGGCAGATCAGCACTGGAGCTGAATGTTGGCCACATAGCATAAATTTAATCTGCACATGTATGGAGGAACACGACAGTTGATGAACACTATGCTTCATCATTTTGTGTCTCAGGTATTGAGATCGACTAGAATAATCTACAAAAAATAGAAGAATACTTTTACCTTTTCAATTGCAGTATACAAAATACAAGCCCGTCGGCTTGGAGTGAACACATACCTTGTTGTCAGGTGTTAAGATGAAAATAATTTGTAATGCAAGGTCTTGTATTTGACTAATGTAAACATATTGATTTTCTTTCACACAAAGGAAAGAGTAAGTCACTACTTTGTGATTTTTCTCATTCATGTAATTTGTAAGTTGGATCAAAGTTGGCAATGTCTTCAGTCACTCAGCAAAGTTCAAATACTCCAGTTTTATATTACACTCACATTACTGTACTTTAGAAGGTATACTAACAGGAAACTGAACGAGGCAGAATGTATCCCAAGGGTATTTGACACAGCATCTCACCAAAGGCTATTAAGGAAACTAAGCTACCAAGAGCACATTCTCAAATAGATAAATAACTGGTTAAATCTAAATTTTCATAGGGAGTGAGAGGGGTAGTCCCAAGTGGAAGTTTGTGCTGTTCAGCATGTTCATAAGTGATCTGTAAAAATGGTGACAACTTTGTTGATGACACTAAAGACATTCAAGACAGAAAAGGTGAGATTCAGCTGTGAAAGACTTCAGAAGGTTCTCATATAATGAAGGACCAATAGACTAAAAACAATTAAATAAAAGTGAAATAGATAAATGTAAATTGATGCATGGGGGAAGGGAAATCCGTAATTTTTCTAATGCAATAGCTATTTCTGAAATGACAGTTACTCTTAGGAATGAGAATATGTATTACTATGGAAAATTATTTTTAAAAATCAGATTAATTCTTTTAAAAGGTAGTCAGAAAATCAAATCTAATGTAAGGGATTATTAGAAAGGAATTGAGAAGAAAACATAAAACAGCATCCACATCTTAATCATGTACGGTTCCTATCTGTCTTCCTCCTCCACCTTCAGAAATTATGCAGTGGAACTCAATACAGAGGAAGGTGAGAAGGATGATCAAAGGTGTGGAACAGCTTCTGTACAGGGAAGAGCCATGATTAAATAGACTAGAAGCCCTGAGCATGAAAGGCTGTAATAAGATCAGTAAAATCCTGAGTAGAATGAAGAAGGTGAATTAGTAAATCATTGCTCACTCTACCTTCAAAAAAAAAAAGGGAGTTACAATAGATAAAATCAGCAGGTGGCAGGCCCATAAGAAACAAGAGGTGCTTCTGCAAAGAATGCACAATTAAGCGGTGACATTACTTGCTATAAGATATTGCATATGGGAAGGTTTTCATGGCCTCAGACAGATTTGTGACAGGAAAATCTGTTTAGGACAATTAAATGCAGACACCATTTCTGAAGTTCAGGAACTACCTGAGCCACAGATGGCTGGAAAGTATTCTGCAGAATATCCCAACATATAATGTCCCTATCTGCTTGTCCTGCTCTCATGTACTTTCATTAGACATCTGGTACTGGCAAGTGCTGAAGAGAGAATCCTAGCCTTGACAGAGGTGTGGTCTGAATCCATATGGACATTCTTATGTTCTTATATCAATCTGCATATGATTTGGTAAATGGGAAATATATGTGCTCCTTTTTATTTTTTTGTTTAATTATTATCTCAGTATACTTGTAAATTTAGAGCTCAAAATGGCCACTTTTTTGAAAGACCTGCCCTGTGAAATGAGCGCAGAGGTCTGATAAGACCTTAATAACATGTAGTAATCATACACATAATTTCCTTCAGATTTTGCAATAGTAAATAGAATCTCATTAGTTTTGCTGATTTTTCATATACAAAGACTTCCAGTAATTTTGTTGGTAGCAGTGAATCCTATTTGAACAAGTCCAGGTCAGAAATAATGGCTACATTAATATATGTGCTCTTCTATGGAAACAAATTAGGACTTGTTCATGGTTATATTTCCAAAATTGGCTGATCAGATAGATAGTCACTTCATTTTTTTTATCCAAATTGCCTTCTATGTGGTTTTTTACATTCATGCTTTCACAAAGAGGAAATTTTGGAAGGAATGCATGCAAATTTCTAAATAGGATTTATTTTCCAAGTGTAATTTTTATACATATCAAAGTTTTGGCATTCATCATTTGTAATGGAAAATGAAATTATACACAGCTCGAGTTTAGGTATATAAGAACATAAAGACAAACATACTTTGTCCATGAACAGGATTTCCTATTAGAGTCCACAGGATTAGGTTTTTTAAATCCTAAGAAACATAAATACATCCTTAATAGTATAAATATTTGTCAATCTGTGAATAGTAAATTTGCAAAACTGTAAGTAGGGTCAATCAGCAACATGGCTGTTTACCTGTACCTAGCTGCATATTCCTATATACATTTGTTTTACATATATTTGTTTTAATTTCAGCAAGAACTGTGAAAAAAATACTTCACTGGAAAAACAGCTTTTATCTGAAAACTGAAATGTAACTAAATTTTAGTGATATTTATGCAGGTATACTGATAAATCTTTAGAATTTGACGGAATCAAGTAAAATTGCTTTCACATAGCCAGTAAGAGACAGTATGTCTTATCTAATTTACTTGAAGTCAGTAAAAACTAATTCGTATAGACAAATAGTTCACTTTGATTGTATTGTCACATCTGTGAAATCAGATAGGAAAGAAGGTAAATATTCAGCTTTTAATGGAAAGGAATCTCATTTTACTGTTTTTTGCTATCCTTCCATATACGCTTGAGAAAAGTTCTGAACATCAAACTTGGCCACAGAAAGTCACTGATGTTTTTAAAACTTATGCAATTAGACAAAAGTTAATTTTGCTGACTGAAACCTGCAAGGTCTTTAAATACAATTGCATTTCAGCCAAAGCAAAGCACTAAACTTTTTCATGAGGCAATAATTTGGCTCCCAGGTGGACAAACTGTGAGACTGATGGATAGTTAGAGTACTACAATGAGGGAATCGGATATCTGCCTGGTAAAGCAGTTCACTACTCATCGTATTGGCATTGTGACAGAGGTCTTTCAGAATCTGTTTTCTTAAACGGTAGGACACAAATAAATGGTTGCATACAGAGAGAAAAAAATGTCTGAACGAGAGGTGGTTGAAAAGGCTTGGAAGCCAAAACTGAGCAAATGAAAAAAGCCATCTTGATTTTACCTAGCCTAGCAAGCTAATGTAGGTGACAGAAATTTCTGTGCCAGAAACACGTGAGAAAGAATTGTGGTGAAATCTACTTGAAATTTTATCAACCCGATGACTCCCTAACCCTATGACCAGGTTTATGATTACAGCTTTCACCTCCAAACAGGAGTGATTTGAAGTCTGATCCCACTGCCAAGAAGCTTTATCTGTCGGATCACCATGCCCCATGGCATAGTCAAAATACCTTCAGGACTTCAGGTCTACATCGTACAAGCTTAGATGGCTTTGAATGGCTTAGAGTATTTTTTGCTGTAAAACACGGTATTTGTTCTGCTGGCCTGTATTTTATGCTGTATAACTTATACTGGTCTTCTAAGTTCTCAGAGTGTCACTGCTGTTTAAGTAAGAAGTTTAAATCCCTGGAGCCTTCTAGGGTCTGAAAATTTTTCATAAAATATTAAGTTAATTTCAAAGCACAAGAAGCTTGTGAAATGCCCACTGGGCTAATTACAAACAAGAGACAAAGGACTAGCTTGTATCTATAAATAGTTTTCTGGGCTTTCTTTATCCTGCTCTATTAGGAAACATCTAAGCATGAAATGCTTCTTGAGAAGAAAAAAGTAATCTTGTTGTTTCTGGACTGGCACTTAGCACATGGCTACCTGGTATGATGAAGTGATAGGGAGAAATGTGTGAGCCATCTCCAAATAAGTGGAGTTAGCAATAACTCTGTGCTAGCGTTAGTTACCCAAGATAAGTGTCCTTGACAAGACAATGGTCTGGGCTATATAGCCATGAGACTTCTGATACTCAAGCTTACTCATTTATCGTGGCAGGTAGATAGTCTTGAGTCATTTAGGAGTATCACAGGAAAGTTCTAATTTTTAATGAATGGGCATTAACTTTGACAAGTGGACAGTTTACAAAATCTGGTATGTTTTCTCCATTCATAGCTATGATTCCCAATCCTCAAAACTCTTCATAATCAGGTAGTATTTTAGTAGTAGTTTTCATAGCAGCCAGGCTAAGGTTGCAAGCTCATTTGATTACAACAGCATTTTATCATCCTTGAAAGGCCATGGTGAATGGGGGAGACTCCTGCTGACTGGAAAATAGCGAACCATACCGATCTTCAAGGTCAGTCACCTTCACTTAGGTGCCTGGTAAGGTTTTGGATCAGAGTAATTCTGGAAGCTATTTGCAAGCAGATGAAGGACAAAAATGTAATTTGAAACAGCCAGAGTGGATTTACAAAGGTCAAATTTTTCCTGAGTAGCCTAACCCCCTTCTATGGTGGCCAATTCAGTGAAAGAGAGCAACAGATGCTGTGTACATTCACTTTAGCAAAGTCTTCAACACAGTTTCCCATGGTATCCTCACAGCTAAATTGATGAGATACTGACTAAGTGAACTTTAAAGCAGGTGGAAAATTGTCTGAACTGCTAGGTGAAAATTAGTACAAAGTCCAACAGACAGACAGCTGCTAGTGGCATCCTTCAATGCTTAGTGCTGGGACCTACAATTTTTGATGTCTTTGTGAATGACCTGGGCAATGGAATAGGTTGCAGTCTCAGCAATTTTGCAGACGATGTCACACTGGGGGAGAAGTTGGTATGCTCTACTCTTCAACTCTCTTTAGCATTTGTGAGATTGTGGAGAGAGTATTATACCCAGTTTTGGTCTTTCCTGTACAGTTTAGGTATTTATGTACCTGTCGTACAATAACAGAGGGCCAGAAGGGCTGTGGAACCTCCATCCTGGCAGATACTCAAAACTAGACTGGACAGTGCCCTGAGCAACCTGTTCTACTTTAAGCAGAGTTTTGGACAAGTCCTCTGGAGGTCCCTTCCAACCTAGGTTATTCCATGACTCCATGCGCCCTCCTTGCTACCTGTCTCCCCCCAGAAACATTGATCTTGCAGCATATAAAAATCCACTGGATTTCTTTTTTTTTTCAATACTGATTTTGGGTTCTATGACATATTGAATTTTGAACCAACGGTGAATTAATATGGTAAAGTTTTGTTCTAGCTGATCAAAGAGGCTAAAGAAGGGTATTTCTGACCCTGACTGATTTGATTAAACAGTACTTTGAAATGAAGAATGTGAACAGAAAAAATATTCCTTTCCACCAAGGCTTACATATGCCCTGAAATATTTTTCCGAAGCCTCTTTTATGCTGAGTGACTTTTTGTTTGATGTCCCATTAAATTTAAATATATGATTAGTATATTGTAATGATTAATAAACCCTGTTGTTATCTGAGATTGTTCATTGAAAATGAATTGATCATATAAACTTCTGAAAGAAAGGTGGCAAACCAGGAAACAACTGTTCAGAACTGTCTGCTTGCTCCATGTCTTTTCAAAATAGCCTTCTTTACAGTACAGAGGAAATTTCACAATGACCAGCAGAGTGAGCAAGTTTCTAAGTCTACTCTGGCTTGCTCACTGGAGAACAAGAGGCAAACCATCCACATGTAAGAGTAGGCTGCAGCCATGGAACCCAGCAAAGGATCCAAGCACAATAAAAGTGACATGCCTTGCAGTCACATTATGTCTTGGATAAAAATAACAGGAAGTATGCTTGATAGCTGCACTTAGAAGTCAGTGAAAGCTCAGCAGCCACTAATGCCAGCTTCTGACAGGGATGTTGAAAGCAAAAGCTCACTTCCAAGTGGTCCCTGCTTTGTGGGTTGTGCTGGTGCAACACTCTTCCCCTTGCTGCCTACCTGTCTTCACCTCCCGCAGTTGTGTGTTAAAATGTTGTGCATTCTGTCACTGGTTTGAACTTCCATAGAACAGGTACCTTTGTCACAGAGTATCTGGTAACATCTCCATTCATTCACATGGGTCTATAAAAACTGCATTCATCAGAAAATACCTGCCTATTTACACATAAGTGACACACACGGAGAAAGTGGATATGACGTATTAAAATTATTTTCACATGAAGTCATAATTAAACTATAATCTCTTGGCATTTTAAACAAAGTTCAGTATAGCAATATGTTCTGACTGGTATTTGCCTTTGTAGCCCTTGCTCAGTGTCACTGTTAGTGCTCACCTCTGCCTTTCCAGACTTCTTTCCTCAGCACTGCTGTCCCTCCAACTCTCAGTTTCCCACCTATGCTGAAAGGTCAGAGGTTAAAAAGAGGATTTCTGTTAAAGCTGAATGTTTTTATTGCACTACAAAATATGTTAGCTCAGGACCAGGGGTTTCTATGACAGCCCTGCCCCAAAAACTGCATCAGTGCTTGGCATGGGATAAGTACAAAGGCCCT
>Ga0181612_178056_pt1 | contig 14948 bp, 7 predicted proteins | sample HoacroProtozoa21_FD_119630 | JGI IMG/M metagenome (GOLD analysis project Ga0181612, IMG submission 119630) | Hoatzin crop microbial communities from Cojedes, Venezuel. Combined Assembly of Gp0051906, Gp0051904, Gp0051908 | reverse complement strand
TGATGACCTCCAGAATGAGCTGTTCCATGACCTTTTCAGGGATGGAGGTGAGGCTGACCAGCGTGCAGTTCCCTGGGTCCTCCTTCTTGTCCTTTTTGAAGACTGGAATGACACTGGCTTTCCTCCAGTCCTCAGGCACTTCTCCTCTTCTCCAGGACCTTTCAAAGATGATGGACTGGCTTAGCAATCCTGATCCTAACAAAATCCCCCAGTAGCCTTGGGAAAATCTCACAGTCTTTGTCACTGCCTTTTTAATCTTTGTAATGAGATAGTATTTGTGTCATTTGCTATGAAACTCTGACATCAGATAGGTCATTTTGCTAATGTTTGTATAACATTTTAAGAACAAATCAAGCTATTTGAGAGTATTATTGGAAGGAAAATGTAACAGATGTCTCCATAAACCTGTTTCATGAAGACTGCCAGAGAAAACCAGCAGATAAAGTTTGTTCCTACTTTCTAGTCTTCCAGTATTTAATAGTTTCTACTGTTTCTTAATTTTAAAAGGTACAAGGGTTATTGTAATGATGTAGGAAATGGCTAAAAATGCTCAGCTTGACAATGGTAGCAGACAGCAATGAAAAGAAGAAGAAAATGCAAACAAGTGCCACAGTCACTGATTCTATTTGGTAACATATTCAGTAAAATTAAGCATTAAGGCAACTATCAAATCTTTACTTGGCATGGTATTTCTCAGACATGAGGCAATAGGGAAGCTGTGACTGGGGAATCAGTGGCAGTTATTTCGAAGGATTTGTGATGATACGGTTTTTATTTGGCAAATCTTGTTTGTAAGGAGAGAAAAAGGGCACTGAGGATTACTGATTGATGGTTTTCATTTTACTATCTGATAAATTATTGGAAAAACTAAGTTTCTAAATTCTACGTTAAGAAGAAAAATGACAGAAAAGGTACAGTAAGTGAGAACAGAATATACAGAAGTAAAAGCTTGATATATTTTAAAGCCAGAAGATGTCATTATGATGATGTAGTATTATCTATGCCACAGAAACAATAAATTCACTGATCCCACTGATCCTGTGTTTTCAACGCATTAATAAAGAGATCCTATCGCAATGTAAGTGTTCTCAGTAACTGTCTTCCCTTTACATGAAATCTAAGGTATATGGTTGACCTCTGTCATATCAGAGTGTTTTCAGTGAATTCAACATCAAGTATTTAAGTTCCTGTATAAGTAATGGAGAGAGATAGGCACCTGCCCTAAGACTTCTAAACTAGATGTTCTGGATCTCTCTGTGGAGACCTTTGAAGATGGTTCATTTTCCCTGTCAGTTATGTCAGGAACTTAAATACTTACTCTAGGAAGACATGCTCATTATCTGTTTATTTATTTTGGGACGGGAGCTGTAATGGAAATACAGTAGTTGTACCACAGTGCATTTTGACTCCAGTAAAAATGAAGGTTTAAAAAGTGTTTTTAAAGGGGAGGCATGAACTAGGGATCTTGCTAAAGGAATAGTCTTAACAGGTTTTTGCCTGTTGGAATTATAGTTTAGCACAACTATTTAATTGCATGTTGTTTGTGTTCATTTAAAGGGTATCATTACACAGTCAGCAAAATCTAATGACTGTATCCAACCTTGGTGTTATCTTTGGACCGACTCTGATGAGAGCCCAAGAAGAAACGGTGGCTGCTATGATGAACATTAAGTTTCAGAATATCGTCGTTGAAATTCTGATAGAGCATTATGAAAAGGTAGAAAGACATTACCTGACTGTTTTGTGATAAAGTAGAACTAAGATCTCATTTTCATTAACATCCTTAATGCTCTTAAGAGTAAGAAAGCTAGCATTTGTAGAAGGTCACTGATAGAAAGAATGCCTTCTTCGCACCCCATGCTATGGATCTGTATTCCTAGCAAGACTTTTGTGGCTCTGCAAGGTACAGATCCAAGGCATAATTTCCCTTCCTTTGAAGGAGTTGCTTCAGTTGCTTCCTGAAGATTGCTGCGTCCTTCTTATATCTAGAAACAGAATAAGAAGGTCATAACTTTGCTCCCAGCTCCTCCGTCTCTCTCATGCTAGCAGTGTGCATGAAGATTCACTCTGGGTGAATGCATGGATTCTCTTCTGAGTGCATCAGGTCAGAGTCCTTCTGACCATTGCTGTCCTTTGGGGATACGCTGCACAGTGGAGATCTAGTGCCACCTAACATCGTGAAACCCCAGGCATCCTTCAGTTCCTTTTCTCATGAGCAGCATCAATGTGGGTCCCCAGCACAAGCCCCCTTTTCTGTGCGCTCTGTCATTTTTCACGTGCCTAGGTAGTAGAAAAAGAGTGAAAAAAAAAAAAAAAAAAAACAAACTTTATGTATCTTAGATGAGACTTTATTCCTAGTTACAGGTTGTAAACCCATCATTTGTGTGCGATTTAAAAGTTCTTGAATACTCTGGAACATACAAACTTCTCTAGGTACTTCTTTTGCTTTGAAGAAAGACATGTCTGTGACTGCCTGGTTTATTTTGTTTTCCCCAAAGAGATCAGTGACAGCAAAGGTTCATCTCAAACTCTTTCCTGAAATACTGAATAAGAACTGTTTCAGGGCCTGAGAAGGAAAATCCATGAAATCTTAAACACTTACTTTCAGTCACTGCCATTGCAGATATCAGCTTCACTGAAAAGCTCCACTGAAAAGATTTTATTTTGGTTTAAACTATTTGATTTCAGAACTCAGTAGAACAGTCAAGACCTCCTTTACTTGTCATCAAAATAAATTTTATTTTGTTTTTTTTTTGTTCATATGTGTCACCTTCTCTGGTGACTAACAGAACAAAGTGAAAAAACTTTGGGTTTCTTCCATTTCACATTACTCAGCTGAGGGGCAGTTCCCAGTCAATACCAGGATGCCCTGCACTGGTTGGTCAGTAAGTACTGCCGGTACTGCTTGGTATTGTCAGTTGCATTTCACAGGGACTCCTCAACATTGGTATGATACTGATAGCCTCCTTGCTTGTTACTCCAAAACGTATATATTAATGTTTCCAGAACTGAATTTTCCCTCTGGAAAATTACAAGCTCATTCAATACAAAGACCATGGCTGCCCAACCAAAACCACCCTTGCTCTATTTCTCTGTCTATGAACATACCTTTGTATTGATATGCTACTCACTAATGCCTAGTACAGTATTAATGTGCTTCAAGAGCATCTGAAGACGTCCATTAAAGTATTTTCTACCGTAGGAGTATATTTGCTTTCTTCTGTTTCTGTGAGTGGCATGGAAGTATCTGTTCATTGTTCCTTCATCCTGTTCTGGGAGTGCCCTATTGACAGAGATCCACAAATCCTTGCAGAGGTGCATCTTGGCATTGCATGGTGTTCAACCTACTACACTTGACCCTCTCTACGCTATAGAGAGTGAACGTTTCTGTTTCCTTCAGTATCTTACCTGAATAGGCAATCTTTGTCTGGAAAACCTCTTCTCCATTCCACAGAACTAATTCCGCTTCCCAGAATAACATAAAAGATACACTAGCAGGAACAGGTGAGAAAGGATGTCTGGAGGAAAAACACGCAAATCTTTTGGTTATATTTTTTGCTTTGGTAATCCTCCAAGACGATTACCAAGACAGTTTTTAGGGTCTTTCATGTCTTGGATATTGCAGAACAGGTGATACAAATGAAAGTCACCCAAATTACTGGACTCCCTGTATTGTCCTTGGTGGTAAGCCTGCCATGCTTATCAGTAAAGAGTTCTTTAAAACCTTGTGTGTACCTGTGTCAGATCGCAGTAGTCAGATACCCTCAATGTTTGATTTTTTTCTGCAGTAATCAAGTACAAAATTGACCAGTGGTAGCAGTGATACGTAAAAGATAAAAATCAGGAGATGCTCTGAACATAAAGATGTTCCTTATCAAACTTGACATGTTTGGCGAAGTGAAGTGGTTTTCTGAAATACAGGCTGGATTGTACTAAGTTATGACTATTACAAATTTCTGTGATGTACAAAAGTTTTCAGAATAACACAGGGAAAAAAATCAATCTTTTCATAATATTTTTAAAATACTGTATATTTTATGTAATATGATGTAGTATTATTATATTATTTAGAAATACTTCTTCAGCAGGAGTTAGTTGTAAGGACCTTATGTTTCACAGTTCAGACTGTTCAGCACTTCTTAAAAAGGGCTAGAAAATAAAACTAGTTTAAAAATATTTTTATATAATTAGTATAAATTTCAAGTACATGTCAGTATTGTGGTTCTTGGGTTGTAAAATGAGGTCAGAGCAAAGCTTGTATTCAGTGAGTTTACTTTTTTGTAATGTGTTAGACTATTACAGCATTAATTTCAGGTGCAGTGGTGAGGAAAAGAAGTGGATTAATAATGGAAGTGTAAAAGTACCTCTATTATTTGTGTTATTTATTTACCCCCCCTTTTTTTTATCATGCAGATATTTCACACTGCACCAGACCCCAATATTCCTCTTCCCCAACCTCAGTCCCGATCGGGTTCAAGAAGGACAAGAGCAATTTGTCTCTCCACAGGTTCACGCAAACCCAAAGGAAGGTATACACCATGTCTAGCAGATCCTGACAGTAAGTTTGTCCTTGTTGACTCATTACCTGCCTTTTTATGTCTTGTCATTTAACTTTCCTGAATAATATCAAAGAAGTATTGTATTCCAGTAATTACAAGCTTAACAGATGGGGGTTTGTTAGCTTTTTAACCCCTGAGAATCAGAGCCCTTACTTGGCTTTTTTCACATGCATGAAACCGTGGTCATTGGTTCAAAGTCAGACACTGCCTAGGTTTGCCAAAACCACTGAAAATTTCTTATTTTTTTCTGGAATAGAAACAAACTCTTGTATTTTGGGGACAAACAATATACTTACCACGTGGCTTACTGTTTAACAGCAGAGAGTTATGTGTGTAATTAATTTCTTAGAATGCTTATTCATTTTCATGTAAATGTGACTATTTAAAAGTTTCACTTCATTCATTTTTATCTAGTGGGCCATCACTTTTTCACTTACTGGCTGTACCATTGGGAGGTACTGAAACCGTAGCAAAGATTAAGTTGTTAACAGTTCCACTACTGCAGCAGACTTCCAAAAGAACTTCTGTGTCCCTTGGTTCCTCAGGGAGATTTACATGAAACTGATATACTAAATTATTCCAAAGTTAAAGTACAGCTGTTCTTGAGGTTCTGTAGTAATTCTTAAGTCTGTGATGTTAGGAAATGTATCCTCAGTATACTCTTGCAGAGGTGCTGCATTTTCCATAGGTTTATATTACATGATTCCTGCCAGTGAGTGTTGAAATACTAAATGAGAGCAATGGCTGCCCGCACATCGATTGCCAGTGTGAGAGGCGTGGGATCCCAAGTAAGAAGTTACAGAGGAACCATCAGTTACATTCACCAGACCAGAAACTGGACAAGTTTCAGCTGTTTTTCACTGTGTAACTGCAATGAATGGATGCCAGCATAAAAAAGGGGCATTTCTGTGCAAGGCTTTTGCAGAGCATATGCAAGCTCACACTTCTTCCTTCAGACATGTCTTCTGCTGGCAGCTGGGTTGAAACTAAGTCTGACCCAGGGACTCTCCACTTGTGCTTTGCTTGTTAGCTCAAGCTCAGCACTTGCTACCCAAGTTCCAGTTAAAATCTCGCTTGCGTCTGGAAGGCCGAGGCAGAAGCAGAGGTATTCTTTTTGCCAGATAGATATCTCTAGGTGTGGCTGGAGACAGGCAAGAGAGGGCCTTGGCTTCTGGCAATAGTAAATTTCAAGTACTAGATGGTCTTAAGTCATCATTTAAATGAAGCATGGACACTTAACTATATTGCAGGAAAATAAGGAATTCTATATGGCATAACAAAATGAGACATAGGTTTCAAAGGATAGGGAGTGATAGAAAATGATAAAAAAATGTATCTGACAGATTTAGGCTTCAGCCAATCTTGCAGTTTTCAAGGGACTAATGGTCTGTAAAGGGCCAAGATGGGGGACAATCTAATCTGGAAAACCAGAATTCTGGCCAGAAATGGGCAGAATATTTCAGATTATTGTACCAATGACATTACTGTTGTCAAATCCACTACACAAGGCACTGCCGTTTGTGTCTTTATCCATAGTGTTGTGTGTGGTTATAGTCACTTGTTGCCAAGGATATTGAAACGTGGAGGCAAAATAAGCTGTATATTGTGACTACTGTGTGGTTGAAGAATATATATTCTCTGCTTCTTGTGAAATTTGTTTATTATATCTCCTAGCTTTTGAGAATAAATCCTATTAGAAACCAGTGTATGACTCGCTAGACTGAATCCAGTCTTCAAGATAATTCAGCCCCCGCTGTGTTACAGGCCACTCCTTCCTCAGTTCTGATGAGTGTTCCTACCTTTATATCATCAGATAATTTCATTAGGATATTCTCAGGTTTTGATGCAAAAGATTATTGGAAATAAGATCATTAGAAATATTGTTGTGTATGTAGGTAAATTTCTGTAATATCAGTCTAATTAAAGAAATTAATCAAATGTTCAAGTTGTAAGGAATGAGTTGTTGTCCTTCTGTAGGATAGATGTTTTCTGATAGGTATGATGATTCAGAAAACAGGGTATCTGTAGATAGACTTATGAAATAGCCTCAGACTGCAGAGATCATCAGAAGCTTGGTAACCAAAGTGAAATTTCGTTCTTGTGCCTGCAGGCAATACAGTCATGTATTTAAGAACGTAAATGTGACAAGTATCACATTTGCCTTATGGAAATCCAGCAAGATGCTCACCACAAAGATACTGCAGCATTGTAACTGTTGAATTTCCTAAGGATATTTACATTGCAAGCAGTTCTTTGAAAATGCAAATTATTCTGCGAAATACTTTAGCCCATAACCCACTATGTTTATCAGCTCTGAAGAAGTATCCACAAAATGCAGCTCTTCCAGGGTAAAGCTAGGAGTGTGTGTGAAGCTTAGAGTAACTGAATAGGTGTTTTGTCTTATGAATCACTGCCTCTGAAACCACAGATGAATCACTTTGATGACAGGTGAGGTACAAGGGCTTAAAGGTGGCAGGAGAGAAATGCACATGATTAGAAAATGTAATTTTTTTTTTCCTTCTCTCTCCCCTCCCCCCTCCCTAGGTGACTCGTACAGCAGTAGCCCCGACAGCACTCCCATGGGCAGCATTGAGTCTCTCTCTTCTCACTCCTCTGAGCAGAACAGCACTACCAAATGCGCGCCCTCACAGCCCAGGGAGAAGTCGGGAGGGATTCCATGGATTGCCTCTCCCCCTTCTTCTAACGGCCAGAAGAGTTCAGGCCTCTGGACTACAAGCCCAGAATCCTCATCAAAGGAGGATGCAACCAAAACAGATGTGGAGTCAGACTGCCAAAGTGTAGCTTCTGTCACTGGACCAGAGAATGCCTCTCCATCAACAGACCTGACCAAAAAGAGTTCTTACAGTCTCTCTGGGCTGAAAAGGTCTTCAGCATCTTCCCTCAGATCAATTCCATCAGCTGAAGGTAATTTCCTAGGTCTTTTAGGGCATCAGTGTTTACTGTGAGGCATGAGAAAGTAAGAGCTGCATCTGAAAGCTAACGATATCCATTAATCTTTTATGTTTGTTTTTTAATTTTTGTGGCTTGTTCTTTCAGTTTTAAAACTGCTTCTGACATATTTCCATTATTTGTTACCTGTACAGTTCACACAGCTTAAAAGATATCAGTATTTAGAGTACTCTATCCTGCTGCACCTCACCTAGACCACTTGTAAGGAGATTGATGGTTTATAAGAAGAGTTGCTACCTATGGTTTATCGCTATGTTAAAGGAATGATTTGTTGCAACATGATTGATACTGATCAAAGCTAGTATTTAAATTTAAAAAGCCCTAGGCTAAACATATATAGTAAGTAACAGTTTTGTCACTCCTTGTCAAGGTGCCTACTTTTTTTTTTTTCTTGACATCTGCATCTCTTCAATTGAGTGAAATAGGAGATGGAAAGGAAAGGTGAGAGTTTTTTGGGGTTTGTTTTTTTTTTAGTTATGAATTTTACAGTCATTGCTTTTAGTGGAGATAGGACTGGACAGGTTGGATACAAAGGTAATCCCTGGCATGAAATGTATGTCTGCAACCCTGCTGATGGAACGGCTGCTTCATTCTGCCCTACTTGCACAGTTCATTATCCGGTACCGCAAGTAAATTAGCTTGAACACAGGATAATGGCTGAGTGGTCCTCTATATGGACATGATGTGCAAGAACAGCCACGAGTTTGCAAACCCAACTTTAGGAATCCAATTTCAGTGCACAAGTTAGGACATCTGTCTTCCTAGTCGGTCAAAGGAGGACACTGCTTCAAAGCACACCCTCACAGAACCTAAGTTGAGCCTATGTTCCGCAAAAGACTTCAGACAAGGCTTCTTACAAGACAGAGAAGCTTAAAAACGTATCTTCTTAATGTAGATATTTCTGCTAAATGCTAAGTTAGCTGGAATGCCTGTGAACCCTTGCTGTACATCTGTGAGTACAAGAGGTGATACTGGACCATAATGGCAGATGTGTGGAAATTACTTTAGAAGAAACACCTTGAAATCAGTATATTTGCAGTGGTTTGGATTATGAATATTAACAGTCGGCACAGAGACAATGATCTCCAGTGGACTGAGCGCGAGCGCCGAGTTTGCTGCTGAGCTGTCAATAGCATAAGTAATACAAGTGCAGGTCAGGTAAATATGTGGCTATGTGCGAAGCCCTACGAGTTTAAGAAAGTTCTCTTCTCTCAGCCCTCCCTGGAGTGTACAAGCTTTATTCTAAGACTTCCAGGTGTGAATTAGTCTGTATTAACAGTATTAATAACGTAGAATAGTAATAATCATTGACAGTAATTTATACTATAGAATAATAATATTAATAATATAGGACTTTTTCATATTTTGGGATCTTTTTATATTATGACAGCTTTTAAAGCATTAAGCAGCTGTTGTTATTGGGAATAAAGAAACACAGAAGTAGATGCAGTTCTTGTCTTGCAGAATGTATGTGCAAACAAGGCAGTAGTGCACAGATAGGTCAGTTTAAAGCACACAGAATCACAGAATCACAGAATGGTAGGGGTTGGAAGGGACCTCTGGAGATGATCTAGTCCAACCCCCCTGCCAAAGCAGGGTTACCTACAGCAGGCTGTACAGGACCTCGTCCATGCGGGTCTTGAATATCTCCAGAGAAGGAGACTCCACAACCTCCCTGGGAAGCCTGTTCCAGTGCTCCGTCACCCTCAGAGGGAAGAAGTTCCTCCTCATGTCCAGACGGAACTTCCTGTGCTTCAGTTTGTGCCCAGATAATATAATATATAATTACTTATATTATTTATAATATATAAATATAATTACTTATATTTGGACACTGTGCTAGAGCTCATTGATTTCTAATCCACGCCTTCAAACAAGAGAAATTACTTTGGCAGGTAAGTGAGCTGTTTCTGGGCTGACTGATGACGAGAAGTGTGTGGGATCCTCTTTTCTGTATAGAAAGTTCCCATGCAACTTTTGTATTAGGGCTTTCTCACGGAGATTTCTGGGCTGGCTTCTTTCAAATGAGACTCTTGCTCCTCAGCTGACTTCCAATGCTATTTTCAGCTAGAGCTGGTCCCACTGTTTGCTGAGTCTGTAAAGGTGCTCGGTTTAAATTATTTCCTCTAATATGACAGGCTTGTGCTACACAAGCAAGATGACCGCTGTTTGGTTTTATCAGTCAACTCACATTTTCACACAAGTAATATTTTTGTCAGTGATGGCCATGATTTCTATTTAATTTGGTTTGTATTATCTGATCATCAACAGAATCCCTGAGCTCATTTGTCATCATGATATTTACAATGACAGGTTTTGAGCAGAGTGTGAGTACCAGATAGAAACTCTGCAAGAATGGTTATGGTTTCCTGAAAGGGGAATGATTTCAATACAGAGACTAAAAAATAGGAAAAAAAATTCTATTACACCTAGGTAGGAAAATAATTTATTTCTGTAAGTGTATTATTTACTGTCTGCCCACTCGCTTTGCAGAATTATGCTGTATATCCTCACCCCAGTTCCATGGACTACCATCAGGGTGGGGATCTTTACTTCTACCTAGTCCTCCTGTTGTTGCTGAAACTTGTAAAAATCATCATTAGAAGCAAAAGCCCCAGCATTTGCAATAGCAATAGCAAACTATTGATGCTGTCATTGTATGTGTCCATGAGCACAGCAGCAGATTTTGCAACCTCGGAATCATGAAAATCTGAATATTCCATCAGTGTTGCCCAGAAGATAGTCTGTATTATCCTGTGAAGCAAATATACTTACAGAAAATGTAAATTAAAATGTATATACACCATAATGATTTTAAATTAAAAAAGAAGACACAAATAATCGAAACTTCTAATTACCGGAAGGATGACGTTTCTTTAAATACCTGACTTTGCTACCCTGATTTTTTGTGAAAATGTCTTCAGAAGAAAAGTCTGAGAATTAAAATGAATAGTTCTAGTGGATACCAAGAATTGTAGCTCGGCTATAGAGGCACTGATGTTCTGGCTCCTGAGATGATATCATGCTATAGATACCTGGTCTCTGCCCAGGGCTCCCAGGACCTACAATGATAGAAATAATAACACATTATTTCCTATGACGAAGTTTTGTTTTCAACTCAGAAAAGTGATACTGCCAATAATCTTCCCAAATTCTGCACTTTCTCTCTCTGATACAGCTGCCTACTTTCTGACACAGAGTTCTGTGTCCTATCTGTGCAGGAAGATATGGCTTTAATTACCAGTTTGGTTTATTACTGTTATTTGAATATGACAGTCCTGATGATTCTACAGTGTGTACTCACTTGATTCTGCATATGGAATGCCTGACAATAGACACTTGAAGATCACCATGTAAGCTGTCTCATGAAGACATAGGGAAGACGATCTTACAAAGCAAGGCTTTGTCTGCTTATAGTAATCCTGTGTTAAAGGAAGTAGGAAAAAAGGTGGTCTGGGACAGTTATGCAGCTGAAACTCAGTACAGCAGAAATGTATGCAAAGCAATTTTAAGCATTGCAATTCTGATTATGAAAGTACAGTACAGGTTAAAGAAAGCTAAGCTATGTGTGTAAGCATGAGCTTAAAGAGGCAACAGCATAAGCTAGAGGAGACACTGATGCGTTAATGAAACACTGACACAGACTAGTTTGTCCAGCTCCAGTATCCTACTGGTCTTCTTATGAGATGACAATGTATTAATGGGCTGTTATTGGTAGTTCTGCAAATTATCTTTGGCCTGCAGCGGGAGTTATGTAGCGACCGCTGGGTACTTATAAAGATCTTCTTTCTCTTTGTGCTCTTACAACAAGGCAAATTCTTAAATGAACAATGCATTTCAATATCTCTTTCCTGAGTTATTTTTGGCTAATTAGGACTTCTTTCGTTTGTGTTCTTTATGTGTTGGAGTTGAGTGCTTTGCACTACTTTTCAAGTTAGTATATTTTTTTACTACCATCTTGCTGCTAGTTAGCAAGAATGTTGTGCATTGATATTATTGTACTGAATGCTCAAAGGGGTACCACAAGAGGGTACAAATATCATTTTTTTTATAATGACAGCAATTTCTAGAAGATTTAAACTGGAAGATGAAGATAAGGAAAAGTTCAAACATGGTTACTTTCAGATTATTTCATTTCATCATCACAGGATGCTGAATTAACATAAACTACAGTTGTAATGCCCGCATTAAACTGATATTGAATTGTAGAAGTAACAGTTGAAAATATAATGAAAATGACAACTACTATGTGGTGAAAAAAATATTTTAATAGAAAGAGTTATCATTAGCTTATTGAGAGAGATTGTTGGTATCTGTTGATATCAGTAGGTATCTAGCTCATAGTAGCTACTCCTGAAAATTTGATTTGCAAAATCACTCTGAGCATTCTAGTCTGACCCTAGTGGCTGTCTTAATGGCTGTGTTGCAGTGCATTTCAGGATGAAATGGGACAACTGAACACAGTGTAATATGCAGAGTCATCTATCTTCCCTTCCCATCAAATTGTTGATGCATTATGGATTCTTTTTTCACGCTTTTGATCAGGAAAGCAGTAAGGATGTGTCTAGCAAAGACAATATAATGTGTGTGATGGAGCAGTGTGGTTTTATCGAGCATAATCAGTTGCTTTTTCTTTGGGACCCTGGTATGCAAGATCCCACCGTGGGATGTGTATGCTGGCAGTCAGTGAGACTATGCAGATCTCTCCTGACTTGTCAGAGTTCCCTGGCATGTGATGTTGACTTCCCTAATACAAAGCAAAGCCCTAGGCACATCTGCCATTCCAGCAGCTGCCAGAGTCTGGAAGAGCTGCATTAACCAAAATAATAAAGCTCAGAAGTGCAAGGAGTTGCACTGCAGGTATAGTGAAAGTTATTAGCATGATGATAGCTTGTGCACAAGGGATCAAAGGGCTGAAAAATGAAAACAGCTCCATCTGTTCTTGCCAAAAGGAACCAAAGGAGAAACTCACAAATTTTCAGGTGTATGTTCGCTTGGTTAGCTTGCTTAGATTTCCAATATAAAAATGACACTTTAGTAAAACAGTGCAAAACTTCCATAATTTTAATCAATGCTTATCCATATTTTTTTCCTAGTCCATCATTGGTTAGAACACTTTCTGTTGTAGCTCACCCACACTCTAACTGCCTATGTCGTGCTGTACTGAAAGTGGCTCCATTATATGCCATTTGAGGCTTCATATTTATTGTTTTGCAGCATCAGTTGCGCTCTGTTTGCAAGCAAAACAAACCGTATTTATTTTAAATGCCAATTCTGCAAATTTGACTTGGGACCTGGGAATAACAGTTTATTTTTGGAACTGTCTTTTGACCCTGGCAATAATAGTTGAGAATTGGCAGAAATTTCCATAGCTCATTTGAAGAAATTCTCTGGTCCAAAGTCTAAATAGAGAACATATTTCAAAATAGTATGGATTATGTGTGAACTAAAAAGGATTGTGCTTCAGTCACTATGATATTTGAGCCAGTTGAGCTACAATAATAAAAAGTGCTAAAATGTATTTGTATCAGTCAAGTGAACTGATCTAATTTAGAATACACGTGCAAGAAGAGGTAAGCAAATTCTGTTCTGTTGCTTTGGTTTAAGTCTTCTTATTCCATTGATTTAAACTGAATTTCTGTGAACTTAGCCAGTGTAACTATGCTCAAATTCAAGCCTGTGAAGTAAAACTCAGCATTGATGTGAATGATGATCTGAATTGCACTACTTGATCATTTATAATGTCTTTTCGATCAACCAACACTTGATGAACTTCTTATAGTTGCTATTCACATCCTGACACATTTTGACCCAGACTACTGTCTAGCATAAGTAGCCTTTTATTCTAGGCTGTATTTTAACAAATTTGACTTCAAGTGAGCCAATTCAGCCTCTTTTTTGCACTGTACTCTTAACAGTGTTGTGTGGTTTAACAGAATTTGGACTGAAACCTGAAGGGCAGTGAGAATTAAAGAAGCTAGGATAAAGATGATAGGCTAGAGAATCAGATAAAAAGACCATGAAATTTGTTTAATTTTAAAAAGGCACCAAATTATGTCCTTAGAAGCTATTCTGTCATATCCTTTGCTTATATTAGAAATAGGAATGTAATATTTATCCCTGATGGAGAGCTTCATTGAAGCACTTTGATTTGCTTGTCTGAGCAAAGATGGTTTGTTTTTCTCAGGTCTCCACCGGTAGTTCTTTGAAAGAGAACTGCTCTTGGGAAGATTTGTATCTGTGTTATTTACTGATATGATATTATTACTGGACTAAATGCAGAGCTTTTTTAGAGGAATAACCCTCTGCTTAGACATCCAGTCCAACTGCACTCTACAAAGGACTATTAATTACAAAATATGTTGGTCTCGCTAACAAGAGCAACGAGACTGATCAATCCTCCTCAGCAATGAAAAATCAGACAGTCTAAAACACTAGCATGAGAACGATGTATAGTTTGGGACCTAAGAAGTGCAATGACAATAACAATAAAAATCCCCATTTATGGAGCACTTTATCAAACAAACATCTCAAGGCACTACACAATAAAAACATAAGAAAATGAAATCAAACGGAGCTGTGGGCTTGATTGAAGAGAAATCATTGATCCTTATTCCTAAAAGCATAATGACAAACCCCTTCATCTCTTGAGGTCTAGCATGAAAGTTAGAAATCTGCTCTGAAGGCCTAGTACTGATATCCTGGAGACAATTTCTATTCTTGCTAATTCTGGATTTGTTCTGGCATGGCACAAAACAGGGTGCCTGAAACAGTAGATTGATACTGATTTAGAAATTATGGTTACCACCTTCTAGTCCAAAAGGTTGTTCATGATTATAGAAATAATATCTAAAATTTGAGAAACAGCACAGGAGTTCAGCTCAGATAATTCCTGAACTTTTAGATATTTTATCTCCTTTTTTGATGTGCTGTATTCTGTCTATGCTTCAGATCCATGCAGGTGGCTCTGCTATGTGACCGTACCAAGACACAAAACAATTCTGTCCTTTTGGCTGCTTTCCCAGTCCCGGGTCCCTTTCTGTCGATACTGGGATTCCTGTCTTGCATAATTCTTGTGGCATTGGACAAGTTTGTAATACGCTTCTGTAAAAAAAAGTGGTTAAAATTTATCTAATTTGAAGTCAATGGAAAACCAGAAATAAACAGATTTTTGAATTTATTTTGCAGCAGCAGATGCAAATCTTCACTGAATTCATTAAACTTTCATTACAGAATCACAGAATCACAGAATGGTAGGGGATGGGAGGGACCTCTGTGGGTCTTCTAGTCCAACCCTCCTGCTGAAGCAGGGTTACCTACAGCAGGCTGGAAAGGACCTTGTCCAGGCGGGTCTTGAATATCTCCAGAGAAGGAGACTCCACAACCTCCCTCGGCAGCCTGTTCCAGTGCTCCGTCACC
>Ga0181612_122338_pt1 | contig 14948 bp, 7 predicted proteins | sample HoacroProtozoa21_FD_119630 | JGI IMG/M metagenome (GOLD analysis project Ga0181612, IMG submission 119630) | Hoatzin crop microbial communities from Cojedes, Venezuel. Combined Assembly of Gp0051906, Gp0051904, Gp0051908 | reverse complement strand
TTCCAACCCCGACCATTCTAGGATTCTCACAGCAAAAATGCTCTTTGTAGGCAAAGCGGAAGCGAAGGAATAGAGATACCAATAGTCCCATTTAAGCCAATCTTATCCCTCCCTCGGTGCTGCCTTCCAGCACACACCCGTTTTCTGCTTCGGTAAGAGCACTCAGCTGCACGGACTAAATCTCTAGACTTACTGAACATTTTTATGTGGCTTTAGCTCAAACACAGCAGGGAAGGACCTATCACCCACTAAGTCTAACTAGTGAAAAAGCACTGTCCTTCCCTGGTCTCAACAGCCACTCCTCTGCACTCAGTCCTACGAGGGTGCCCAGGACTGTTCAACTGGAGAGCAGGCAAGAAGACAGCAAGAGAATGTTTCACAGCAAAGGCCACACACAAAGATCACAAAAAAACCAAAATTAAAAAACCACCTAAACACGTGAACTAGAGAAGCTTGTTCCTAAAAGGAAGGGGGGCAAAAACTGCATGAGGAGAGAAAAAAAAAAAATAAAGTTATAAGGGAGAAAAGGAAAAGGTGCATGAAAGAATATTTTGCCTGTACAATGTCAGTTCAAGACTGGAAGCTTTTTTTTTGTTGTACTATTCTACCAGTTTCCAGATCACCTTTTGTTGTCCTCATTCTGAGGTCTGAAAACAGGACTAGAAAACCTTTCTATGAACTCTGTGACTTCCAGTGCTTCCCACTATACCCCCATCACAAGGCAAAAAAAAATAAAAAAAAAGAAATTAGGGTGTAAGTAATGCAGAATAGCCAGAAATATGAAGAGACCGTAAGAGAAAGCAAAATAAAAAATAAAAAAAATCTGAAAGCCTTCTAGACACCAAAAGTGTGCAAGTCTTACTTTCTACAAAATAATATAAAAAAATAAAACACAAACACATATCAGACTTGACAGGAACATGGAGAATAGGCAAATATGCATCAACGAACAAAAGTGGGTATGTCAGCAGCCAGTGAAATGGCATGTCTTGGGTTTCAGATGGTCTTCAAACAATGCAAGACAAAAATCAATATAATTTTTTTTTCTTAATACGTATATTTTGGTTTTATTCGTAATGACTTCTGTGGCAAACACCACACAACTCAAAGGCTGAACAAATGTGTTACGTAAACTTTAACAAACACAGAACAAAAAGTTCACGTAAAGACAGCAGTTGCATATTTTGCTTACTGTTAAGGGCATTCAGTACAAATAACTGCAACGGCATTAGACAATGCCTGACAATAAAAAAAAAATAAAAAAAAAAATCAACCAAACCAAAACAACTATTGATCTCCATGATAGTATAGTATATGTATTTCAATAGACTTCCAAAATTGTATTGACAGTTGGGATGGGAGCCAAAGAAATCTAAATGACTCCACAGCTAGAGATGAAAGAAACACCATAGGAACAAAAAGTCTTCTAATGGATTCGAAATGCTTCCTTAGTATGCGACAACTTTTCAAATGTGTTAAGGTAGCAGGAGAAAAGACTTGCCTTCTCATTGGCAGGATTCAATTAGTTCATCGACTGAATTATCACTAAATAACTCTCACAGTTCAACAGTTGCAGTTTTAAGGACTTCTTTTAGAATACACTCAAAGGAAAACCTCAGCTGCAGAGAGAAATCTGAAGAACTACAGAAAGGAACTCCCGGGAGCTGCTGGTGAGATTACTTGTGCATTTCTTAACTTTTGATAGCTGTTTGGTCCAGAAGAAGGGGTCAGAGTGGTAAAACCAACCTGCCTCTGTCAGTGCTGGGACCAACTCAAGATTAGTTTTTTGTTTTGGTCACCAAAACTTGGAACAAAGCAAAACAGATTAGCAAAATATTGCTAGTGAACTAGATGGCACACACACAGAGAACGTAGTCACTATAATGCAAATGGCACTTGATAAACAGAATGAGATACCGATAACACAGCAACGTTTCTCACTGAGGAACTTGCAGATTTGCATTGCTACAGCAGCACTCGGTGCCCAAATACAAGCCCAGAGAAGGCAGAAACTAACAGCTAAATGAGAGCTCCAGAAACACTAAGAACTGAAGAGCTTAGCCTCAACTAATTCATTACATTACATTCAAAACCATTTTGTTTCTCTCATCTGGCTTTTTTTTTTTTTACCTCTCATACATGCCCAAATACTTAGTTATGTATTTGATTTCACATACAAAAATAATGCAATGAGCTTGGCTTCCACAAAGCAAACACCAGATCCCCACCGTGTTTCTAGTAGAGGCATCAATATCTATGTTTGCTTCTATGTTGATATGAAGGGCATCTGAATTACTTGATGTAATTCAGAAAAATGTTTGACAAATTTCAAGAGGAAAAATTAATTCACTTGAACTAGAAAGAACCTTTTCTGAAAGGAAAAGAACCTTTTCCTGAAAGAGCTTCAAAATCTATTTCTTGTTCTTTTAACCAAGGTTATTTTCTTAAGAAAAAAGGTCTATGTATAACTACAATAAGTATCTATGCAGCAGTCCTAATTTTCACCACCAAATTAGTGGTGCCATTTGAGGTTCATACAAGAGAAAACAGGGAATCAGGAATGACAAATTCTGTAGAATGATGTTTCCCCTTTTGATGTTCAAGGCCTATTTAAAAGTACAGTTAAGCTCTTGACCGATACTTTTAGATTAAGACACAGTACTACCTAAAATTCTTGTATTTATTACTTCACATGAGACCACAACCAATTCTCAGGTTTTCTTGCATACTACTTCTACAGCAGTCAACTATCTTTAATCCAGTTCTGCTCACACTTCTGCAAAAATGCTGTTAGGGGGACTGTACCTTAAAGTGACCAAAACCTGAAAGTTCTATTTGCCAGTGTTTTAGTATAATTGATTTGCGCATAAGTGATTGTAAAGTGGACCAAAATTTTTACCACAGTATTTACTAAAAGCCAGTAAGAAACACAAACAATGAAGTAACTCTGAAACTACATTCAGACTTTAGCATGGAACTGAAATTACTGTTTCACATCAGAAACCATTGCAGTTACCTGGTTTAAAAGAACACTAATAACTCAATGATACACAGAAATTACTAGCATTTGATCTCTAGAATGATGGACATTCGTAGAAATAGCACCCTAAAATACTCATGTTAAGAAAGACAAGTTTGTGTTATACTCACAAGACACGGAGATTCTTCAGTCCTGTGAAGTCTGTCTTCGTGATCCTTGTGATATTATTTTTTTCTAGATCACTGCAGGGGAAGAAGAAACCAGCATTCAGGCACTATAACTGACACCCCAAATTCTGTTAGCAAAAAGTATCAGCAGAGCAGCTATCAACTGCTCAAATTGTACAAACTGATGTTTCCATGAAAATCTCAAAAAGCAAGTCATCAGTCTTGACGCATGTTCCCTCCTCCTCTTCCTCCGAGTACATTGCTCCCATACAAGAAGTCTCTTCCATTTTTATTTCTAGTATCAGTTCTCATTATATGTTTATTTCTCCCTCAAAACGACAGTCTTATAAGAGGCTAAATATATTCAAGACTCAATCGGTATCACACAGCTGAAACAGTACTCGGACCCAAAAAGATGATCAGACTCCGTGGTTATTTTATGCCCAAGTGACTGTAGCCTGCCGCAGAAACTTCAGCTATCAGAGCTCGAGGAACAAACCACTCTTAAGTGTGGTCCTACCCAAACGATTGGAAGACTTGCAAAACTGTAGAAGGGCTTACAAGTTTTTTCAAGCATCCTAACTGGGCAGCTTCCTGAACACAGTTTTTTGGAAATGCTGGTTTCAGAAGATACTGTTAATCACACCAACCTGTTTCTCATGTGTGTTCACCCTTTGCCAGTTCCTATATTCTGTCTTTAAGCACTCAATTTCTTAACACCTCTCTTATGCGCCGACACATTTTCCTCATGTGGTCACATACCAAGTATCACCTCCTGCACTCTCTTTCCAGTCTGTGCTAATTCATGCTTTGTATTCAAAATTAATAACTAACTGGCTTCTTGTCCACAGCAGGGAAAACCCACTGTAACTAGACCTTGGGCTGCCCAGTTCTCTGTAGCTTTTCTTTGGGGTGAGCACACCAAAAATACAGAAGAATTTGAGATCTAAATTTTTATCTTAATAGAATACACAACATAATAAAACACTCTAGATTGAGACAAATTCTATTTAATTCAAAGAAAAGTCAAATTAAAAATGAAGGAATTTATAAACTAATCCTTCTTGCAAGACTGGTCCTATACTTCAGGATAGCTCTCGGCACACTAACTTTGGTGCCTTTAGAGTTGCGACAAACCAAGAATAACCCGTTTTGCTTCCCAGCGTAGAGTCTTTCTGTCATTTCATTTCAAAAGAGTATACCAAATACCTGCCGGTGCTATGCAGCCTGTGTTGTTTCCTCTCCTCTAGACTTGCCTTCGCTAGGCACCCCTAAAGTTCTTCAGCTTGAGCATGTCCCTTTGTTTGGGGTTTTTCTGTCCAAATTGTTCTGCCTGACCTAATGCTAACCTACAGCTACTCTTTCTCATCAGGCACGCTTATTTTAACGTAATAAGAAATATGCAGAAAACTTACAATTAAGAAAAACAGATACATTCTCCATCACGTCACCACAAATATGTTCTGTCAATTTCCTAGATACAAGATACATAGTTTTTATGAAAACTAAATTTTCTAATATCAGAGTAAACTTTTTTCCTTCTGAGTCACATTTTAAGTCTACCAAAAGCTAATAAATATCAAAAATACAAGCCTTTGGGGTATCACTTTTCATGCCAAAAAAGCATTCAGTGTTTTTCCAAAGATCATGAGACAGTAAACAACACATACTGACAATTTTTGTTGTCTATTGCTATCAAATGAAAACAATTTCATACGAAAAACTAGCCTTGAGGCTAGACATTCATTTTCTAAAAGAGAACGTGTGATCACAAACCCACAGCAGAAGCAGAAGCTTTTCCTATGCAATCAAGCTTTACTATAGTTCCCGCACTAATATGCGCTGGGATACCCCTCTTTTGTATTTAGAAATTTTTTCTCCCATTTCTACTAAAATTCCATGACAAAATGCAAGATTACATTATTATTTTTAACTACATTTGGCAGTCATCTGACACTGGCACAAACCTTGACTCTGAAATAATTTCTGGAAATTAGATGGGTGTTTCTAAGGGCTGTTTCAAGTTGAACGCTTCCCTAGGTAAAAAAGGAATTCAAGGAAGGGATAGAAGTCAGAACTTCCAGGAATGCCTCAAATAACACATTCATACTCTGAAAAATGCTGCACAAAGGGCTGTCTAGGATAGGTTTTAAGCGCTTAGCAAGTAATAGCGCAAACAAAATGCAAAAGCTCTTGAAGTGCTGAGAAGTTCACTCATTTGTAATCATTCATATACCATTCTACAGGGAGCAAAGTGCTCCTGGCTGGCAGAATTTCCAGTAATTTTCTATCACACATGCAGTTCCACACAAGCCTGCTGCTACGGCTGCTCCTTAACCCAGTCTTCTCACCTCACCTGAGATCCTATTAGTAGCATAGGATAGAACTACTACTAAGAAATACGTGAATGCTCAAGCGTAAAGCATTATTTCATTTGAAGCAAGATCACTTTTTTCTGCCGACATGAAGTAATATTCTTCTAAGACATTAAATGAAAAGCAATTGTCATGGTAACAAATTTCATTTTTCTAGCGTGAATCACATTGTCAAATGAAGGCAGTTACATATTTCTACATTTAAGCTTGTTAAAAGGTATATGTTCAATACTCAGAGAAGAAACAGGACTGATTTTTTAGTATATCTACTAACTTCCCAAGATGCTTCTAGCCATGAAAATAAAGAGTGTTTTCCTAATGCGAACACTGTCCTCCACTTAACAAAAATGTAAACATTTAGCTGAGTGCAGGTAATTGCACTCCATCTGAGGAAATAACTCTTCTTATTCCTAAACATACACAATCGTTATCTCATGTGTTCCCTAAATCGCAGCTGCAAACAGATATCGAATTAAGTTCCTTCTAAAGTCATTTTAACATGTTGCTGCAATGACAATGATTAAATTCACAGTTCATACTGACAAAAACCCCAGCCTGTACGTCTACAAGATCTGTGCCAGGGACAAACCAGCTACAGTTTAAGATCTCCACTTTTTCCAGAGCAATTTAATTTGCCATAGACAACAGGAAGAGAGATTACAGACTACTTAAAAAAAAAAAAGTCTAGAATCCAGACCATTAATTCTACACATTGTCCATAATGAGAACTTTTTACTGAATTCTGTCATTAACAATAGAAGTCATATAGGCATAGAATACACAATATTTCTGCATATATTTTTTAAGCATTCACATCAATCTTCTAGTGAATCTTTCTAAGACATAAGCAAGACATTTACAGGATTGAAGCAGTATGACACATACACCAGAGTGCAGAAATAAGTGTTTTGTAACGTTGAAATCTATTTCTGATGGTTATCGATAAATGTCAAAATAATACTAACAAAATTAAGCCATAAAAATGGTTTAAAAACAGATAAACAAACTTTTAACAGTTAGTTCAGACATCCATAAATAACAGAAGAAACACATTCTCCTGTCAGGAAAGCATTTTCTTTAGCACACATAAGAACTAAGGATAATGATAAGGAGATGAGGGGAAAAATAATCCCTACATTTCAGCTATAGAAACAAGAAAGACAGCATCCTTGCCTGACTTATGACAACTGTATTTAAAAAAGGTCTTTTTAAAGAAAAAAAAAAAGACAGAACAACTACTGGGCACTTATTGCATGTGTCAGCCATTCTCTTCCATTTGCCTTTATCCTGTTGACTGACTCGTGCGTTTCTCCAGTAACACCTTCGAATCACTGCCTACATTTTTCAGATTTTCCAGCTTAATTTCCTCTTCTGTTCTCAGTTCAGTTCTTCCACCCTGGTGCATCATTAACTGCTCACTGGTGCGCCAGCATGACCTGATTGCAAGCAGCATTGGAAAGAATTAAGTCTGGAGTAAGCAGCGCATAAAAAGCTTGCATTTTACTTGCATGTTGTTTCCCATCTGCTTTTCAGGACATTCCTTCAGTAGTTTTCCCTTCCCTATATCTCAGCAAAGGTCTAGCAAAGCACAGCATGAATCTGGTCAGAATTCTCCAAGGCAGACCCGAGTCAGCTAAGGCATACGGGGCAACGCAGCGTCACCAGCCTTGCTTTTCGTCCATTTTGATAAGCCCTAATTCTCAGGAGAGCTTCACTCGGCTCAGAGAGGTGTGTGCAGACCCACATTCCCGTCTCACACCTAGCAATCTCTCTGCCATACCACCCCTCCGGCCCAGCCGATGAGACCAGTCCCCCACATCAGCTCTATTCCTCTTCCCTTTCAGCCCCAAGAACACCCCTGCTATTCCACATTCTTCCTCTGGTGAAGTCTGCAGTCGCCTATTCTGAACAAGACTTAAACATTCCTTGATCAACACGTATCTTGAGATTCTTTTTTCCTCTACTCCTGCAGACTGGCACACCCTATACTGTATACATATCAGTCATTCTATGTTAGCATCTAAATTGAAGGTTTCCATTTCTGTAAGTAAAATTACTTGGACAACGCTCTAACTGAGAGCCACTCTTCCTGGAGTTCTCCTTCTTTACACCATTTAGGATTTAATTGATAACTGCTGCTTCTGTCTGTTTTAAAAAGCAATATTTACCTTCTGAACATGCGCCTGCTCCAGCACGCTCTCCCTCAAGGCTTACCTGCCATTTGAAGAAAAACAGACTAAAACCTTGGTGAACTACTACGTAACACTTCCTCCTCCCGTTCACAGTAGGTCTAACACTGTGGCAAATAAGCAGATTGCCACAGGTTACCCCATTAGTCAATTAAACTTTGTGACTGTGAAGTTACTGAACCAGTGCAGACATTAGTGGTTTACAGCTGGTATTTGTGGGCAACATAATATTTTATGTTTCCTGCATAAAGTTTGGCGCTGATTATGGGCTCACTAGTGGGCTTCAACTACAAAAAGCTAAACCTTAACATCTAATCTTGGTTGGCTTTCAAACACATCAGCATTCATAAGAACTGTTGGAAGCAAACACAGCTCTGAAAAGAAGTCATCTGGGTCAAAGACATGGGGAAAATTATATTGTAAAGATGAATTTAATTTATATTTAACTTCAACAAATACCTGTGTGCAGATACAATAATTCTACATAAAATTCTTACTGCGCAGAATTCCCGTATTTTGCATAGTACGCGGGGCCAAGCAGGTCGTGCATTTTACTCCACAGATCTATCTCACCCTACACATACACAAGCCCAGGTGCTACTCTATCATTTCACATTCAGATAATATTGTCCCATCATCCAAGAACATCTCAGAACACTCCATTAAGAAACACAGGTCTCTTCCGGTGTGCCAGCAGCAAAGTTGCTACCACTCACTTAGAAAGAAACTGAATCTGTCATCTATACCAGCTTTCGTAAAGCTTTCAGTATGAGATCTCTCATCAATTTTTCTGTTTTCAATGTACATCTTTTTAACAGAAGATGTTAAGGACAATGTGGCAGCTGTAAGAAAGGAGACATGGAAGGAATTACTTCAGCTGGAACAGAACCATGAATTGGACTAGCGTGGTACAAGACATCATGAAAGTGAGTTCGGATGAACTATTAAAGGAAGCTTTACTCATAAACATGTCCTGCTATGTTCTAATAACAATTTAATTCGCTACATATTGTGTAGACGTTGAAGACAAAGTCACACAATGTACACATTTACTACAAACAGGGATGCTTGGAGCAACTGGAGCAAACACTGCTTCATCGCAAGAATTCCTCTGAATCGCTTCATCTTTCACTCTTCTCTAAAGACAATCTAGAGAACTTAAGACAGACTTTTAAATGCTTTAAAGTATCTCCAACATTCTCTGGAGCACACCATTATACAGTTTCAAACAGCACTAGGAGTGCACAGATTCCCCCTGTTACATTACTTAAACTTCTGTTGGTAATTATTCTGCTTAGCCACTCAACTCTTCCAAAACATCCAGACACTGTTCTCAATCCCCGCCCTCTTCTTTGGGCTGTATGAAGTTGATGACTTCTGAAACAAATTCATTTGTAACTTTGCACTACTTGCTTCTGTCTTCTAGACTTACATGCCTTGTCAAACGTACACACTCATCTCCAGCGCCTCGGAGCCTGTACTTCTCTGCTATACAAGATCAGAATTGAGTTTGACAACACATCACCACCACAATAAACATCACAACTCTTACAAAAGAGTCAATAACAAAGGCAATCAGATGCCAGAGTCTTGCAACAGTCTTCAAATCAATAATTCAATACTTCCATCTAAGTAAAACATCCTTATACAAGGATGCAAAAATTTAAAACAACACTACTAGGTTGTAGCAAGTTCCTATTACTCAGCTGTCATTTTGCTACCTGCTGAACCCCCTATGCATTGTGGTCTCCCAGATAATCCAAAGTTTGGGCCCTCATCGTAGTTGTGCCTCTTGAACATACCTAGGTGAAGCCTTATCTGAATTCCTCCACTGTTCCAAGACTATAGGGGTTTTTTAAACCAGCTGTCCATTTTTTGGAACTAGTTCTGGCTGCCTAGTTCGGCTTTTCTAGGCACACAGAAGCCAAAGCCAAAAGCCTTACTAAAGCATAAAAACCAGTCAGCTCTCAGTACAGCTCCCTAATGGTTTTGTTTGGTTTTTAAACCTGGGAGGTAGGGGCACTGTATAAGTCCACAGGCACACAAAAGACTCTCAGTCTGATGGTCTTACTGCAAGCAGCATATTTGCTTGAAGACAAGCTTCTACTTCATGCATTTTTCTTACGTCACACTTTTTTTCTGATCTGGAAAACCATCAAACTCCAGGCCCATCCTTGTCACCTCTTTGTCAGAAAATAAGTTGATTAAATTTAATTCTCTTTCTAGAAGAAACACAATGATTTCATTTGGTTGAAGCCATTCACTGTCAATAAGTGTGCTAGAGCAACAACGTCTTCCTCCATTAGAGAGAATCTCAGGTGCCAATCTGGCCAACGCAGTGTCATTCCTAACAACAAAACTGAAGATCATCTCTGATGTCCAATAATTTCATGGCAGTAGCTATTTTTGCTTCTCTATGACAAACACAAGTCCTAGTTGGGCAGTATTTTGGAAAATAACTATTAATCCATTTGTCTTTAACCTAGGAAGACATTAAATAAAATGAAAATACATACAAACTGAAATTAGCCTGCTAAGGAGAAGGGAATCTAGAGCACCAGTTGCAACTTCATTCAAGTCCTCAGGTGTTTGTTCCTTTATACTAATAGACAAAGAATTCAATAAGAGCAGTACAGGAACTACATACTGTATTTAAGAAAAAATAACTGTCGGACTCTTCAAAAGAGAGCTCATACCCAAGTTAGACAGCACTAGGATTCTTTCCTGTCCAACAGCTTCATAAGCAAGCTAAGTACATACTTCTAATCATAGAGACTCCAACACAAAACTGAGTTTCTGTTCCTGCTAATTTTTCAGAGTGACTACCACACACCAGCTCACAGCTATACACATCTGCACCACATTTCGGCCAAATAAATCAGCACAAACCCCAATACTCTGTAAAGAACCTTGATTAAACCAACACCCTGTGTAATCTACTGGGAAGATGCATTCTTTTCATCTAATTTTTTGGTATTTTCCAACCAGGGATGCATAACATTTGTATGCCACACAGAACAATGCTCTTAGAAATTAATAAAAATCTCTCCTGTCCCCTAAGAACCAACAGGTCAGGATCCAACGTACCATCTAGAACTTGCATCAAAACAAGCCTCAGTGAGGGCACAATTCATGGAACTTCCAAAAGTTCATGAACAGTAGAAAAATAATTTCCCCACAAATTTAAGAGCAACTGTTTGGAGAATATAGCACACATTCTTTGTTATGATTAATTCATAAAACATTCTGAAGGATTTATTTTAGACGATAAATCCACTTGGCAGTAACATTCAAAATGCGGGAGCTAAAACTCAAGTGATAACAATTGAATCCAGATTCCTGACTGTAAAGAGTTACTGGTATTTTTCATTAGCCCAATTCCTCCAGATAACTCAAGCAGCACACATTCTTGGGAAACAAGGCTTTTATTGTTTTGCCATTACACTGCTCAAGGACTTTGTGGATCCAAACCACCTGATAGAATGACAGCTGAGTCATCCCTTGAAAATTTTCTTGTTTGATTTGTTTTCGCAGCCCCAATCACTACACAAGGTAACCATGAACACCAACACACACCACCTGAACTGAAGGAAACACTCATTTTCACAGGCAAGTTAACCATTCACTCATGCTCTAGAAGCTTACAGCCACAAGGACTACCTTCTTGATTTTTAGGAAAGCTACCTGCAGGGGTGGAGACAAAAGGTTGTTCAGTAAAGCCCTCCTCTCTCTACAAGTACTTTTGCTCTTAGTTTGGGAACATGCTAACAACCATAACAATTAAAAGGAAAAAAAAAGTCCACTCCCACATGCGAACGTATCCGTAGAGTAGCTTTGGATCACCCTTCATGGTCTGTACACACCCAGTATCTGTTTTATTATTTTAACCATTTTACAGGATTTCTGCTACGGAGTTAATTTGTCTTTAACGGGTATGAACTGCCACTAGCCTTTTAACCTTAAATGACTACAATTCCCAATAGAAAATGCTTGGCTACCCTCTTACGCCCTCAATCCAAAAACTTCAAAGTTACCATGATAAACTACTCAGTTATAACACTACCCTGAAGCCCTCTGGCAGCACAATCTGCATATCTTCAGATTTAACATATTTCCATCTCGGCTTTTGCAATGCAGGAAATAAAGTCCTGGGACTGGATTTTATGAAACACACAAATTCCATTAGTTTCCAAATCATTTGGACAAGTATGAACATCACTTACAAAGAAACAGACAAAAAACTTTAAAATCATATTCAGCCAAAGTAATTTCATTTCTTAAAAAAGAAGATGGTACATTCCATCTCTACATGAGACTTTTTTAGTTATTTTTTTTCTTCTTAAAACAAACAGTTGACTTCACAAAGGAGCATGAGAAAGATTTTTTTTTCTTCCCCTGACTGCTAGGAAGACTGGTACTCTCTAAACATTTCACATCATGTAGTTCAATAGAGAGGGAAAAAAAACACCAAACTGTGAAGTCCCCCACCTAGGAGAAAATAAGCCCATGCAACAGTTACAGGTGGGACAATGACTGACCAGGGAGCTGCTTTGCAGAAAAGGATCTTGGAGTCCCACTGGGCCACAAAACATCCGCAGCGTGCCCCGGCAGCAGTGGAGGCCACCCTTGACCAGGCTGTACTAGTGAGAGTGTAGTCAGAAGGGTTTAAGGATTTGAAAGAATTCACTAATCTCTTGTACTCAGGATTTGTGACAGTTCATCTGCAATACTGTACCCAGTTTCGGGCTCTCCAGTACAAGAAAGGCATTGACACGTTGGAAAGGGTGAGTAAAGGGCTACTGAGACCATCAGGAAGCTGTAGCATGACATAGGAACAGAGGCTGGGAGCACAGGGCTTGTTGAACTTAAAGAAAAGGTTAAGGGGAGATCATACTGCAGTCTGTAACTACCTAGTAGGTAGGAGAACACAGACACCCTGCTCTGATCTGCAGTACAATCAAATCATACGTGGAGGAACATTCAGCAGAGAAAAAGCAAGCCCTGCCACAATCACCAGTTCTTGAAAGCATTAAAAAAATATTCTGCATAGCTTCAGTAATGAGTACTGCACAGAGTGTATTCACATAGTAACACTGTAATGTTCCACTAATTTTCATATTGCTTGCCATCCATGTTAAACCTGAAAAACAATAAACTTACAGTCCAACATTTAATTTTTGTTGCTACTGGATAACACCATGTGTATGACACTGCCTAGTTTCCGTCTCCAGAATAATTTCAAAAGTGATTGAATAGCCACACAATAGCTGGAACGCACAAATTCCGTGCTGCAGTCCATCATACCTTTGTAACACACCTACACGATACAGCTTTTAATTCAAAAAAATTAGATCATTCCTTCTGATTACAGAAGGCTTTCAGGTATGACTCAGACTGTTTTCTTTCTGTCTGAACAATGAGAAAACTGATCTTAGAGGTTAAGTGCCCCAATCTTGTGAATAAGCTATCCATTCCTAAACCCATTACAGTAGTGCTTGGTTAGTAACACACATTAAGGGTCCAAATGATCTGGAACTGCTTGCAGGCAACACACTTCTGTCCTCATCCTTATAAAAATAAGGAAAAAGACTTGGCAAACTACAGGTGTTAAAATACACCACGAAAACGGTTTTGCAACTTGTGCTGTGGCTGAATTCCCCAACAAGCAGATTGCTCTTGGAAGCTATACCCTAGGCCTGTAGAAAGCAGCACAACGAACTAATTCAAATACTCTACTTCTTCCAAGGATATATCTGTTTGCCCTAGCTTGCAGGAACTCGCTAAGTATCATAGTTTGCAAATTTTATTATACATAAAGGAATTGTTATATTGGCAGATTAATGTTCTAACAGTACATTTTACAGTCCCATGCCCTCTACCTTTGTACCCAAAGTTTTGTAGTTACTCTTGATGTTCTCCAGATCTCACTTGGTAGTGTCATCTGTGACCTCATGAAAGATAAAGAGAGCCTGCAGGAAGAACAAAACGGGTCTAGAGGTTGTGCTGGCACAGCCTCATGTGCCATTATGCAAGTACAAAGCTTATGAAACAAGCTGAAAGAGCTGATGTTTTGACTGCAAATGCAGAAATACACCACCATCGGAATAACTACCATGGTGGGCTAGCTCTTGTAGTCATACGTACAATGATACTGTACAGCTCAATACAGGGTTCTCAGTAAAGGCAGGCAAAGAAGAGGAGAGGGAGAGGCTGCCCTTCATGTGAAGGAACAGCTCAGATTTCTGGAGCTCCTCTATGGACTGGACAGTCTCACTGAGTGTGCAGGTCTGGATCAGAAGAGAGGTCAGTGAAGCTGACATGGTGGTAGGAATTTGTTACCAACCACCCACTCTGGGTGAAGGACGGAAGAACATTGTTCTTTAAGCAACAGGAGGAAGTCTCCAGATCACAGACCTTGGTTCTTATGAGGAGATTGAATCTCCCTGGCATCTGCTGGAAAGCCAGCACAGGGGCAGGGCAGCAAGTCAGAAGGTTTCCAGTGGGTGTCAGACATAGCTTCCTAAAATAGATGCTAGATTGGCCAACCACAGGTTAAGCTTTCCTGATCTGTTAGTCACAAACAATGAAATGGTTGGGGGCGAGATATTCAGTAGAATCCTTGGCTTTAGTGATTGTGGAACAATGACATTCAATGCTGAGGGGTGCAAGGAGGATAAATAGCAGAGCATAGACCCTGGACTTCAGGAGAGCAGAATTCAGTTTTCCAGAATTCTAAAGTTTTCCAGGATTCAGGGGATTGATGGGGGACATGTTGTGGAAAGCAGCCTAGAATAACCCTAGCACAAGAACACTCCATCCAGACACTGAGGAAAACAAGCAGGTGTATCCGAGTACCACCTTGGCTAAAGAGACATCTCATGACCCAGCTCCAGTGCAGAACAGAGGATATGGTACACAGAAGTACAGAAACATTGTTGAAACATTTAGTGATGACATTAAGAAAATCAAAGCTCAGCTAGAGTTCAAACTGGCAAGGGTCATCAAGAAAAGCTTCTAGCAGTATGTGAGCTACAAAAGAATAAGGAAGACATGGAGGTTTAGCAACAGACTGAGGTGGCTCAACGCCTCCTTTGTATTCAAGTCTTCACTGACACAATATCCCAAGTCTTTGTGTCTAAAGACAAGGTTCAAGGAGGAGAAGAACAGCCAGTAGTGGCAGAGGATCAAGTCAAGCATCTCTTCAGAAATCCTGACCCATACAAGTCTGCGGGAACAG
>Ga0181612_102415_pt1 | contig 14948 bp, 9 predicted proteins | sample HoacroProtozoa21_FD_119630 | JGI IMG/M metagenome (GOLD analysis project Ga0181612, IMG submission 119630) | Hoatzin crop microbial communities from Cojedes, Venezuel. Combined Assembly of Gp0051906, Gp0051904, Gp0051908 | reverse complement strand
CTGCTTCGGCAGGGGGGTTGGACTAGATGACCCACAGAGGTCCCTTCCAACCCCTACTATTCTGTGATTCTGTGAGTCTGTGATCTGTATATGTATAAAAAACCCTTCACAAAAAACAAACAAAAAATCCCCCACCACCCCATCATTCTTGGTATTACAACAAAAACAACAACAAAAAAAAAGTGATGGAAGAGAACCTGGAGTTTTGCTGGCTGACTTTTACCCAGTGCTGTGTTGGCGTTTTAGCACTTGGCAGCTGCTTGCTGGCCAGGGTAGGCAATGGGAACAGTTTATTGACTCAAAGTCAAGTGCTCGGTGGTGACTTTGTTCTTGTGTGTGTTTGTGAAGCAACAGAATTTTTGAGACTGTGTTACTAACACTACGTGTGAACCCCAGGTCCTTGGTTTTCTCTGTTTTTCATACATCTGTAGTCTTTTGGTATGTTTATTTTGGTTTCTATAAATCACTTGAGCACTAATTTTATTCAGATGGATATGCTATTGCAGTTATGCATAGTCGTTTGCTTGACACGCCCTCTCCCCTCTTTAGACATAATTTTCTCAGAATGCCATCTGGCCATCTCACTATAGCGGGACTAGATCATCCAGTCTGCTGTTATTGAAAAGAAAAATGAGGCTTGACATATTCGTGTGAATTTGGCAAGATGCCTAAATCATTATCTCAATGAAATACGTGACGTTTCCAGTGGTAATGTAACCTACAGGAACACTTACAGGAGAAACTTAAGGCACTGCAAAGAAAATGCCACTGTTACTTGCTCTGGGAGGTTCAGATACTGACAGAAGTCACCTCATCAATCCCCAGCACAAGGGGGATTTAGTCCATGAAGGTCTGTAATTTTATTCAAAATTTTCTGTACTCTGGAATTTGCTGGTGGTGATCCTGGGAAATTTTAAGTGCCTGTTGAGTTTAAAAAGAAGAAAAAACCCGAGGACATGTCTATGGAGCTTTCATACAGTAACAAGTAAACAAACCAACAACCAACCCGAACTCCAAAGTGGTGTGTATGATTTCTGAGTAAGTCATAATTACTTCTGTTCTTCAGTTCCCTAGCAAGCTTGTTTTGAACCTTCATGGGTGCATAGTATGGACTTTTTAGAAAAAAATCAAACAATGAAATGTTGTCTAGTGTTCTAGTAACTAGGAAATCTGTGGAAGCATAAAAAATTAAAATATTCCTTAAATTTAATACTTAAGAAACTAATTTTTCTATGTGACTTCTGTTAATAAGTAGTAGTTCTGGAACCTGTGCACACTGTAAGTAGAGTTCTTCTGAGCTGCCTTGAAAAATTGTCTTAAACTGCGTCAGCCATAACCTTGCCTCACCAGCTTTCGGGTGGGTTCAGTAATGCTTAAAATTGAATGCCTTTTGAGATTTAGAAAGCCTTGTATTTACATCAAACTGTTCAAAACCATTTATGGCAGATGGTTTTTGGTTTTCTATTTTGTTTTCAGTTTCTGCTCTACCTCTCCTTTTTATAGAATCAATCACTTTTAGCAATTTGACCCTGCTGTTTTCAGTTCAGTGCTCAACAGCTGAAATAAAATAGGGCTGTGAAGGTGGTGGCAAGTGATATCTAATGGTTATGTAGTCTGAGACATCTAAAACAGCATCACCATCTTCTCTTCTATGTGGAGATGGGAGAGGTGGGAAGGGAGGGAAGGACAGGAGGAGTTGGATGGAAGTGGAACCCAGCAGTTTTTCTTACCTTCCTTTGTGCCTTTTCAGATCACAGGTAGCCTGTGCCCACAAGGGCTGGGTGTGGTGACAGATGGCTAATACTGCCTTGTCTTCTTTTAACCCATTAAGAATGACTGAACTTTAACATCTGAGAAGCGAGAGTAAATAAAATCTTCCATAAAGCCTAAGAAATCCTCAAGAAGGGAAGCAACATTAGGCTTTGACAGCCATCTTAAATACCATGTTTTGTGTTCTTTATTCTTTTCTCCTGTCCCTTCTTCCTGGAATCCAAAATGATAATGACTGAAGGTGACATAATGTTTATAGGGGAGGGAGTTACACTTTCATTTCCTAGCCTTGATTTTGATTGAGTGCTTGATTTTGCAGCATCTTCAGGATTGGAAAGAACTTCCGACCAATATAAACTTCCACGCATGACAATGGCTGCAAGGATATGACCTTTTGCCACAGCATTAATATTCAGAAATAGTCTTTCTCTATGAAATTGCCATGGGTGTGGTCTCGGCATCTTCCAGCATACCCAGAGGTTCTTCAGGCAGGAGGTACACAGCAATTATTTGCTGGCTTGTGCAGAGTTAGGCTATTTACTGAGGATTAATGTGCTTACCAGCTTCGATGAGTCCCTGCTGGTCTGGAAGGTGTAAGGTAGGAAAATATGAACCTGCTTTGATTCTTGGAGTGGGCTGATTCTTGATCTTGCTGAGTCAATATATTCCAATTCCACTTTTTTCTCAGATTTTATGCCTTTGGAGTCAATATTTTTCTCTGGAATTAAGTTAGTGTCTCCGCAGTTTTACTCTCTTTCTCACCGTTTGAGGCTTACATCCATGAGTATCCTCGCATAATGTAACAGTTTATTTTTGGTGGAGCCGAGCCCAAGTTCACACTGGACTTTGGGTCATAAAGAGTTGAATCTCTTGGTTTGGTCCTGGGATTGCATGCTTGTTTACTCTGGACCAGTATATTTGAAACTATTGGGTCTGAACTTCTCAAAATAAACATGATTTTGTTGCCTGCAGCTAGTGAAGGCAGGACTTGTGGATTGTTTTCTAGTTCCAGAGTTTTCTTTAGACAAACTGTTTGAGTCATCTCTTAATTATGTACTGTTGCATAATGGATAATGTATTTATTAGGGAAATAACCTCTTTTTCATGAAAGGGGTAAGGAAGTTGCCATAATCATTTGAGCTAATGAAACAGATTTTTATTTAATCTTACAGGAATCAAACATATTACTACAACTGTCTGTGACCTGTGTCTTATTGCTAGGAATTTAGAAAGTTGGCTGTGGCAGTAGTAGAAAAGGAGGAAATTTGACTTTTGACATGCTGGATATGTATGTGATTGTATTAAGTAAAGTGACAGAGGAAGATAGTAGAGTGTGTACTGTGTACGGCTCGTAAAGCTATCTGAAAAATCTGAGATCCTGTTGATGAAGAAAATTCAAAGATCAAATTGCTGAGACATTTTATATCCCCAGCTCTTACGTGGTTTTAGATGCATGTTCTGGGCTGTGGTACTTCTATGTGTTTTCTGTGTTGGTCAGATCAAGAGTAGTTTGTGTCCAGCTCATCTGTTGCATATATCTAAAGCCTGTGTGTGTGTAGTCTGTAAAACATTTTAACGTTGAAGTATTTCACTGGTACCGGTTAACATTTCATTGCTTTGGTTTAATCTGTCAATTTTATCGTATGTTTACAGAAAACATCCATGATAGTTCTAGATGTATATGCTGGATGTACTGCTACACTAGAGTTCTAGATGTATATACTACTGAAACGTTGCTCACTTGCTGTATTTTGTTTCACTTCTTGTATCTTGGCAATATTTTTATTGCAGATGTATATGAACAAAGATCTGCTTGGTGGTTCCCCGAAGAATACCAAGTCATCTTTAGCTGACTTAATTGCAGTGTGTAAGAGTAGTTTAATCATCGCAGTTGCCTCTTTCATACTCTTTTTTTGCATTCTGTTGCATTTGCTGTTGTGATGCTAACATCCTTACCTTGTTTATGGGTCAGTCATTCCTTGGACAACGTGCTGGATTTTACCTAGTTGGCTGTCAACAATATTGTTTACTGCTTTGGGAAGACATTGCAGTTGGGAAGGTGTCTTTTTCAGAGTGAAGCTTGTTGCTCATATTCTCTGCAGTCTCCTCATATATGAGGAAACTCCACTGCATAACTTATGGTAATGATACCTACATCCTTGAAAATATTCAGAAGCTGTCTGGACATGGTCCTGGGCAGCCAGCTCTAGGTGGCCCTGCTTGTGCAGGGGGGTTGGACCATATGATCTCCAGAAGCCCCTTCCCACCTCAACCTTTCTGTGATTCTATGATGGGGACTGTATTCTTTTCTGATGTGCAAAAAAACTGCTTTCCATATTCTGAAGTGTACTGAATAGTGTGAGCCTTGCATTGTTACATTTTTGGGGCTGAGGAGTTACTGATCCAGTGTTGCTTTTCTGGCCTTTTTTAAAAGGACCCCCCCAACACCCAATTATATGTTTCTTGAATCAAATGTGTGTAGTTTATTAACAGGGTGGATTATTTTAATGTGGAAACTTGTTAAAAGCACCTGGAAGGCTAAATAATTTGTCACACAGTTCTCTCTCATCCTCTGCTTTATTGGAAAGATTAAAGAACTTTGGGAGTAATGAGATATAGTTTTGCTCTGTGGAACAGTGCAGATTAGACCATACATCATGATTTCCAGGTATTTTGTTGCTCTTTCTGTAGTTACTGTTTTGGCTGATTTGCCAAGTAAAAAGCTTTGCTGTTCTTTCCTTCTAAGTAGTCCCAGAGGTGCTGTATGGGAGAAGAACTTTTTATAGAGTGTTCCATTTTAACTCATCCAATACTACTGTCAAAAGTGCATCTGCGCTGCAGTCTGCGTCCTCTTACACAAAATCCTTTTGAATCACAGTATAAGTGCTATATATTGGATTTTTTCCTATGAAATAAGGACTGCGTTTAACAACAGAACGTTGCCTGCAGCTTCTGTCCTATCTGGGGTTTTCTCACAACGTATCACAGAATGCCTTCTGAAAGCTATTGACATTCTGAGGCTGAGGTAAAATTTTTTTTTTCTGTTGTTGCCCCATAATTCTTCCAGCTTTTGTGAAGCAGGACTACGTTTTAAACTGCTGCCACATAGAGGGAAAGGAGTGCTGGTGACTGATGTGTCTTTCAGACAAATACAGTGCTGCTCCCATGCCACAGCAAGGCTAATTGACTAGCACGGATGCTGCATTAGCCAGGAGGGTGGTGCATAACCGCTTTTTGGTGGCGGGACAAGCAAGTCAAGAGAAATTGCTGTAGATCTGTGTCTGGACTAAGCTGCACACCCGTAGTGGTATTGTTCCCCTGCAATGAAGAGCTCTTATCGGTCTCATATGGTAGATCTCAGGGTTCCCCCCTCTTCCTCTTCAAGCTCTCTGCTATACAATATTTTAGTTCACTGCTTATGGTGCCGTGCATGTTGACTAACTATTCTGATTTTAGAGACGTTGATATACAGGTATCAATCTACCATATAACTATATGGTAACAGTTATAGGTGGAGGAGGAAGATAAATCTGAGCAGCACGTGTGAACTTCCAGTAGGATATTTAAAGCACTGTTGCTTCTGGGATGTGTGAAGCAGCTCTGGCTGGGTGAGTAAAATAGCATTATGGAAATGTGGTAGCTTGTGTCAACAGAACATCTGTGTGAGGGTAGTCACTTCCTTGGAGCTCTGTAGGACCTGCCAGAGGATTTCCTGTGTAGAGAAGTCTAGTACCATCTGCCTACCTGAAAGTTTGCCATCACAGTCTGCATTATATGCTGTTTGCTACTTTCGCTTTGCAATAGCCTTTCTCTCTTCATGTGTATTTTTGCTGTCAACTTCTTTTATATTTGAACAATTGAGAATTTTTAGACTAAGACCACGCTAATACCATGGCTATTGTTTTAAATCGCTAACTTTCTCCAGCTGTTTTTCTTCAGTTGATGAGAGTCTTGGGGTTTACTGCTGGAGATTAGGCTACTGAGAAGACTCATGGTGTAAAAGCAGAGAGCTACTGTACTTACTGTGGTACCCCTTTTGAACACAAACATCAGGAAGAGGACATTGCTTCAGTTAATACAATTCTCATTTTTCCAGAATAGAGGATGGGAAAAGGGAAAGTACCACCTGATTAGGAGCAGGAACCTGGAGGGGGAAATTGAGCCAGTGCTAGCAGGGGGCCTTGGTGGTGGTGGGGAGCAGCAATTCGTTTATTTCTTTGTAAGCTGGAGGTGGGAACTACACATGGAACAAAATAAAAGGGGGTGGGGTGACTGTGAAATAGTGCTTTTTGCTTTCCTCACGTTTTTCTAAGCAGAAAAAGATCAACATTTTCTGAGGCATAAGAAGAGGTGGGCATTGGCTGAGTGAGATATCAAAGACTAATCAGAGTGGTCTTGGGGAGAGGAGACATTTGAAGCAAGTTGGTGCTCAGTAAGGCATAAATAAAATTTAGGATAGTAGGAAGTGACTCTTATCTGATGCAGGAAGCACCATCATTGAGATAAACTAGAGGAGAGGGAACCATATGGCTAAGGGAGAGGGTACGGGTGATGGTAGGGGAGGGAATGCCTGTGGTTAACGGCCTTGTGAGTTTGTGTGCCGAGAACATGTTTCCTATAGCTTGGGCTCTAATTTAACATCGCTGAATGTGCAGGGCTGTAACAATTGAAGCTCAAGTCCTGTTCTGCTGCGTCCCCAGCAATTTAATGTTGCCTATATCCTTGCCCCAACAGCAGTGTTTGGGCTGTCAGCCAGTTAGGAGACCTGATTTGGCCTGAAAAGATCAGTGATTTTTCGGCTGGCTCAGCTCACCGTTGGCTGACTGGCTTGTTGCCTGTTCTCCTGAGTACTGCCATAAGGAGTAAAGGAGCTTACTTTTGTAGGGTAACTAAAGCACTGAAACTTAAAGAATGATTTGCACAGAGATGGTGACCAACACAAGGAATATAGAGTTATAATATCGTTTATTACATAAACCAAATCTTTAACCTAATAAATCAGCAGCGTGTGTGGACATACAAGCATCCCTCACATGCTGGTTGACTTGTTTCTACAGCACCCCTAATTTTCTAGCCATCAGTGACTCGCTGTGGCAACACCGGGGAAGCTATGTTCCTGTGCACTGTCTGGCTGGTGATCAGGAGAGGGGACCCATGCTGGTGGTGGGCCACTCTTCCTCCTCCAGGGATAGTATCTTACCCGTCTGCACAGGTGGTCTTCTCTGTCTTGGGCATATAGTGAAGGCAGTGTCATCTCCTCTCTGACTGGAAGTTGGGGCTGCAGATGGGTCCCCTCCGTTTCAGAACAATTTCGCAGAACTTGACCTGCCACGGCTTGTGCTTTCATTGGTGATCTCTGCTCTGGGTGTTGTGTGGGTTGTCCTGTAAATTCATTTTGTCTCTCCATGATTTTATCAAATAGGCCTCAGTTTCCAGCAGAGCCTTGCCTAGTTACTGTTGGCTTTGACTGTTTACCTCGGGGCTCTTCAGTTAGTTTCATTTCTTGTTATACCAGTCACTTTAAAGCTACAATTTACACATTTGTCTCTGACAGGCTCTGTTAAGGGAAGGCTGTGTGGACTCCTCTGTGGAGGGAAAATTGCTCTTGGTTCTTTAACCACGTTAGCTTTGGCTGTCATCTGACCCCGCTATCAGCTGATTCAGGGAGATAACTCCATGCAAAAAAACCTCAGAACAAACAGATGCCCAGGAGAGCACTACCTACCAAGCCCCCAGATGGTCTGCGGTGTTAAGACCCTCAATCAGTTCCCCAGCCACTGACAAGTGCTAGAGCTTGCGCAAGGTTGAGTAGGACCTTTTACTTGGCAGTAGCAAGGTATTAAGCAGCTTAAATATAATGTGAAACTGTACCTGGAATGTCTCTCTTTTCTGCTGCAAGCTGATATGTGTGAAACCCTGTCAAGGTATTTTCCTCTTTCCCTGTTGTTGACCTACATAGTAACTGATGGCAGGGGGCTGTAATCCCTATTAGCTCACATGGTGGAGTCTCTTATGGATGTAAAGCTCCAGCCTTATTTTGAATGAGTAGGATGTTAAAATGATTGTGAGAATTTTTAATGATTGCTGCTTCTTAGTTTCCTTAAAAAACACTCCCCTAACTCCAGACACAATTCTCTACAGCAAATGTCTTTTGGCACCCTATTTTTCTTATCTAGCGTCTCAAGCTCTGTTCTTAAGGTTACTAACTTGGCACTTTCAAAAGTCAGACAAATATTACTGCTAACAATTGGTAATTTATCTTTTTTCTGATTGTTACTTGAAACTAAATAAAACTTTCAAGCCCTGTTCTTAACAAAATAAAATCAAGTTAATTATATAAAAATCGGTTAATAGAGGTGTTTTCTTGTTCACTGTGTTGCTTGCAAAGTTTTCTTGGTCCGTTTTATCGTTTGCTTGGTCTTTTTTTCAAAAGAAGAGTAGACCAGGAGTTATCTTCCTTCTACTGTTGTTATTCCTGGACTCACATGTTTGTTGTGGGTTTTTTGGGGCAAATTCTTTTGAAGTATGTCCCCTTTTGTTCTTTCATTTCAGAACAAGCTTAGATTGTCTATGTGGAATGTCACAAAGTGTCACCTGTCCTACCTCATGTGGAGACTGAGGCTATCCTGCTATATTAAGTAATTCCCATTGCAAGGAATTAATGCAGCTTTCTCTGTGACATTCTTACATAGTGATTTCAGTAAGCCTTTGATATCTGTTGGAGGAAAGTTTTGTGTTGTTTTTTTTCCCCAGCTATATCTTCTGAAGGAAAACTGGTAAAATCCTGTTTCTCTCTTGCTTGAATGTTCTCTCATATATTGCTGTTTCTGTATCTTAGGTGAAATGTTAGGAAACTCTTCATAGCTTATTAGTCAAACTAATATTATACCTTCTGTTATTGGGCTGAACTACCTGAACAAGAGCATGCTGTAATCAATGGATGTGCAAAGAAATTCCTTTTCTTCTTTACCGTGTGGGTATGCAGAAGGAAAGGGAGTTTCTCAGCTGGCTAAGGCTCCTACTTAAAATCTGTTCAATTTCTGGAGGCTATTTGGGTCCTTTCAGTCCTGAAGACTTTCTGCATGCCTCCAGGAGCCTTTTTGCTCCTTTGGGATTATCATGTGCAAAACAGGGAACTTGTAATTCTGGGGCAAAGAAGATCAGGAAAGAAGGGAGAGCAAGGATGATGTGTGTAATGCATATATATGATTGCGGTTCCTCTGTTGTTGCTTTATTCTTGTTTCCATCCCCATCTGGTCCTAAAATTCCTGTACAAATCTAAGGTTACGAATCCAGTATCTGGTCTCGGCACAACTCTTGGGCAATGTACTAGTGCAGAGGGTGAAGGAGTAACGAGTCAGTAGTGTAGTGCTGAAGATGTGGTGCGACCTTCGGTAGGGCATGGACTGAAAACAGCTGCTGATGTTATACTAAAAGGGCCCTTTCATTAGGTAAAAAATCATGTAAGAGTTACACTTTTGAAAAACCAAAACTGTTCACTCCAGAGAATGTTAAAAAGTTAAGTAGTGTAGGAAGTGCTTGTTCTGCACTTGCAGATGCAACTTTGATGTGGCTTTTCATGTGTTCAGAAAGGTGAGAATTAAGGTGTAGCGGAAACCAGTAATCTTCTTGGTTTTCATGTGTTTGAATCTATTTTTTTGAATCTAAAATTAGCCATTGAAGTCTGGCTAATTTTAGGATTCTGTTTAATACTGGGCAGCTTAAGTAGGACTGTGATTTTCCTGGGAAAAAGTTGCTGTCAAAGCAGGTTTTTTATCATTGTGAAAACCGAGTGTTCACAAATGCTGAATTTTGTACAGGATAAAGAAAAATCAACAACTTCTGTAAAGACTGTAGCGTGATGATCTCTGAGAAAGATGAGGTTTGATTGGTATGGAAAATATAGTAATGCTTCAGACTCTGCAGCAACTTTTGTGATGTATGCCAAACCATAGAATGCACCAATCTTGTTTTCCTTCCTGGCTTGTGTTGCTGGCTTTGTCTCTTTGGTTTGTTTGTTTCTTTTTTCCTAGTGGAAACTTAGGTTTTGGCAGTAGTAGTAGACTGGACATAAAATAATATTTAAGAGCGTTATGCTCTGTAATGGGAGTGCCCTGGTTCCTTTTATTTCTGCTTGAGCGTGTGCTTCAGCATCTGATCTGTGCCATCAACATCAGCAGGACTGCTTTGTCCTACATGTAAATCTGTTTATTTGTAACGATGCCTTCTTTAATAAGAAGCAGAGATGATGCATTGCTCTTGCATGAGAACGCAGTTCATTGCTTTCTCAGTATCACAGGACCAGCTGTGTATTATTCTGCTTTGATCAATCTGTCTTTTATATCAAGAAATAATGTAGTATGCAAGATGCTTGTCCCTGCTGTCTGAGACTTGACTGTCACGAGTAGAGTGTAAATACATTGCTATATACATACCTAAACTTGTACAACAGCAGTGTTTCCAGCAACATGGAGTAGTTTATAGCAGAAAACTATGTGGCTTGACATCACTAACTGTAGTAGGCTTCTGCAATTTTGAGTTCAAATTATGCTACTAGCTTTTGATGCTCTTCAAATCCTGCATCAAAATAAACTCTCCATTTCCAGGTGTTCGTTCTTACTATCTTGCTCATTTCTAAGTTTTTATTCTACTCAATTCTTTTGTTCAATACTGACTTATTTTTCTGTTCCTTATTTCTATAGTCTGTGTGTATTTTTCACTCATGTGTCTTCTAAAGTTCTTCCATCTTTATTACATTTAAAAAAAAACCAAACAAACCTCTCTCATTGGGTTACTACTTGGAAAGGAAAGCTCTGGTCAGTATGCTGCTGGGAGACAGTGAGGTATTTAAAATTCTTTTACACAGAGCAGGTAGCAACATTCTTCTCATTCAGGTTTCTTGATAAAACACAGAGAGATCCTAAATTTCATAAACTTTTAGTAAGATTTAGGCTTTTTCGTGTCCTTTTTTAGAAGTAAGTTTGATTCCTAAAAAATAAAATAAGTTTATTCCTCCATATTAGCATTGTAAGTGCTTTGACAATCGGATTTAAGATCTTGTTCTGTAGAGGCTTAATATTCTGCACAGACTTAATTAGCTGCAGCTGTTAAATGAAGTTTCTTTAATCAGCAAAAATTCTGAAATAATGCCTACTTTTGCTTATATGTTAGTGCCTTGAGGCAAATCTAATTGTGTTCTTTTACATCGTATAAGCAGAAAGGATCTAAATGAGATGTGTTTGATAGAGCTGTAGTGATTGAAAACTCTACGTTGTTGAACTTTATGCATCTATTGCTTTTCCTAATGAAGTGTTTTTGTACCTGAATGATATTAAGACACTAAAAACTGCAGGAGTTTGCTTATATGTAGTTGAAAACTTCTGTAAAGCGTTATGTGTAGATTATATTTTTATTTGCTTCTCACTAATGAAAGTGGCATTCGTTACTGTTGTCTTCAAAAAACCAACCCTATATTTCTTTCTGAAATAGTTTATTGGATTCCTCTGAAAATTTGTTTCAGCTGCTACTGTAACTACAAAACTAAGAAATTTCTTGTAAGCTTAAAATGCTTACGCAGTCTCTAGTGACCCTCCTTAGCAATGATGAATGTAACTGTTGGAGTGTGTGTAGAAAACATCTACCTTTCTTCACTAGTAAAACTTAAGCTGACTGTAGCAGCTAGGACAGTGCTTTCAGGTCCAAAGAAAGCTGTCGACTTGAGCTTGACACCCTACTCCTTTTTTGAGTTGATGCTTGGGATCATATGGCTGCTGTAGAGAGAAGTGAAGAACAAACGCCTTTCCTCATGGTCATAGCACTTGAGAGAAACTCAGGATAAATTTTCCCAGTTCTGTTCATGTTAGCATTCATAACATATGAAGCAAATAATTCCTGAAAGATTACCCCTGCCTTCATGTTGTTTTTATTTCTTTCCTTCGAAAGTTACACATATTCTGCATTTGATCATGGAATCTGTACTGTTTTGTTCTTAACTGGAAGGTATGTTTTGTACTTTTTACTATCATTGTGAAAGAAGACGAGATCTCTTGCATATTAATTCACTTCAGTAATTGTTTAATTGGGTATATTACCTCATGATGGTTTATGAAGTTTCTGGCTGTGTTCCAGAATCTTATAAAAGATACCTAGCAATACTAAACAATTTTTTGGCTTTCAGTTTTGCAGAAGGCTTGTTCTTCAGCTCTCCACTCCCTTCTGCAATTTCTGTGTGCCCATTCAATCTGTGTTTCTGAAACTCTCTCTAAATATATTCCCCAAGGATTTTGCTCATCGTCATTCCAGAGCTGCTTCCAAAGGCCTTGCCTAAATTACAATACAAAGGAAAACAATTGGGTAGAGACAGATACAGGAGTAACAAGCAGCAGTGGCCTTTGATGATCAGCATGGAAATCTGTGAGTTTAACATATTGAATGTCTGGAAGTGGCTACAGTTTCTTCTGTTGTGCCTAGAAATATACATATAGTGAATTACAGTTTTTGCAGGAAAACAAATATAGAAAGGCAGTGTAAGGATGCAACTAGTCGAGTGGATTGTCCTCCTAACAGAATTGCTCAATGAACAGAATAAGATCAAGCTCTGAGAGTTCTAACAGTATGTGTTAAGAAAGACTGCATTTAAAATATGTGGAAACTGAGCTGAAAAATTTAGGTGTAGTCGAGTTCTAGGAAATGGGAAGAATACCCAGACACTGGTAATCTGGGCAATGGAGAAGTTTCCACTGCTGAACAAAAGACGTGGAAGGAAGATTAAAAATTAAGTTACCGTTCATTTGGGTTGAAGGTGACACCTAGCTATCTACAAAGAAATGGCAGAGACCAAGGTTTTGGTTTAGACAAGAGAGCAGATATGAAAGAGGATCTGTGAGCTTCCATCACAGAGGTGAGAGTTTGAGAGCGTTGATGAAGGTGACTGAAGGCCTGGATTGTTGGTCTAAGATTTGGCTGTGAAAGAGATCAATTAAGGATATAATTTATTGTGCAGAAGTGGAAGGAAGTTTTGTTTGGAGGAGGTCTCCGTGGAATTTATGAGGGGGAAGTTAGGGTTAAAGGAGAGTGCCTGTGTCAGTGAGTTAATTCTCTCCCCTCCCTAGCATGGTCTGAAGAAGTTGAATGATGAAAGTGAGGAGGACTGGTGTTCAGTGGTGGCCATGCCTTTGTAGAAGAGCAAGGAAGCAAGCTAGCAGAGCCTAAGTTGGTACAAATAATAGCAAAGGAAGGCAGGAAATAGGAACATGAAAAAGGTCAAGAGGAAATGTGATGGCAAGAGGAAAAACTTCTGAAATTGGATGGACAGGGAGAAAATGACTTGAGTAAGGACTCTGTCTCATGTTCCTTATGTTTGAGGAGCAGTACTCATGTCAAATGCAAATCTGGCCGCTTGCTAGAAATAAATTCTACTGTCACCTTTGTCTAAAAGAAACCACAGGAATCTGCAATTTGGGTTAGTTTTCTGGGCAATGAGGGGCTGTATATCTATCTCCAGTATCCATGTGCCATGAATGTATATTCTCTGTATACTAGGAGAACATGATGGGATTGTAATACGTGTGGATGTTATGAAATTGTATATGCTGCAAGATTGGAGAGAAAAACAGCTTTTGTAGTTAACATGTGAATTGTTTTTTAAGCACTGACTCTCAATGATTTTTTTGTTTTTTAAATGAGTGCTTGTCTTTTAGTTCCACTCTGTCTCTGAAAGCAGCCTCTGATTGAAGATTAAACTTGACAAAAGGGTAAAAGTTCAGAATTTCCACACAGGGTTTTGTTTCTGCATGACGGATGTAAACAAATATTTATGTATTTTAGCAGTTCTTTTCTATCTATCTGCTGAAAATCCAAATGATAATAAACTGGTGGTCCTTTTCCTATAGTGACCCAGTGCTCTGCTTTTTAATGTGAGAGAACAGTTGCTGGTGGCCAGTTTTCTTTTCTTGGCTCCATTCTAATTTTATTTGCTCTTTTGATCTTGAATCTTATGAAGAAATTTGAAAGCATTTTTGGTTTTTTGCAATTCAGTTTCTAACGAGCCTGTTGTGTCACAGTAAATATGAGAGACTTACATTAAAAGTCAGTGTCTTGGCAAGTGAAGCTCTAGTAGCTGTTAAGTTCAGAAGGCTCCCTGTTGCGTTCATAATTAAAGCAAATTAAGTTTTGGTTAGTGATTCGGTTATCAAGCGTTACAATTTGTGATCTTTTCTGAATGACATTTAGGCAGCTCGTGGATGCTTTGAGAGTGTGCAGTGTTCCTGCATAAGCAGCTGCAATAGTTAATTATAATGATTGTTTAAAAAAAAAAAAACTTGCACCTGTTTCTACTTTCAGATTCTAATTATTAGGTCTAGTTATGGTTCTTGCTGGCAAAAATAGTCTAATCACAGATTCTTTTAATATTATTGCTTGTTCTGAAGTAGCTACTGCTGTAGTTTCATGGTACTTGAACCTCTGTCTTGAGACTTTAGAATAAGCTGCTGGGGTGGCTAGAAGGAAGCAGCAGCTTTCTGTTAGGTAAGGTTTTTGAAGATTTACTCAAAATACTCTATAATTTAAGAGTTTACTTGTGTTGCCTGGAAGCACGGAGCGGCGATGGAGTGGGTAGTTGGATGGGGAAACTGTTTGACACATTTTGGTGTATGTGTTTATGCTGGGATTCTTTCCAATCTTACATTTTTAGACTGATCCTTGCTGAGGTCTCTTTAACTCTCAGTATTTGAATGCAGTGCTATCCACATGCATTAAACTGTTGCTGACTCTTTCTTATGCTGGATGGGGAGCTGGTTGGTGTTTGGGTGTGACTGGGGTGGGGGGCGTCAGCTGCTCACACGTTCCCAATCTTGTCATTTTCTTAATTTTATGCTGTGTTTTCACTTAGTTCTTGTTGCTTAAGAACTCAGAAGAAACATGGTATTGGCATTTAGGGGTGTGATTTTTTCTTCCATTAGGGTCATATACTTTGTTTTGGTTTTGGCTGCTGCCGGCAACAAAAGTGCCACACGGCCGCCCCTCCCCCTGCCACGGTGCGGAGGAGAATGGAAAGAAAACAGGCAGAAACTGGTGGGTCGGGATAAGGGCAGTTTAACAGAACAGCAAACAAAGGGAAACAGCAACAATAATGATACAGAAAAGGAGAAAATACTACACAAACTTGCACAACAGATCCT
>Ga0181612_147926_pt1 | contig 14950 bp, 8 predicted proteins | sample HoacroProtozoa21_FD_119630 | JGI IMG/M metagenome (GOLD analysis project Ga0181612, IMG submission 119630) | Hoatzin crop microbial communities from Cojedes, Venezuel. Combined Assembly of Gp0051906, Gp0051904, Gp0051908 | reverse complement strand
CTCTTTCTTCCAGTCTCACGGGGGTTCTTGGTCCTTTTTTACTTTTCTTTCTCCATCCTATGCATGGGTGATCTGAAGCTTTCCTGCAGCTTCACTGTCAGCTTATACTGGTGATTTACATATCTACTTTTTTTTTCTGACCTGATTCCTGTAGTTAAGATGTGCGTTTCAGACCATTTGTGTGACAGCTCTCCCTAGATAGCTGATGACAATTACCAATATCAAGGATTCTTCTTTTTCCTTCCAAAAGCTATTGGTTCTCCTATTTTGTAACTTTTTGTAGTAGATACTGCATAGGATTTTTTTGTTCAACATATTTTTCTCTTACATTTTCCAGACTACCTGTACTCCACTTTCCCCTCATAGAATTTCAAAAAGACTGATTCTTATTCTTGTTTTGAACTTTTTGTCTATTATGAATAATATGAATCTCTTTAAATTAGGTAGAATATTAAATTGCTGCTTCTGTCATTACTCTGATCTTCCATCATTCAGTTCCTTCATTTTCTTGCCATTTTTCTCTTTAAGTATTCTTGTGGTTATACCAATTCAGGTTTTTTTCTCCCAGCAGTAGTTCAGGAATTACTAATCAAAAAACTCCAACTATTTCAAAGTGTATATAAATTTGTGCTAATTTTTGGCTGTTCTGTGCCTAATTGGAGTTAAGAATTTTGTAGTCTGAAACTGAAATAATGCTACATATGCTGCAGTAGGTAGGTGAATGTGAAGAGGTTCCAAAGTGATGCCTAACATGGCATCAGTTATGGACAATGGTTTTCAAATGAAACCTGATTTCAGCTGTCCTTTAGACTGTCTTCAGTAAGTGTTATTCCACTAAATCTTTGCTGCCTTTAGCTGTGAAGATTTATTTCAAAAAAACAAAAAAATTTCAGCATAGGAATCTTGAGTTTGTTGCTGGTTCAGGAGGGAAGTTGTCCTTCTGATTATTCAGATCTCTGAACAGAGTGTAGAATGTACACTAGAAAGTGCAATTTGTGAAATATTAGGTTGTTGTAATGGTTATTCTGATTAAGTATACAAATCAGTTATTACTAATAATATCTGCACATTTAAAATTAATGAATTAATGTGATACTACTATCTTAATTTTCATTAAATTTTGCCTAGTCTGTTCACCTATTTGAAGAGATAAATCTATGAATGAACATTCATTTTTGCGCTCAACATTTTTGACTACAGCCTGATCCATTTTTGCAAGCGATTCACAAACTTGTACACAGGAGTCAGCAGGTGAGATTCATTTCAGGTAACTCTGTTGTCTTCAATAATGTTCCATTGGGTAGTAATCTCTTTTCGTCAAACTAAAAAGCAAAATAAATCTCTAAAGCACTCAGGATAAAGTATAATGTCTGAATCACAACTTGAGCATAATTACTGTGCTGTGATACTATCATGACTTTGTAAACAGTGAAAGAGTTTACCAATAAAATGAAATTAGCTGTTGTGGGAAACATCTTTCAGAGATGGTGACTTGACATCTGCTGTTGCAGTTTTTGAAAGCCATGACTGCGGTGGTAACTGAGGGAAGATAAATTTCAATTCAGGCTGGAGGTATGTGGGTTAGGTGCTGGAACTGTATTTTTCCACAGCAGAGAGGGAAAAAATAGGACTTTACTTGTATTTATTAAAAAAGTTTATTGTAAGAAAGAGTAGTGTTCTTTGCATAGCGTTCTCAGTTCATATTATCAGTGATGTTTGAAAAATACTGAGTTTAGAAGTCATGCGATCAGACAGACATTGGATTGTGTGTTACCAGTGGCACAAGTTTGTCATTCATGTATGCTTCTGGGAACTTCATTTGAAGATAACTTATGAAATGAGTTAAGAAAATCATGCTTTTTTTTAAAGTGCCTCTGGTTTAACACTCCAGAACTGGTAATTCGCGAAATTGAACAATACTGTTTTCTCCAGTGTTTACAGTGAGTTATATGCTGAATTTAGACACTATTATTTTGAATGGTTGAATATTATTACACTAAGGATACTTCAGCCCACTTTAGCAGAGTAGTAGAGTACACTTGTATTTAGTTGGCTACTGAGATTTCTTTCCATTCCAGTTGCAGGAGTTCACAATCCTTTAGTTTCACCCTGGCTAGCTTTTATTTCTCCAGTGTCTTAATCAACAGCGATAATTCACCAACCTTTCTGTCTTTGTTTCCAAGTCCTTTAATTGCCGCCTTCATCTTTTTCTTTCTTCCCCCCTTTCCCCCACCTTGAAATTAAAGATGTTTGCTCTTTCTAGAACCATTAAGCTCTTATTTAGAAGACATATTTTTTACAGCCATGGAAATGAGAAATTCCAGCTTTTTTGAGCACTCTTGTGTTAATAGGCTTGCTGCTAGATTTGCAGCTTTGTACTTGCAGGTGCTTGTAGGCAGTATCCCTGCAGTCATGTGAGGTGACCTTGATTATATAAACGAGTATGTGGAGCTCATGAATTCTTCAATTCCAATTTTGATATGCTGGCACCTTTTAGGTTGCTCGGATTCGGTGTTTGTTAGGCACTTTTTTCCAAATTCTCCTCTTGAGAAGCAAGATCTAGATGCAAGTCTGCATATACAGGCAGCAAATTCAAGTCTGCGTTTTGGTTTGGAATAGTAGTGCAGTTCTGAAGCAAATTCCCCTCTTGCCCTCATTTGCTTTCTATTGATTTTGTTCATGGGATATTTTTGGTGTTAATTCCTTGCTGAGGAAATTTAATGGTAACTTCTTTATCAGCTACGCACCAAAGAGGCTTCAAGGCGTAGTGTCCCCCGTGGGGACATATAGCTCTCAAGGCAATGACAGCTGTGGACCATGTGAATGGTGGGAACATTGTATTTGAGGGCTCAAGGCTAAATCTAGTCTGAAGTAAAATCCGGGATTAAATGGAGTGTGAAGTAAGACGCAAATCCAAACTGCATTTACTGTAGCTGTGGAAGCCTCAGCCCAAACTGCTCTGATCTTATCATTGTCTCCTATTTCCCTGAGTTACTTGCTAATGTAAATGCAAACATGAGCTCTGAGATAGCTCTGTTTAGTCCTGGATTAAGTAGGTGCTATCTCAAGGCCAGTAGTACATTTTATTATTATATGGGGATCACTGCAATCTGTCAGATGGCTCTTGGTCTGTACCTAATGTTACTCAGTTCATCTTCAACATCTGCTGAAAAGATTTAGAAATTTGCACACATTTTTTCTGTAGTCATTTCAGACTATTTGTGCTTGGTTAACAAAAGTTCAAATATATCTAGTTTTGCTGTTGTTGCTGTGATAGAATCATTGGGTATCATTATACAAGGTGAAATTCATCACGTATTTGTGCTACCATAAATCAGAACCTAGTCCATTGTTCATTATCGTTACTACAGAAAGTAGTGTTTGTATAGAAAATTTTCAGGTTTTGTCACAATGCAGAATGTTGTGTTGTGTTGATAACAGAGTTGAAAACAAGGAGGACCAGAGTTGAAAATAAAGACCTATCCTTATTCCAACTTAAGTACCATAGGAGGTGTCTGTTCTGCTACTAATCTCACATTCTGATCTTCTCCATAGCAAGGTGAGATTGGTTAAGACAGGATGGTTATAAATCTGCGAGGTTTGTGTTATAGCTGTACCGGTTAGCACATTAATTTTATTCATGAATGCAGTATGAATCACCTTTTAAAATGTATAATTTAATAAAACTCATTGGGGAGAGGAATAAAGAAATGCTTAGATAATGTTATGAGTGCCAGAACAGAAGGCAAAATTAGAATAGATCATTTCCTTTTCTGCAGTTCTTTGAATCAGACCTGTTACCGATTGCCAGACGTGCTTAGTCAATTGTTTCATTGCTTGCACTTTCTAGATGTTTCTAGTTGAAGACAGAACTGCAGCGTTCTATGTTCTTACTTACAGCATAGTATGTAGCTAGAAAATAAAAAATATACTTTATTGACAAACTATGTTGTAAATTTTTCAGTTTGTGACTTCATAATTTTTTCTTGTATAGCTTAACAATTCCAAAAATTGTAATGTTATTTTGCATATACATAAACTAGTTACAAATTCCATGTATATTTTTAAAATGTAAATCCATCTTCACAAACAAGCATGCAGGTAATTCTGCTTCATTTTTGCTAATATATTCTTTTGGTGCGTGTGTATATAAATGCTATCATCCTTATTCACTGCGTTTCTTCAGTTCATTTTCCATGGAAATTTGCATTGGAAAGATGTGGTATCAGTGCTTTTCAATTTAAATGCAGTAGCGTTCACTAAGGAAGTTGCAGTATCTGTATTTCTAAGGGCAGTGTATGGTGTTGGAATTGATTGATTGTGTTAATCTAATCAAACTGTCAAAGCAGTCCTTACAACATTCTTCTTCATAAACCCATTAAGCATTTGAACTCGTAAGCCTTTTATGCCTTTTCCTCAGCAGAATGTAAGCATGGATCACAGTCAAAATAAAATGGATTTGGACATGAGAATATTCAGAAAGATTTAACTGGCAAGCTGATACATAGCTATGAGAAAAGAACAGGGAAACCCAGATCATACCAGTTGCTCATCAATAATATTTGAAATACAGCTCATAAACTTATTGCTGATACTTTAAAAAGAACTAAGGTGTGTATTTTGTAGACTTTTTCAGTTCCAAACATGCCAACCAAAGATACTTTTCTTTTTGAGGATAGATGATCATACAAAGTCCACATGATCTTCCTGTGAAGATGACATCTGTCAGCCTGCAGATTAAGCCATATTTAAAAACAGAGGGTCATTGTAACAGGTTCATTTCTAACTTTGCTGTGAACTGTTGGGTTTTTTTTTCTACTGACTAAAATTGAGATTCTTTTAGAGGGAGTTTGTTAAGAATTCCAGAAAACTTTATTATCAACTGGAAATAACTAAATAATAGTTACGGCACCTATAACATTGTTTGAGATGATTCTGTGTAAAGATTAACTACAACAGAGCTATCTCTGAGTACCTCAAAATGTCTTTTTTAGTTGTGTTTCTTTGAAAATCTTGGAGTCTGGTGTAATCTTTTATTATGTTTTGTCTACTGGAATTACCTTTATTTTTAATTGGAAAATCTATTTAAACTGGGGGAAAAAAGTTATTTTCTCAGCTGGACTGAGGATTTCAGTGGTGAGGGAAAAATAAAAGATAAAGGAAAAAGGTGTGTTTAAGTGTCATTTTATCCTAGTGTACTTTAGATGTATTTACTTTAATTCTGTTTCTCATTGCTTTGTTTTGAATTACATAACTTCAGAGACATTGAGCGCAGAAGAAACATTAGTATTTATGGTGATTTATTAAAATAGGAAATTGGAGAAAAGTTGTATAGAAATATTACTGTTGGAGAGAAGATTAGAGGCTTTTTAAAAAAAAACACTGAACGTTTCAGGATAATATGCACTTAAAGTCTCTTTGGTGAACTATTTTTTATTATTATTAATATTGATACAATACAGTTGTTGGATAGTTATCAATTCAGAGAGACAGTGCAAGCCCATGGGAAATTTGTGGGAAGATATATTTTGATATAACAGTATTTCTCCTTTTTTGCACTGTGAAGGAACTTACTCTGTTGATTATAAATATTGAAGTCATGCAGTTATTTCAAACGCACAGTAGATGAAGTTAGGTATCACCTGGTAACATAACAAGTAGAACAGAAATGTAATTTTCAAGTTGATGAACAGAAAGCACTGCAGACATCTGTGTATTTTTCCTACATGTGCTATCTGTATTTACATTATGTAAATGTTACGTATTTAGCTTTGAATATGTCATTATTTAGTATCTTTACAAATGATCAGGAGAAGGAGGTGAAGACCAGGATAAGAAAGCCTGCAGCTGGTAACAGCTCATTCAAAATAAGCATAGAAGCGAACTTAGGAACCAAGAAAAGCACAACGGCCTTCTGAGATAGAGCGAATGATAAAATGGCACTTGAAATTCCCATTCATGTAAGTGTAAAATGACACGTAAAGATTTGGGGTGAAAAAGGAAATTATATTTTTGTACGTAGTAGTTACCCAGGAACCGTAGGTTGCCACTTAGGAACAAGAACTTGAGGTCATAATACTTCTACATACATGTTAGAATGGAGAATAAGAGAGCGCCTAATTTTGCCATTATATAAATCCATGATGTTCTTACGGAATGAGGTCGAGGTTGAAGGAAGTCAAGAATGAATAAAAATGAAGTGCTGCTTCTGAAGACTACTTAGCCTGGGGGGAAAAAAAAAATCTGAGAGGGGTGTGTAGTACAGGTGTACAGAATATGCATGACGTAAGGAAAAGTTTAGACACATTTAATAACAGATGTCAGGTTCAAACCTGAGAAGATACTTCTTTACACAGCGCGCAGTTTAATCGTGGAACACTTTACCACAAGGCTCTACGAGTCCTAAATTTTACAGCAATTCAGAAAGTGAGTAAGCAAACTTGTGAGATAAAAATCTGTCATTAAGTATTAAAACAGATTCCAGTATCTTGCCCAAGAAATCTCTGTGCCAAGATGCTGGAGGATGGGAATACGTTACCTAAAGCCTACATTTCCTTGAATTTTCCCTTACTGCTGACAACTGTCAAAGACAAGCTATTCTACCTAGAGTTTCTTTTACAGTAGCCATACGGGGACACTGAAGCTGTGTTGATGACTGTTGGATACTTTCCACATAGTAAAAGGTGTTCAGCTACATTTTTGCAGACTGGTCACTTGTAAAGTTTCTCAGATGTATCATATGAGAGTTCCGTAGGTTGTCCTAAAGAGCAGAAGGATAACACTAGAAAGGTTAGAAAGGTTGAAAAAGGTACTATTTTGAACATTGTTTTACAAACTCCATGTGATAGAAGGATCTTTGTCTTCTGCCAGGCACTGTGTTTTTTCATACCCACATCATAGTTGCAATGTTTCACGTTACATTTAACATCTAAAACTATACCAAGAAATGAGAAGTGGACATGCAGGATTAGGGAGCACTTTTTTCCTTCACAGTATTTATTACCTTAGAATATTGATAATGAAGGCAAATTTACATATTTAAATAGAAAAATGTAAAATGTTTGTTTGCTAGATATCGATAACTGCATTTTGCACGTAAATCTTGTTTTGCTTTAAAAACTATACTCTGAAATGTGCCATCCTTTGTTCTTCCAATGTATTTTTTTTCTACTCTTCCTTGGCAACATAACCCAGTACAGAACTGACTGTGAAATCAAGGGAAACTAAGAAAATTCTTTTACCTTTCTGAGTCAGTTTAAACTATTCTAAATTTGTTTTTCTTCACGTTCATTTCTTTATGTGAGAACTAAATACCACGTTATTAATATTTCCATCATACTGCTGAGTCTAGGTCATTAAAAGAAAATCATACTAAATCAGAGTAATGTTGCAGGTGCTTTTATTGTAGGAAATTTTACTCTCCACAAAGGACTTTTTAATGAGGAATTTAATAATTACTCATTTTAGTATTAAAATGTAATGGGTATCTGTTTTCTTTTATATGTATTTGAATTTATATTTGTATGATTTAAGCTACTCTATGTATTTTGTCACCTTAGCTTTTTCCAGATTAATCAACTTATTTCTAGAAATGTTTTTTCCTAGTATTATTTCCAAAAATTCTGCTAGTTTCAATAGAAAAGTAGACTTTATGGAGTTAAATCTTCACTAAATATTTTACTCACTGATGCACTATTTTTTTAATTTTTTTTTTTATTTTGCCCTGATTCTGCTTAGTTTGTTTTGGGAATACAAATAAATCCTGATTTGGAAAACTTTGTATATAGAAAGAGTTCTTGGAAGCGTGAAGTTGAGCATGTGTGGAAGTATGCTTTCTGAAGAAGTCTTTACTAAAGCACATTGTGTTATCTACAAGCTTAATCTCATGCTTAGTCCTGAAACTGGTGCCCAGGAGTTCATTAGATGTTGTGTAAAACCAGCATGTTAACAACCTTGAGGGGTCTTTACCTCATAAAGAATGTGTTGTCCTGCAGTCTACCTTTGGCGCAGCCTGGTTCTTTGAATAATGTTATTTACTGGAACCAATGTGAGCTTTGAGTGCTTTCTTGTTCTTCTGTCAGTGGGGGGTTTGGACTTGTGATGTCTCAGATGCCATTCATTTCCTTCCTTCTGCCCCTGGCTGTGAGGAGGATCCTGTTCTCATTTGGCTTTACTGTTCGTTAGACATAATTAAGCTTAAGCAAGGCATAGGGAGCAGGGCAGAGCTGGGCAGTTCCATGTCGCGCTGTTGTGAGAGGAGGCAGGGGATGGCTGGCCTCGTTAGAAGCAATCATTCTGGCACCTTTCCATGTGTGGTGTGATTCAGTTTTACTGCCTGCACATGCTAATAACTATTTGTTATGAAATAATTAGTATGAGAGTTATGATACTTTTTTGTTGCTCACCTGTACTAAAAAATAAAGCTCCTCTGTACTGATTTCTCTTGATGCCTTCTCATCCTCACATTGCTGGAAAAGGGTGTCACCAAACTACTATATGCTGAAGTGTAGCTCCACTGAAGGTGCGATTTTAGCTGTGTACTTTCACCAGGGAAGGTGTTTTGCAGAGCTCCATCCTGGGTTTTGATCTTTTCACAGGCATGGCTGAGAGGTGCAGGAGGTAATATTTAAAACATTCCTACTGGAAAAGTTACTGTTTGTATCACTGGACCATTGTAGCTGCTGAAGGTGATGTCATCAGTTGAGTCACTTGTGAAGTTTTAATGTATCTCCAGTATGCTGAGATGTCAGTTCATGTTCTCAAAACAGTGTTCAGAAGCCCTGTTCACTTGCCACATCAATGCCTTGTTCCTGAGAAGGGGCACAAAGGTTGTTCTCTGCTTCTCCGAGTAGGAGTTGATGCTGACAGATACTTCACAGCAGAGAGGTTTCGCTATGTTCCTGTTTGCTCTGAAATGGACTGTAGAGTGTAGCGCACCGTTAAAATAATCTCCTCTGGTCAAATAACACAAAGGCATTTCACAGTCTACAGCACCATCCTTTCTTGTCATCCTTAGTGGAACAGCACAGGAATTTAAATAAGCTAATGTGCTGGGAAGGTTTATCTATATATATATAAATTTTAACTGAGGCAGCAAAATCAGAGTGTCTTAGTGAGTGTAAAGAAATAGAAGCGTAAACACATTGATTTTGAGATTATGAAGTGTAAGATTTACAGAATGAATGGACTTGCAGTGTAGTGTTGATTTAAAAGAGAAAGTCCTGAAAAAGAGTGAGTTTTCTTAGGTTAGTTGCTGCATTTTGTTTGCCAAGCTTTCTTATATCTTTCCTCTGTTCAGCCATTCTATCTAATATTTGCAAAATTGTGTACATTTTTAAGTATCATTATTAAAAGTTTCGATTGAAATCTTTAAAAAATATTTAGTAAAACTAACCTTTCTAGAGGAAAACCACTGTTTTATAGCTGGTCAGAAAATGGAGTTTATCGTAACTAACCGTTGAAATATAAATTTTTGGGTAGTATTTTATAATATGTTTATTACTGAAAATCCACTAATGTACTTGAACGAGAAAGATGCACTTTTGTTTGTTCTTTCTGCCAAAGCACAGCTTACTTTCATGGTGGAGTCTTGAAGAGGTGTTTGAAATTACAAAAGTAAAATAAAAAAAACTCCTAAGTCAATCCTAAAAAGCAATATTCCATTATGAATGACAGTTCGCTTTCCTGCCTGAGTTGTCTGGTAACTTTGTCAATATGGTAGTCTAGATTCTGGGGGCATACTGGTAGAGATTTTGCATCACACTAAACCTCTTCTTTGGGCTAAACCAATGTGCACAACAGTCAACGGTACAGGGAGGAAGCAAGCTGAGCTGCCAAAAGATTCTACTTACAATATTTACAGTCATCGATTTTAGAAGCTGGATCTCTTGTTTTCTTCTCTTTGTTATGAGGAGCAAGAACAAGTCTATGCTTAGGTCCTTGCATCAGCAAAAATAAAAAGAGCTTCAGGAGAACTGAGTATTAATAGATGAGACATTCTGTACTCAGATTCTGAATATCTTTCTCACTAGTAGAATAATTATTCCGCCCATCCCTTTCTTCTGACAAATGGAACGCAACTGCTGCCAGTTAGGTCTGTTAATTGCATCCTTTATATCAACTTCCAACTCCTCCTATTAAACTGTTATATGCTCTATTTAGTATATTAATCTGTAGATATGTTTCTTAGCGTTTGCACTCAACAGATACTTTTTTTTTGTCATGCATGCATTCCTCTGCGAGAGCGAGGGAGTGTGAAAGAATGTGTTGAGCAGTGTCAGCTGAAGCTCATTGCTATTCTACCAGCATAATTGTGCTCCTTTAGGAGGGCATTCAATCCTTGGCATTCATTCCCTCACACTGATGTGATAACAGAATAAAGGAGCTTTACAGCTGATTGAAGTCAAGTAGTAGGGCCATTGTACAGGCTCACAAGAAGATTACTGATGAATACCATTACTGCTGGAGGTTGGACTACCAATTGTACATGTCCCTGCTTTCTTATAGAGAGTGAATAATGAAAGAGAGCGTGTGTTAATAATTATGAATTAGCTGTGCTTTCCTTTGCTAGAGGGAAGGTGGTGGTGTCCATTTGACTTCAGAGTGCTAAGAATTAGGTGATAAATGTTTACCAAGTTCTGAGAAATCTTCATTTTTAAGTAGTAATTTGAGCTGTGGCTGTATTAATTCTCTAGTTCGGAATATCCATTCTGTGATTCTGTGATATCAAAACAAAGAAAGTTGGGCATGATATTCTGTTTTAGTCTGGAGTCAAAAGGTGTTTGGCCACTTCAGGAATTAATGGAATTTCATGGTTTTTACCATCTTTTGCACTGCAACATTCTCATTTTTCTTGTGACAGGAGGCAGATTGAAGTCTTTGAATTAATTGCAGTACATTGAACATTCGTTGCTTATAAACGAAGCAGATGGCTGAGAGAAAATCGCACACTCTTCCATGGTTTACTTTGGCTCAACGCTTTTGAAACTAAAATACTTTGTGTCTGATTTTCTTGCAGAGAGAGAGAGAGAGTATATGGGAAAACATTACGTCAAATTCCCAGTCTGATTCTCATTTTTTTTCTGTTATGCTTGTAAGCGATGATGGAAATGCAAGATACAAAAACTTTGCAGCAAGTCTTTCAGGTGCAAAAGGATAGTTCTTAACTACTTCTACTACCTCTGACAGGACCCTGGATACTCAGTAAAACCTCAGGCTGGCCTGAGCTTGGAGGTGGTTAACACAGCTCCTCCTCTTTCACTTGAAAGCATTCCAGAAAGGCTCTCTGAATTGTTTAAAGGCTGGTTTTTATTAAATGGAGGTTATAACAATTAGTATCTTTACTAGTCACGAAATTCTTTCTATTTATGAGGGAACAGAAGTAAAAGGAGTTTGTAGGCAACTCTGTGTCTGTTCAGTACATCTTCCTTCGTTGGGCGGGTTTGCTTCCAGGTTTGATTTCTAGCTTTGAGCGTCTACATTGGCAAATAGTGCAGTGCAATAGAAGTGGATCTGTGGAGCGAAACTCTAGAATGCAAGTCATGATTCAGTACATGAATGTACCTGAGAATGTATTTCAAAAGAATGCTTGCAATCTAAACCAAAACACTGCCGTAGCTGTGCCCTTAATGACTTCCTGAATCCTCGCAAGCTCCTCGGGGCCCTGGCTAGCCTCTGCAAGATTGCTTTTGTCGAACTCTGCTCGCTTCCTGAGCCTCTTCTCAGTCTTTCTGGTTCTGCTTGATGCAGGCCTCCAGTTCTTTGCTGTCATTTTTCTTCTGGTCTTCGCTGTGGTCACTGGAACTTTACTTCCTAGATGTCCTCAGTTGCTCTGGAGGGAAACTCTTAAGGGATCTCACTTTCTTTCCGGAGGCATCATCCTGACCTCCTGGTGACTGTTTTTTGAAAAGGAATATAACCCACACAAACTGAAAATTTGCATGCCAAACTGACAATCTTTCACAATAGTCTTAAATTGGATCATCGTAAATATCCGTGTGATTACTGCATGCTGTATTGTATAACTTTAATATATATTCCATTGTTTTGGATAGATGACAATAATTAGACACTATACTGTGACATTTTTTTTGTCCTTTATCTGTCTTTGAGAACAATGGCAATAATTCTGTAGATTGTGTTGATACCTCTGAACGAAAGAGGTATTATGAAAAGTAATAAATGGAAATGATGCCTCCAACTTATATTTGCTCTGAATTTGTTTCTAATGGAACTTTTATGCAACACAATAAATAGTATTGAAAATGCAAGTTTTATGTAGTGACATTCCTAAGAAATAGTAATAATGCCAGTTGTTTTGCATTCTAGGCAGAAAGAAATAGTTTATATTAGAAGGGAAACATGGTCTAATAGATAGGCCCATAGAAATAATTGTTGAAACGCCTGTGCTTTCTTGCCTTTTCATTTAAATACTATCATTTCTTTTTTTTTGCCTTTTACAAAAAGTTATGGATGAAAATTTTGGATAACGTCAACAGTCCACCATTTTCTTTTCTTTCCATAAATAGATAACAGTTTTTTTGAAAGTTTTGTATAAATTATTAAATACAGGTCAGCTCAACAAAAACTATATCTACTGATTTTCCTCTAATAAATTCTGATGTAGCTGAAAAATATACGTTGTGCTCAAATACCTTTTCACAAAATCAACAGTAGCATTTTCATGATTGAGACTTTAAGTTCTAATAGTCTTCCTGTTTGTTAATAAACATGTTTTTCTTCTTTCTAACTAGATTCATTCTTTGTTTGTAGTAATTTATCAAACCTGTGGAAAAGTAGTATGTTAGTGGGGAAAACAAATCAATTTGTCCTTTCTGAAAGGTATAAACAACTTTCGTTAATGATACTTTTTTAAAGCTGAGATAGCAGATAGAGGAAAGTTGTCTCTTATGTTTTAACTTCATTTTAATATTTCAAGAAAAATGGCTTTTATGGGTATGATCTGATGTTGTTTTACTCTGAAATAATCCAATACCTGCTTTTTAATAAAACATTTTCATAATTAAAATTTTGATTTTGTTGAGATTTCCATAAGATATGATTTGAAATGCATTTTGTTACATGATACTATATCACTTTTTGAAGTTAAATATGTAAGTGCAGATGAAATGTTTGCATGATTGCAGTATATTTTTATTAAGTGTTAAGTGTGATTATTTATATAATCTCTGAATATCTTCTATGTAAATTAGGGGTGTAGTAAAGGGGTTTTTGATTTTCTGACTTGTGGATTCCCTTCCCCTGTGGTATTGAGTCCTGTTTCATTACACATGCATTCTTCATTTCTTTTATTTGAACTGAGCTATGACTTATTTTTTTCTTTTTGTTTTAAATTCTCTTTGTCTCTGGTCATATACCCTTCATGGAAACAGAATGCTGCAGTTTGGATCCCTGTAGGCTCTCAATGAGCAGCGCGTGACAACCTTTGCTTCCCGCCTGTCTCCATAGTAGCAGCACCTTGTCGTTTTTCAGAAATGAGTATTAATTTGGTTTATAGTTAAAGACCCCAGGGATGCAGAGGCTTTTCACAGCCAAGACTAGCCACGGTTTATTGAGGTAACATGAAAAATAAACAGCCCTAGAAATGTTCATGATAGTCCTTGATGTCTGAAAGTTATGTGACAAATGTAGATTCTTGAAAGGTGTCAGGGATCCGTCTTCAGTAGCTCATCGCTAGTCCTGAGAACTGTAAAACTTCTGGAATCAGTTAATTGTTTGACACCGCTATTTCTGTCCCTGTGTCTGGCCAAGCAGTTTCTGCGTGGCTCTGGGAATCTCTTCAGCATGTAAACCTTCAGTAGAACTCTGTGTGAGCTGATTTCTTTGTTTTGCAGCTCATGTTGCAATGCACGTTGGTTAGTTAGTGCAGGTTTCTTCCTGTGCTGTCTCCGTCTTGCGTGGAATGAGCTACAGACTGTCAGTATGCGGTGAGCTTCCTCTTTCCACAGAGCCATTCTGTAACTGCAGAGATTTTATGCTGGTGTTTTAACACCAGCCTGAAAAATAACATCTACAGAAAACAGTTTCCCGAAGTGGTAGTGGATGATTGGTATTGGTCATCATAAAATCTCTGCATGCAGGGTTTTTAAGGTATGAAATATCTAACCGCAGTAAATGTGTTTTATTTTTTATTTATTTTTTCTACATACTTTACCATTTTGATATTAATTTAGGGGGTCTGGGAATCAAGGAATAACAATATACACAAAGTAACTGGGGATGAGTAAGCTGTGTCAAAAATCTTGTAGCTAGGTACCAAATGAAGCTATATTTGCAGTTTAAATGGTATCTGAGATAGTAAAATATTGGTATGAACTTAAATTTATGTTTGAACACACAGCTTGACCTTCTTTCTGACATTTTGGGGTATATTCTACTCAGATTTTAAAGCTTGAAGTTCAGAGTCTTCATTCTTCGTTGCTGTAAGCAAAATCATGTGGGAAAAATCTGTTTAATTCATTTGAAAAATATTATAAAGCTGCAGGACAGATGCAGTAAAAAGTTACATTTTGATGATATATCTATTAAGAGATAAATCTATTGTTTTAGTTCACAGTTTGGGTAGATAATATTTTGTTCTGTTTGTTCAAATTTTCTAGAGGCTGAATTGTTATTTTGCCAAATATTTGTTCCTTTCCAATTCTTTTGTGGATGAAATTTGTCCTGAAGCCTGGCAACATGATTTTTTTTTGATTGTCTTTTTGTTGCTTGTTACAACTTAATAAAAGAAAATTGAAGAAAATGATAGGGAGGTATAATTTTTTTCTTTTATAATAGTAAAATCCAGTAAGAGTAATTTATAACCTCAGTAGGCACTCTTTTGAAGGCTTGAATAAAATAAATTGTAAAATACTTCTGAAAATTTTGAGCGATGTTTAGGAATCTAATGCAGTATGCGGTGCCCAGATTGTATCAGTAGGACTAGGACTGT
>Ga0181612_131298_pt1 | contig 14951 bp, 5 predicted proteins | sample HoacroProtozoa21_FD_119630 | JGI IMG/M metagenome (GOLD analysis project Ga0181612, IMG submission 119630) | Hoatzin crop microbial communities from Cojedes, Venezuel. Combined Assembly of Gp0051906, Gp0051904, Gp0051908 | reverse complement strand
GATCCAGTCTGTCCAGATCCCTCTGTAGAGCCTTCCTACTCTTCAGCATATCAACACTCCCGCCCAGCTTGGTGTCATCTGCAAACTTAGATAGTGCACTCGATCCCCTCGTCCAGATCATTGATAAAGATATCAAACAAGACTGGCCCCAAAACTGAGTTCTAGGGAACATCATCATCTAATATCTTGTGACAGAATTGGAAGATATTCACCTCTTGGAGAGAAATTAATGTCAAGTTAATTATCATTAATTATAATGTACTAATCAATTACTTTTTTATTGCAATAATTAATTGGTTTATTAGTAGGCAGGAAAGCAAACATGAGAATAAGCAGCCAATTTGCTGGATGAAAACTTGCAAAGTCTCAAGTTCCTGGAGACGTGGATGTCCATGGATAGACCCATGCAGTACCATACACATCTAAATGATCTGGAGCAGGGACTCAAAAATAAGGTTACAAAACATAGATTTCTACAGAATTAAACAGGATAAATATATAAAAGGCAACTATAAAGACTTGGCAGAACAACATTGTTCATACTGAGTGATCGGACAATAAAATAGCAGATGAAATTCCATATGGATGAATGAAATACTGCATGCACATGAGGAAAAAAAGTGACAGCTAACTTAATATAGAAGTTAGGATGGCTGAATAAACAATGTGAGCACATAAAGGGAGAAGTCTCTCTTGTTGATAAACTATACAGTATAAGGACCAGGTAGAGCTCATGACAGTATTTTTTAATTTCTTTACAAACTGGTCACCTTTGCTATCTTGGGACTCCATTACAACCTTACCTAACTGCCTTCTCTCTCAATTTGATGACTCAATCAGAAAAGATGCTTTTTCTTGTCTCCAGCGTATTTATTCCAGATTAAAATACAACTTGAACAGAACTAATGAACAGGAAGGCCTGAAGAAAGGGAAGCCATGAACAATTTTAGAAGACAAAATGGAAATTTACTGAGGATATAAAGTAACATTTGGCAGCTTAAGAAGCTGGAAATCATCATGAGGAGGACCAGTGAGAGAACAGACATCCAGACAGGTATACAAATTTAATCTGCATCCAACACATTCTTTTACAGTAGATGGACCAGAAGCTCAGAGACTCGCTCCATAGGCAGTTCCTTAACACCTACCATTGGTGGATATTGCCAGCAAAATTGCAGGTGGTTGAGTATTTTACAATGACTATTATTTATTTAACATTCATCTTTGACGTGCTCCCTCCCGTTTTCAGAATTAATACCCTCTTCAAAATCAAGAAATTCAGATTCTTTCAATATGTTATTTAAGGCTTCTGCAGATAACAATAAGTTACACTTAGCCATATTTCAAATGTGTCCTCACAAAGTAAGTGGAAGTAAATATTTTAGAACCAAAGCTCAGATTCTGACGATGCATTTGTTGCCAATTACATTAACTGAAATACCTGATGATCACACTGGAAGTGAAAACGGAGAAACTGTTTTGAAAAACAACACCCTATTAAACTGAGAACAAAACATTTTAATTCTTTGGTGAGGATTTGGAATGCAAGACTAGCACTGCGCAAAAACACTGGAATCTGTACCACAGGCAAACAGGAGTCAGTGCCCAGAAACCACCTACCCTTCATTAAATGAAGGGTTTGATTTAACTATTGTATTGAATCCATCTGAATAGCTTAGTTGAAGAGGAAAAAAAGCACACTGTTAGAACAGAGTGCTAGGGAAATTATGGAGATTATGAAATAGTTTACTGCATTTATGATCCCCAAGCATTTTACGCAGTGTTCAAAAGAAAGTGATTAGGCGAAAGAAGGAAGAGAACCATGCATGAAAGGATATGGAACAGCAACAAGGTAAAGTTGCCATGACCGAACACCATTCTTTAATGTCCACACATATCATCAGGCACTTATTCTTTGTCTCAGTTTTGTCTTCTCCAAACAGTTCTGGGTGACTTCCACCTCTACAAGCTAGTAAAATATTTAGTAAGTGTTTAAATGCAACAAAATGGATACATATACAGAATTTTATTGAAAATCTCATTATTAGTGCATTCACCGCTGCAGGCAGCAAAAGCACAAAAATAAAGATATGAGATTACCCATCTAATATATGTATCAACTAATCTTCTACCTACCACCTTGTTTTTTACCACTGATATAAATATAATACACCACATCATATAAAATGCAATCCTCACTCAGCCCCTCTATCATGCCAACCTCTGAATTTTGACTGTCATAACAGCTACTAGGAACAGGATTCTACTCAACGAACTTTACACCTGACATATTCAAAAGCCTATGCTTTTGATCATCACTTGGAGGCATTTCTAAAGAATGCTAATGCAGACATTTAAATTAGATCTGGTGAACTGCCCTCAGGATGTTATCTTCTTCCATTAACTTTAAATAGGTCAAACAGTCAATTGAGTTGTAAATACCTAGACCTAGACCTTTTCCTGATAGACAAGACAGAGATGATGATGTCTAAAATAAAAAAAAGTACTAAGATTTTCTAGCAACTGCCATGTCAAAAGTCTAGTTTAACCCCTGTAGTTACTAAACTGGCATATGATACCAAAAGCACATGCCAAAGAGCATCACCTAGACAAGATACTCTCTAATCGGCGCGAAGATGCAACACAAGCAATGACGTTGCACGTTGCCCTGTTCAGCTGGTTTTGCTTTGGTCAAGGAGTTAAAAAGGCAGAAAACAATACAAAGCTGTAAGGTGGTGACGCACTTCAACCATTACAAACTTGGATCTGTTAAAATTGAGAGGAAATAGAATCTTTCCATCGACAATCTCCTAAATCACCTCAAATTGAGCACATGGAACATTTGCTAAGTAAGGTGATAATGTTATAATTTTACCTTCAGGGCAATTAACGATATTAAAAACGGATAATACTTCGTTTAACAGTTACACCAGAGAAGTACAAAAATTCCGCAAAATTACATATGAACCTTAGACAACAATAAAAGCCAGAATTTCTGACAGAATCCTCTTAATCCTAGACCAGAAAAGGACTCAAACGCCTTAGTGATGATCTAGGCTTGACTACCAAACCGCACCAAGCTACCTAGTCACCTAAACACTCCTCTGTTTTCACAGTTAACTATCCGGACGTTTAGAACTCTGTGTACATCCACTACTTCTGCCAATTTAATTAAGATTAGTGAATCCCCATTTAGGGTCCTCAAACTGACATTTCTTCACACAAATCAAAGGAATGTGATATACTGAGAGGAAGTCTGGTACATAATTCAGAACAACAGAGAGCAGCACTTAACTAAAAACTACAAATGAAATAGGTACAATGTTTCATGTATTACCCAATTGTGTGAGCTTTTCTCCAAGCAGGAGACAAATTCAATTCTCCCATCTCAACAAGACTGAAACCCACATCCACTATGTTTCAGCAAAGCAGAAAACAACACTTCCCCAACACTGTCAAATCTTTCACAGAATAACATTTAGGGAGAAAAAAAATAGATGACTAAGTACAGGGAGACAGTTCCAGGCTATACATGTTGATCTGCTGTAGATACCCAGTTTAGAGGTATTTGATTTAGTTTCTTAAGACATATCTCTCCAGTGTTTACACTGATAGGTTAAGAAGACAGAGTCCAACCTATGAATAATACCCCCCCTCCCTTGTTGCCTGGTGTACACTCTATTCAGCAGCACTTAACTTCTCCCAAACGCTACACGGGAAAAGCAGACCTCTTCCACAACTACAGCCTTGTTTTGCTGACACTGACCATCACCACAGCTGAATCCTTCCATAGATCTTGTACTGTTTGAGCGTCTTCCTCTCTTGATATCGACAAACCTTGTCTGGATTGATAGCTAAGTTTGAGTTCATTTATCTCAAGTAGACTGTAAAACAGGAAACTCAGGTATTTTCTCTCATTTTGTTTTCCCTTTTCATGGAAATACGCAATACAGATATCAAAATTGAGATTAACGTGACCAGGTTTTAAGTGTTTACTGGTGCATAGGATTCCCATTGTTTAGTCTGGCATTCAAGGGGCTATGACATGCCCTCTTCTGCCAGGGCAAATGACCAGCCTTAAACATACTCAAAAAGTTTATACATCTATGAATATGTATCTTACCTCCCTCCATTCTTTGTTTCCAATGGCTTGTGTGTACAAAACACAGACTGTGAAAAGAAAAAAAAAGTTTGGTCATTTTCAGAATTTAACATATTCTTAAATGAAGTGAACCAATTTTGCAGTCTGTTGTGCTGTTGAAATTAGTAACTAGGATACTCAAACACTAATATGTTTTCCCCTCAGTTTTCAGTATGCCTAATCAGATCAGCGACAATATGGTCTAGCTGTGGCAGCGATGAGCCAATAAATAGGGTGGTTCTAAAATGGGAGGCAACATTCATGCTTGACCTCTAGCAAATCACTTGGCAATCCTTAGCAGTAAAATTAGATAAAAGCAGGTCTTCATTAAACATGGAGGGTCTGGCTACCCTAGTTAATCTAATGCATAATTACCCTAAATTATGCTTCCTTCAAGAGATGACAGAATTAAAATGAAAACAAATGAAGATCCCTACCGGAAAAAGAGACAGGGGAAACAGAAGTGGTAACAGGAAAATAATAACTAACTTCTCAGGTTTTCTTCCTTAATTCTGCTTCAAATTATTTATAGATATTTAAGTGTCTTGCATATGCATTCTTTATTAAAAAAAATCTTAAAACCTAATAAAAAAATGGAATCAATGAAATTTTTTGACCTAAGTTGTTTCTGAAAGACCAAGCTGCATAACCCCACAGGCGTCACTCTCCTTACAGATCTGTTTTTCCAGTACAGAACCCACTACACATTAATCTGCAGCTTCTGTCACAGGGACTGGTGACAGAGGTACAGTGATTACAATCAGGTCTTTGAAACACTATTATAAGTACAAATCATTTGCACTGAAGGAGTACTATAAACTTCATCTTCTATAGTCTTGAACTAGTTGCAGCTAACAACCATAAAGCAGTTTCTACCTGAAGCTCCACTACAACTCTTTTCTAAACAATGGAAATACAGATAGTTGAACATTTTTTTTCCTGATAAATTCTTCTCCTGTGCCATTCATTATTTTTCAGCAGAAGGTTAAAAATAATACTGTTCTGTGTTGCAGCCTTGAACAATAAAGGTACAAGCCTGGCTTTATTCTCAGTGAAGTTGGAATCATCAACAGACCAAAGCAGAAATGAAGTCAAGCTTCAAAACTACATTGTCTTCTTATTTGAAAGGTATTTGCTCCACACCAAAAAAAAAAAAAAAAAAATCCCGTTAGGCAGTAGAAAATAAGAGGAAGAACAGAAAAAAAACAAGTTCAATATTTTAGCTCATACAGAAAGTTAAACTTTAAATTAAATTAAAAGTTAACACAATTAAATTTCCCCCCCAATAAGATGTCTTACAGAAGAAAAAAAAGCTTTTACAAAAAATTTCAAAATCATTCTCTGGAGATGTCTGTCTCCATTTACTCTAACTGAAACTTCGGGCAATCATGCTCCTAGCTTTCGTCCCTGCTTATAGTAGGATGAATCCAAACCAACAAGCCCATTTTTACAGCACACTCTAGAGTACACTGCTGAACTATATTACACAAAGAACAAAGTTAAATGGTAAAATGTGAGAAAACAAAGTGAAATAGAAGCTATGAAGTGTCTGAAGGTTACTGAACTTCAGACTAACCTTGGCATCTAGTAAGGTCTGTGCCAAGGTAACCCTGGGAGAAGACGGAAATGTTGTCAAAGGAAGTTTCCAGAAACAAAAACAAACAAAAAAGTATTCTCTGGAAATACCCCTACTGCTAATACAGAATCAGGTAGGCTCTCACAAATAATCCTTTCACTTTCCCCACTGAAAAATATTAATTATTGCAGAACTGGTAACATTAGTTAAAAAAGAGTTTCCAATTTTCAGTAGTGGCTTCCAAGAAGGCAACTGTCTTACTGATTTCAAAAGCAGATATAGCTGTGGATTTTGTCCATTTTGTCAAGAGTTTACATCTAAGTTTCAAATTACAAATTTCCCATACCTATAACCCCAGCTGAGAACAGAGCTGAAATTCATTTAGAGGAAAAGCCATTCTTTACAGATAATGTGCACTTCAGCTATTCAGATATTTGTATTGTCCAGATTTTTCTTAAACATAATCATTTTTCAACTATTGATTTGCTGCTTTACTTTTTGTACTACATCCTGCTCTGTGTATTAGCGTTAATAGAGTAAATCGAGTAACAATTGTGCATTGCAGCTGTGGAACAAAAAGAATATTAAAAAATGAGAGATTTAATATTGAGGAGCAGAAAGCAACAATACAACTGTGAAATATCCACTACCATTAAATTTTCAGAAAAGAAACATTCTGGCACTACCTTATCTCCCTAGTTTATGAAGCCAAATAAAAGAACAGATATGAACAAAAAGAGTAAAAAAAGATTACTGTTGGAGAATTTCAGTCTCCTACCATGGTTGATGAGATGGGAGTCACACAATATAAAATGGTTAAAAAACAGGTGTAAAGCTCCACCTTAAAACTAATTCAGTCTCTTACCCTGCTCCTAGTTTTTGGAAGTCTCCTCACACGTGTCTGTCTGTTAGAATTCTAGTTTTGAAATTCAGTTTCTTCATAGTCAGTTTACTGTCACTTGGGTTTTTTATCTTTGGAGGACTTACAGCAAGCAATGCTATCATTTGCAATCCTCAGGAGGATGGGGCCGAACTCTTTTCAGTGGTGCCCAGTGACAGGACAAGGGGCAATGGACACAAACTGAAGCACAGGAAGTTCCAGCTGAATATGAGGAAGAATTTCTTCCCTCTGAGCGTGACGGAGCACTGAAACAGGCTGCCCAGGGGGTTTGTAGATTCTTCTCTGGAGGTGTTAAAAACCTTCCGGGACAAGGCTCTGTGCAACCTGTTCTAGGTGAACCTGCTTTAGCAGTGCGTGTACACTAGAAGACCCACAGAGGTCCCTTCCAACTCCTACCATTCTGTGGTTCTGTGTTTTCAGCACAGGGAAATGTAGAAAAGGAAACAGCTGGACAACTGGAGTGCCATAATCCCTGAACAGACACCCTTTATAGGCTAACATTGACTGCAGCCTTGAAAGATGTAGGATTGCCTGCGAGCAGCTGAGCAGGATGATGACAGGTGGTACTGACTGGTTTCAGAAATCAAAAATTCGTGGACTTGTGTCTTCAAAGTGAGACGATGGCATAAATTGCCTCACATTTTCATCTATCAAAAGACTGACTGCTATTGACAAGGGAAGAAAGGGAAATAACCCAAAAGATATAGAATTGGAAAGGTATCTGCTTATAGCTGTGTGTATGGGGTGGTTGTGTTTGTTTAAATGTCACTCTGACAGCCACAGGCAGTGAAGGAAGAAGAGCGACTGGCAAAATGAAGACGTTGTTTGTCTGAGTCAATATTTTTGCAGCAGGATTTCAATGAAGTGTGATTATACAGGAAAAAGTAAATAGAAAAGATAGGGTTGAAATTATTATTTGTATTATATGTAACGCAGCAAAGATTACAGCCCCGTTGTGCCAGATCCCAAATATGAACAAACATGTCATCTGTCATGAAAAGATTATAACATAACTAGAAAAGACAGGCCTAATGTAGAAGAAAAATAAAAAGATAAAGAAATACATAAGTGACAAAGTGATCCGAACAAAGATGTAGGAGTCCTGTGTAATGTAGTGCTACATTTTGAATCCCAGACAGCCTGTTACTCTGAAGACATAAGCACTTGTCTAGATTGCATCTAAGAACAAGAATTAAATGGAAATTTTATAGCAGGGGTGGACTCTGTTGCTCATTTATTTCCTTATTTAATTATTATTATTTGATTTTCCCCTGGAGTAGTAAGTATTCCATAAGAAAATTTAATCTGCTTGGTGTACTAGATTTTATGTTCTGTGACTGCATGTGATGTTTGGATGCTCCTAGTATATTCAAAGGTTTTTCCATAACTTCTACTTCTTCCTTCCATCATGCATTGGTAAAATATCTCTGATCTTTGTTATAAATCAAGGTATGTTAGAAGCACTGACATTGCTAACTACTTTCAAATGAGAGGTGGAGATTTATCTTTTTGACTGAAATTGTGGTTAGCTTAGTTAATATTAAAAACACTCTGCTTTTGCAGCAGCCTGTTAGCAACAGCCATATTCCTTCCTATTTGACAAATACTTGTTTTGAACAAATGAGGTTACAGACCATGTTAGTAATGTCTTTCCTGATGTATGCACTAGATTGCCTCTTTCCATTTCTTCAAATTTTTTTTTCAAAAATATTTTCCAGTCATCCTTCTTTCACTCTTTCCACCACAGCTGCCCTTTTCCTTCCACTTCATCATTGTTGTCTGCCTGTACAAACAGATGTCTGCAGAAGTCCGTTGACCCTGCTGGTGTCCTCAGTTGACCATAAATATCACTGTTAGTGTTGAAGAATATTTAAGCATCTGTTTCCTCAGTGCCATTTATTTGCTTGGATGCAGAACTGACCTGTGTAATTTCCAGATCATAAATATCTTCCATTTGGCAAATTTTACTCTTAGGTATAGAAAATAATGTGTCTATTCATACTTGCCTATGAAGACACCTTTGTTGTTTGATGTGTTTCAGGTGTAACTGAAGCTCTTTGGGGTGAAAATAGAAATTACTTGACCAATTTTCCGTGCCAAACTAGTTCACTGAATTCCTCATTTAAATTTGCCCTCTTGAAACACTGATATTAAAAAAAAAATATTGTCTTCAATACATTTGCATTAATAATCAGAGCATATTCACCAAGTCCTGATCATGCACATTTTTGGCAGAAAGAGTCATCCTGGAGGCACTGAAGAACTTGGAAAGTCAGCAGATTTTAAAAGCTTAGTATTAAGAAAAATTGTGGTTCATTGCAATCTGCCAGTTTCCAAAGGTGAGACATAATTTTAATAAATTCACTTGTTCCTAAGAGATTGTAGATTTGTAGAAGTATTAAGATTTGTAGATTAAAGGGCCCACTGTGTAGACTGAAAGTTCCCTTATATTATTTTCTGCCCTTCAGAACATATGAAGGCAGAAGAAAGTGGTGACAGGGAGAGATGGTATCCAGACATGAGCAGTCATTTGAGAAGGTCTACCTATCCAGTTACAGGAACAGGCTAGAGAGAAACTTGAGGCTAGATCCAATACCATGGCAATTGGGCAGGATATTTGGGCTTTCCTTGCAATTTTACAGGAGGATGTTGGAGGAAATCAAATGAGATCTAAAAGCTGTAGCAGGCTTATCAAGAACCAGGAGCTTGCCCTTCAGCGGAGTGCAGGTAACCTGGAGCTGACAGGATGGACACAGTGGGTGTTCAGGGCTAGGAGTGGCCATTCTGTCTGTCAGATTTGCAAGGTGAAGATGGCAGGGTCTCTTCTAATAAGAAGTATCTACAAACATGCTTCTGAGGAAGTTGCATGAGTAATTTCATTTGGGAGGAGAGGAAGGAACCAAAATCCCTAATATACGTCATGGAAAAGGTGTAATTTTGTGGCCTTTTATACAACAGTAAGGGAGAGACTTTTTTAGTTGCTTCACATTAAGACCTCCCGAAGCAATACTGAAATAATAGACTGAAGACATTTTTCTATATACCCTTCTCAAAATGATACAACTGAGACACAAAGAGTACAGCTTTCACCGACCCAGGAGGAGTCATCCAGATTCAGTATGATTTTTGAATCGTGATGGTTTCATCACCTGGAAGAGAGGAAATTTAGCTCACAGTCTTAATCTATCAGAAAACTGCATTGCATTTGGAAATGCTTCATTAAACTAGAGATGTCTGAATGAAACATTTCTGTTTCTATAAGATAATTACTATTCTCCCCCTCAGCAGGAGAATTAGCATTGATTTTGTTTCTCTGGGAGAGTCATGGCCTGGAATACCAAAAAGACTGAATCTTTCAGAGGCCTGCCTGCTGGATCACAATCAGGGATTGCAATAGATTGCAGTAAAGAAATCAGCCCAATGCAGTAACTGAAATCACCAAATGTGTTAAAGAAATCAGTCAGACTTTCTCTTTTCTCAAGGCAAGTTTCCTTTATTCTGCAGCCAAGCAAGCGAGCAAGTGAGCGAGGGAACTAACAAGCAAGCAAACTAATGAATGGAAAAGTGAACGACCTTGCAAAACAGTCAAGAAAGTAATTTATACCCACAGGTACGAGTCTAAGAGGCCAAACAAGATGATTCCCTGCTTCTCACACTCCCTAATCAGAGAATTATCTTTCTCACACAATCATCCCTCGTGACTGTCTTCAGTCACAAACAGCCATCAAGGTGCTCCAGGCAGGTTTCCAGCCTGACCCTTTCATCCACTCATGCACACAATAACTATTTCCCGTGTGGCCTGCTCATATCTATGTGTTTCCATGCTTATTCTTGATCAATCTTCCATGCGTTGTGTACGGCTCTGTCAATAGGTTTGTTGAGATCCTTAGTCTTTTTAAGCCTTTGATAACTGTTTGTTTAGAGGCATGCATCTGGGGAGTAATGCTTTTCACAGTTTTGTGCAAGTGCTGTAATCATTTTGGTCCTTCCATGGGGTCTTCCCATAGACGTGCAGGAGTAAATACCAAATCTGGTCTAAGCCACAGCTACTATAAATTATTAATGAGAGTGTTTCGATACTGTCAGATTCTCCCTGTTTTCTCAAAAACAAAGCAATATTTAAGAGAAATACCGAAAGTAGCGAATAGAAACTGATCTGTTTATTGAATATCTTGTCTTAATTATTCTTCATTTTCACTAATTTTCTGAACTTTCAGTTCCTGTTTCTATAAATCAATCAACCCTCTTTCTAACTAACTAAATAAATAAATAAAATACTGATCAAGCATATAAACTCTGTGTTTAAATTTGTTTAGTTTTTCACTGAAATGTCAGTAATCTATACAATCTATAGAATAATATCTGTCAGCTAAATAGAACAGCAATTTAGATATGCAATTACATCTAAATTGTAAGGAAACTGAAATACTCTGATTAACTTTTGTTGTAACATAAAAATCAAATGCATTCTAATTTAAAAAATAGTTCATGTCACCCTCAGTAGGTAAGACTTTTATCAGTGCCAAGAAAGCAAGGATGCCATTGTGAAACAAGCTGGCAGAACAGGCTGGATTTCACCCAAGGCGGTGGACTTAATAAGTGCTGTCACCCATTCCATTTGTATTAGTCCAATTTATTTTGAAAGACTGCAGTCCATGAAAATATGACCTTTCCAAAACTATGTAGTTGACTCATATGGCTGAAGTTTTTTTCATGATTCTGGATGGAAATAGTAGAAGAATTTGAAAAAAGAATAAGACTGGCTTTCCAAACTTTTTTTACAAAAATCCACAGATTCCACACACTGGCTTGTGAGTTGCATAAGCAGACACATTCATATAAATTTTCCATATCTTGAAGACATATATCCCACAGAATTAATACTGCAGAACCTCTGAAATATGGACCACCTGATTTTACCTGTACATCGTGTTGATATATGAAACTCATGTACTGGGTCATATGGGGTTCTTCTAAGCATTAAAGGTAGTTCAACCAATGTAGCATTATTTTTAATATTTACCAAAATATTTTATGCTTTATGCATTCATATTTCTGTAGCTTTTTACACTTTAACATTATTAATAACATACATTGGAGAAAAATTTTATTAATATTCATTTGTTTTAAAAAATGTTTGTAGGAAGGCTTCAGTCTCATTATGTACATAAGATTCTGAAAAAAATGACCTAGGAAAACCTGTCTGATTCAAAATTGGGGCCTGAATTTGTTCCTGAACAGGGAACATGCAAGTTAAGTGTTTTCATTCCACTTCTTAAAGACAACTTCTTGCAATGTCTACCCTAAATTGTAGTTTTCCTGACAGTGTCTAAAAGGATATCAGTGGATTGATAGGAATATTAAAGCTAACTTCTTAACTTTGGATGTTGTCTCTAGGCCAAAGCTGTGTCCTGTGTAGCAAGCAGCACACTGTCACAATCCTCATTTATCCTGGACCTTTGCTTACTTTTCCAGACTTTAAACTCAATCTAGCACTTGATTATAGGCAAATTCTCTCCTCTTTCATGCTTATTTCCAAAAGAAGCAAGTTAAGTCATGTTAGACCAAAATTGCACAAATGCTTAGATGAATATTTTTTGTCTACTGTCTACAGAAGTTTGTTGGTCTCAGTTCAAGTTACCTACAAACAGCAAGGTTTAGAGCCAAAAACGAAAACCATGAATTTGAGCACTCTGTTTTATTTAATATACAGGGTCTGCTCCTTCATTTTAATTAAAATTTTCCTGCCTATATGATGTATGAAATTCATATTAAGAGAGTGAATTTGTTCATCGAAAAAGAATGCGTTACTTGGAAGATTTCTGGGTTTTGGCGTTGGAGGTTTTTCTCCCTAAAAGTCTGTAATAATTTCACCCATATTCTGTTCCTTTCAGGATTTTTTATAATATTTATGTATCTGTTCTGACTGCTTTATTGCTGTAAAATGTTTTCTGGAGTTTAAGCCGCAGTTGAAAATATAATCAGTTCTGATTTTCCAGACAGCGTAAAGCTAAATATTAGTTCTGTTGCATTGTTTCTTACCTTGCAAATAAATCTGAATATATTCTGCATAGTATTATTTCTCTTGGTGTATTTTTGTCCTCTTCTAATATGCTATGGATTCAAAACCAGACATCTCTGAAGCCTTGATACTCAAATTTTTGTACTCAGAATGTAATTGTTTTCCCTGGACTATCAGCAAGAGTTACAAAGTTTATTTGAGGGTTGCATTGCAAATCATCTTTGAACCTGTACAGAAAACTAGAACAAAGAATATTAGTAACATTTTGTCTTCCCTTTGTGATTTTATTTTTTAATTTTTCTTACAATTTGACCTCCCCAATTGGGAGATTTTAATTACCCTCTTTCTTTTTATGTAGATGTCTACTTCTGATTTTTTCATCCTCCAGCAATCTCTGCAGACACAGAAAAAGAAGGGGGAAAAAACATCAAAACCAGATAGCGGAAGAACAAAAAGCTGTTTATATTTGACTACTGATCCAAAATATACGCAGCAAAGACAATCCAGGAGACTGTCTGTTGTGACAGGGACAAGGGGCAGAGTACTACTGCTGCTCTAGGAAACCATATGAACAACCACAGATGTAAGAGCAGCATCCATGAGATGCTGGGGTTGTACCTGGTTGGTAGAGGGACAGAAAGAACTGCCATGACTGGTTGGCAAATTCCATTCATTACAGTCTGTTTGGTCACTTGGACAGGAAAAACAGGAATTATCCTGTAGATCTTTTTTGTTAGGAAAAATCTATCGGATACAACTAGAGGAGATATGAATCCTATTCTCTCTGGTGGGAGAGAGAGATTAGTGAGAGAGTGGGAAACTTGCTGACCTGGATTACTCAGCGCAGACTTTTTAAAGAATTTAACACCCAGTCTTTCTTATTTCCTATCTACTGTAGGTTATGCAGATTACGTTTAAAATTTCCTAAAAAGCAAGTGACAAAAAGGTGAATAACTCATACTGGAAAGCAAAAAATGAGGTAAGGTTCTATCTAACATTGGTACATTAAAAACTCATTTCCTCTCGACTGCTTTCTGTCTTTTAAAGCTTACTTTTAAGTTACTTTGCTGCAATTGCCAATATTTTGCGGCAAAATCTTTAACAGACTTTAATTTCCTGTAGGAATCTCCTCTGTAGTAATCCTCTCCACTGGCTATTCTGCTGTCAGTAGCACGTCTCCAAGAAGAGTGTACTGAAGGTTTTTGCCAAACCTCCAGTGCGGAGCTGAGTTTCTCAGAACTGTGAATCTTCAATGGCATCTGGCAAGGAGATGCTGCTATTTTATCCCTCTGACCTGTGGTAGATGAGAGGCTGGAGTCCTGCCTGTGTTATTTTTTAGTCTTAGACAGGTCTATTAGTTCCTGAAAACTTCTGCCAAGTAAATAAACTGAAAGAAAAATTTGATAATAGCCAGGTAGGGCAATTTCTAAGATACTAATATCACAAGGAGCAAAAAATCAGACTCCTTCTAAGGCAATCCATATTCTACTAATACTCCTTTGTCAAATTAGTTGTAGTCAAAGTTCTCTTAGGTCCTGTAGCTGTACAAATGTGACATTTTTCTTAACTTTTGCATTGCTGCTGAGCACAAATTTTTATTGAAATCCTGTTTCTGTTAAAGGTTACTGCAAAATTCCTATTAATTCACACAGATTTTGGGTGATGTATTCAATGAGTGTGGAGTCAGACATTTTCCAATGCCTAACATTTGCTAAACTCAGAAAAAGGGCAAGGTAATTAAACAGTGGTGGGCCCTTAGATGTCTTTGGCATAGCTAGTGCATACTAGCTATGTCTCAAAAATTTTCTGTCTTTGGAGTTGCACAGGGCTGCTGACTCTGGCTCAAATGATGACGTTGTTTCCTCCCTCCTTGCACTTACTTACTGTTTCAGCAAGGAAAAAGAAGGGAAGAATTTGCTCTTAAATATATTTTTTTTTTCAGTTATTTTATACACTATTATTGGAAGAAACAATAAATAGTTTCACTGCAGTCCTACTAATCTACTTGACAACAGAATTACGTGTAGGACCAATGGAGGGGATATATTATCCCCTTTCCACGGCCAGTAGGCCGAGGGAGGTCATTCTGCTGCTCTACTTTGCTCAGGTGAGACCTCACCTGGAGTCCTGCCTCCAGCTCTGGAGGCCCCAGCACAGGAAAGACAGGGACACGTTGGAAAAGGTCCAGAGGAGGGCAGCAAAGATGATCAGAGGGCTGGAGCACCTCTCCTATGAGGAGAGGTTGAGAGAGTTGGGGCTGTTCAGCGTGGAGAAGAGAAGGCTCTGGGGAGATCTTATTGAGGCCTTTCAG
>Ga0181612_172393_pt1 | contig 14952 bp, 9 predicted proteins | sample HoacroProtozoa21_FD_119630 | JGI IMG/M metagenome (GOLD analysis project Ga0181612, IMG submission 119630) | Hoatzin crop microbial communities from Cojedes, Venezuel. Combined Assembly of Gp0051906, Gp0051904, Gp0051908 | reverse complement strand
GGCGGTGCGGCGCTCGAGCGCCCCCTGCAGAGCCGGGGTGGGCACTGACCGGCACTGACCGGCACTGAGCCCCCCGAGGGCAGCGGCCGCGCCCGCGGCTGAGGTGATTTTGGCGGCGGGGAGGGAGGGAGGTGCCGCGGCCGGGCTTCCCGAATCGCCCCCTTCCCTCTCCAGCCAGAAGCTGCTTGTACCGCTCCTCCTGTGGCGGCAGAGGGATTAGTAATTACATCGTACCGACCGAGTCCTGCGCGATCTAGCTTGAGTAAATCTGCATGGCATTTTCCTCATTTTTCAGTTACTTCCGCGCCCTGAAACCCCATTTTCTTTCCAAAGGGTGGGCGTGGGTCCTGCGTGCTGGTGAGGTGAGTCTCGGGGGGCTGTGCTTTGGCAGCCCAGGCGCTTTTCTAGCTGGTATCCGGGGGCTCCGGCCAGCAAGAGGGGGGAGTCTGTACCCCCACCTTCCCACCTCAGAGGATGTGCCTACTCCAACCTTGCACACGTACCTGCTGTGCAGTTCTTCATAAACTACCCTTCTCGTCCTGTGACACTTATGTCACTCTTGTGACACTCAAGGATTTCCTTTAACTCCACCAACCTGGCGAATCTTATATAGAATGTGATTCTTCATTTAAAAAAATGTTCCTCTGAGTGTTTTTATCTCTCCCTAATCATGCTCTGTGTCAACTTTTCAACAGCATCCATCTTAAAGGACAGACTTGTCTGAACCAGACAAAAGAATGCCATTCTTAGTCGACAGGGAAATGGCTGATAAAAGGCAGCCCAGCTACCCTTGTGTCCTGGGTATTTTTACTGTTTCTGTGCTTCCTTCCACCTTTGTGGTTATTAATACAGTCGGAAGAGTCCATGAGATAATTTCCTGACTTCTTTTGTGTTGTTTTCGCACAGTACGTATAGCAGAGCAGAATAATATGAACATGTAACCACCAGACTGCCACCACATTCCTCACATGATTCATTCCTTCCTAACGCACGCTAAGGCTAAAGAATGCAGCCTTAAACATGAAATTGTATCCCAACAATAGGCACTTCCACTTCTGCAGTGGAAACCTCAAAATGCTAACAGATACCACCCTAGGAAAGCATGCAACTGCCAGGCAGTTCGGGTTTGCTTGCAGATGCTTCTCCCCATGCAAAAGCTACCCGCAGCTTGTACTAGCTTATTACATTTGGTACATGTAATTGGAATTAAATTTGTAACACATGGCAGAATTTCCCAGAAATTCTGGAGGATCCTTGATCTATCGAAGGCTCTGGCTAGGCTCTAGCTATGGTCATAATGTTCTCATATGCCTACTTTTTTGTGCTTTGATAGTTATGGGCAAGCATAAGGTGCATGCATATCTAAGGATAACCCAAAGCACATTTTTCTATTGCTCTTTGATAGGGTTGGATAAAAAAGGCTTTTTGCAACCAGGAAATATGTGCCAGGAAAATCAACAGAGTCTGAGATCAAAATTAGTTCTCCTGGAGAGAATCAGAAGAGTTCATGACTTACATTTATTTTTCCAAGAAATTCTAAATTATAGACCTTCAGAGAGCCTGCTGCTGCATTTCAGCGGCAGTGTGTGGGCAGATACTATTCTGGAGCTTCTTCTCTGCTGATAATCCTTCTCCTGACCACTCCTGCTCTATCTATCCCAATAGCCCCTGCCTCTCCTACTCGCCTACTTCCTCTATCAGATGATTTATTTCGAAAAAACAGAATCTCTAAAGATGCCTGGATTATTTTAGAGGTGGCTGAGACACACAAGAGTACAGGTGGTAACTGGAACCCAGCGTCTATTGGACTGAATGTGAATGCTCCCCTAAGAGCTGAGGGAGTTCTCCAGAGCTCAAATGGGCTCATGCTATTTCATTGGTGTAGTTGCAAATAAAGAGTGAATAGACTGATCTGAAATATTCATTTGCCAGTGACTAATGACTGACATGACTGATTTCTGAACTCTAATCTCCTGTCACTTTTAGTTCTACATGCCCACAAAGTTGTAGAAGTCTCAAAATTGTCATGGGCTACATGACTGGGTTTTCCAGAATCGCAAATGTTTTATGGTGTTATCTTTTGGAATCATACATTATATTATTTATGCTGCACACCTGCTTGGTGTTTAACTGATCAGTAAGGAAAAAAGGTCTTCAGCTCTTGAATCTTTTATCTGGATTAGTCTTCAAAATAACCAGTAAATACCGGTTTCAGATGCAGATTTAAAAGGACACAGCAGAGAATGAGGAAGGATATAACATTGAGGAAATATTTATTTCTCAACTTATATTGGACATTAGTGGTTCTAGCTGATATTTTTTCTGGTATCAGCCACAGGAGTAGACATCAGCATGAAAATTAGTACTAGAATAATAAGCAAAAGAATCTCATTCTGAGTAAGCACCTGAAGATTTACAGAAGGATGGAGACAGAAGAATCAGAATGTGAGTAGCAAGAGGAATAAGAGAGCTTTGAGTTCTGAAAATAAGCTGAGGTAAAGTTAGAAATAAATGAAACATGCGAAGGTATAAACAAGACGGTGATTCCGTAGGATGTCGAATCCAATTAACATATTGTGACAAGAAATGCAACAAATACAGCATTTTCAGGTACGATCGGCATTTTGTTTGCAGTGGGAAGCTGGAAACGGTAATACCCTAAGGAAAGAACTCGTATTCACTTTCCAACCAAAAAACCTCTTGGCTTAGGGCCTTTTGCAGGCAGAGGGGATTAGTTCATTGTCTGGTTGGTTTGACACAGAATAAAACGCGTGCAGCATTTTCAGTTGTCTCTAATAACCCTGTGGTCCCTTGACGGGACTATTCTCTTCTCCTAATGAATGCTGAGAGTTTATCAAATCTTCTAAACTTGCATTTGCCCCTTATTGCACAGAATGGCTATTTTACAGCCTTAGAGCCAACATGTGCTCACGCTCCAGGTTATTTAATCTATCAGGACTCATATTGTGTAGAAAAACGCTGTCTAAAACCTCGCTACTGGAGTTATCAGGTTTATTTCTTTGCTCTTTGGGTCTACAATCTAGAAATCGTACTCACTCGTAAGCCCCCTCGAACCTAGCTCCAGCTGAGGCATGGGACCTGTGTTCTTTTCTGCCATCCCTGTTACGGGAGGAGACCACCAGGGCAGACTGGCAGACCAGTAATGCCTTAAATTGCTGCAGCAGAAGCAACCAAAGCTCGTCTGCCAAAGGCCTGATTTACCTGAGCAGTGCTGCTGCAATTAACCACCGCTGCCTGCCTTGTGAGGCATTGCTGGCTTTGTGTACCTCAGGTAGTCATGACAGAGCAGTTAAATCACAGGCTGGAGAAAGGGAATCCACAGTGCTTTAGGCATACTCACCTGTAATTGCAAAGATTCATTAATATGCATTCAGTGCAGGAATCTGGATGCACACAAAGAACTATGGAATGAGTTCCCTTCTGGCTACTCAAAATTACGTACATTGCTGAGTCACGCCATCCTCCAGCTGGTGATTATGGTATTCCTCACTACTTCCTGCCGTATTAGAGAAACCCAGCAAGGGGCCATGAGAGAAGACCTCTGGTTTACACAGAATTCAATGCTGTGCGTAACCTAACAACATCCCTTTAAACTCTGCCTATTTGCTTTTTGTCAGAGCAGCTGCTACTCTCCTAGAGGGCAGGAGAACCCTCAAGACAGCCCTCGTAGAGTCACACCAAATAGCACTTTGAAGGTCATCCAGCCCATGCCCCTGTTCATTTAAGCCATTCCAGAGAGCCGCTTGCCTAAAATCTGCCTGGCTGCCTTTTGGTTCTGCAAAATGTCATGCTCCAGCAGGGAATCCTAATGTAAGTGTTTGCATGGATTGAATAGAGACTGACAGAAGTTTTTCTGGACCATCTTGTTTCGTTAACGCTGATCTTGCAATGCAGGATCTGGAACGCACAGTGCAGAAAAGGGACTGTGCCTATTGCAGGACAGAATCCCGTGTGAAAAGCCTGCTTTTATATGGTTTGGAAGAAAAAAATCCCAACTTCTTGGAAAGACAGTTATTAACTCATGGAGTTCTGAGGTTTTGTTTACTATCTTGCACAAATCCTGAGTTCTTAGGATTTGTCATATGAAGGATATATATAAATAGCTTCCTAGGAGCTGAAAAATAACATCTAGTTTATATATAATGAGCCAACTGTAGTTTTGTTTTTAAACCACAAAGGTAGAGCGCATAAATTTATACTAACCTGAGGCCAAAAAATCTGCCTCCTCATTTCAAGACTCTGTATTAGAACAAGAGCAGTTTTCACAGAACCACAGAGTGTTCGGGGTTGGAAGGGACCTCTGGATCATCTAGTCCAACCCCCCTGCCAAAGCAGGGTCACATACAGCAGGCTGCACAGGACCGCATCCAGGCGGGTCTTGAATATCTCCAGAGAAGGAGAATCCACGATCTCTCTGGCCAACAAACTTGGTCCATGAGTTGCTCCTTACCATAGCCAAAGTAAAATAAACAATATTTTATTATTCTGTTCAAATTAAAAATGTAACATGGATTTATTTATCATTAATAAATCTACTAACACTCTTTCTTATGTTCAGGCAAAGGAATGTTGATGCTCGAGATCATAATTCCTGTGCTTAGGAAAGGTAATCTCTATCCTACAAAGAGGAATGTTGCGGCCATACTTGCAGTACAGCGTTTGTCATCTTTAAAGGTGACAGAATATATACGTATCTACAAGATACATGTTATCTTATATATTGTATCTTTTAATACATATGCCTATACACTACATACATGTATAAAAGAGGACAGAATATATACATGTATCGTGCAAGGTTCTTCAGTTGGTTCACGCTTTCTCATTGTTGCCTCTGGTTGAGCGCTAGATGAAATATAACTAGTCTTTTCTTCCAACCATATGCCTTGACATTTCACACTTTCCCACCATGGCTTCATCACTCTCTGGTGGTTTATATGCATTGGGTGGCAGAATGCCTCCAGAACAGATAATGTCTGAATACAGACCTCACTGAATTACAGTGTTATCTCCTGTTGCTCCCAGTGTTGCATTTTTCTAGCCCTTCCCGGCACTAGACCCTCAGCTAATATTAACTCTCAGCTGGAAACACTTACTCAGTCTTCAGTTTACCTACCTGCCATTCCCTAAACTGTTCTTTCCTTTAACTCAGCAACACAAATTGCTTCTGTCAAATATATTCTGGCAAATGTTTTCCGTGCTTTACAGTGCAAATATACCCTGAAGGTCTGTCTTCTCTCTCAAAGTCAGCCAATGTTATGCTAGCATCATCGGAGAAGCAAAGAGGGGATGTTGCCCCCAAACATCATTAGTGCTACCAGCAAAGTTCATTCTAATCTTGAGCAAAAAAAAAAAACCAGCACTTGTACTCCTTCGGCCTCAACAGCCCCGCTAGCGGAGGTGCAGCGAGCAAGCTGTCCGACCCGCACGCTGAGACCAGGCTTCCCAAAGCACTCCGCAGAACAGTAACAGCCTGCAAGATGCTGAGCGCTTTTGAGAGTCTGGGCCCTCATCGCTCTTCCTGAAGCTTCAAACGGTGCCAATCAGCAAGAAACATCAGGTTGGCCAGCACACTGCAATGGAAGCAATGGAGACGCAGTCCGTAAGGTGTCATCTTCAACTAGTACAGGTACTGAACAAAAACACGGTCCCTTAATTTGGGACACAGACATACACAACTAAAGTTAAAAGGTATTTAAACCACTTAGCCTTTTCTTCCCATTTCAAAGGGATTTCTTTTCTATTAATTTGATGTAAGGGAGAAAAGGCATTTAATGCCATATCATTGTCATAGGCTTCAGGCACAAAATTAAACACATTTATCTCTTTTGGGCAATCACAGACCCACGAGAGGTGCCTCTGTTTTTATCCCTGAGCATTACTTGTTAATTATTTCTCTAGACACAGCAAGAAGTTTCAGCTCCAAGCAGCATGTCAGCACTGCCTGCCTAAGTTTCGGCACGCCATCTGAGAGCCTCGTCAGCAAGCAACCATCGCTTCTCCTCGCAGGTCAGCACCTGCACACTTTGCAGCCTATACGGACAAAAGCACCTCTGCTCTGCCTCCTGGAAGGTATGGTCAAGAACAAAAGTCAGCTGGGGCGGAACAGCCAGAAAGGAAAGGAGATAAATCACAAGAAAATCGATTCTTCTGCTTAAGAAAAATCTATTCTGATCTATTTTCACTGCTTGCTTAGCTTGGAGTGCAAGAGCTTTGTCTGTACTATTACTTCTTTGCTCCTGCGCACATTTATGCATCTTAGCAAGATGAGGGAAGTCTTAACACCATTCTGCTAGGACGGTTGTTAAAGCAGAGCATCATCCTCACGTGTAACGAAGAAACACGATAAGCAAAATTAAAGTATGTTTTAGACTTTAAAATACCATGAGTAAAAGATGATACAATGAGCAACTTTTTACTCTTGCTCATTAAAACAGGTAAATTAGTCATGCTCCCTTACAACACTTCGGCAAAGCATCCTTAACAGCTACATTGGATGATTTGGTTTTCTCTGCCTTCAGGACTGAGTACTCCGGTGACACAGCACCGTGCCTGAACTGCGTACTTCGTGACTGAACCCTCACAGACAGCGGCACAACAGCAAAAGTTACTTGGTGAGCAAGGGCTTGCACAGCTCACAAATCCTGGAGCGGCTCCAAGCGGAGGGACCCCGCTCACACGATGCAGCCAGAGCGATGACGGGCGAGCGCCGCTGCCTTCGCTTCCTCCACCGCCGCTGTGCCGTGCCTGCAGCTGCGCTGCCCCTTGAAACGCGGTCGGCGGAGCCATCCCACCCGCTGAAAGCACGGAGCCTCGCCATGTGTGTACGTAACTACGTCCACACACAGCACCTCGGGAAAGGACACGAGCAGACTTTGCCTCTGTAACCAGCACACCAATAAGCAACTTAACTGAAAAATCTGTAAAGGAAAAGCTACAAATCAAAGTCTCCCTCCTTTGAGCTCAAACCTCAGCTTTGCGGTTCATTCCACACTAAGAACAATCTTATTGCCACAGCTCAAATTCTGCTCCGAAAACTATTCAAGGGCCAGCAAAGGAAGTTGAGGGAACAGTGTTTTAGTTCACATAAATCACAGATTGGCCTTGGTTCAGAAATTAACACGTGAAAATCAATTATGTCACAGAGAAAGGCAGACTAATTGATTCAGTCGCTTCTGGCAGCTTACCAGCTGTGTGTGAACGAACGCCCACCCCAATGCCGTAAAGCTGGAGATCTTCTTCAGGCAGGCACAGCATTTCCGAGCGAGTGAGGTTGGCAGTCTGCTGCCTGTGGGAAAGAAGCCTGCCTTCAGATCCTCCTTTGTCAATTATTAGCTTTTAAACTGTTACAGAACCATTGCCTTTATATACAGTAAAATAAATCCTTAATAAAGTCTTCAGAGAACTGGGGTCATCTTCTTTTGTAAAGAAACAGATCACTTCTTCGCTTTGGCTTCCGCAGCGCCCGGCAGAGCGCAGCGCCGGGCTCCGGTGGGCCTTCCAGGCACTAATGCCATAAAGTGCACATCTGCATCTGCGCAGGCTCTGGGGTTCTCTTTGGTTAACACAACTCTACAAAATAAAGTTGTATTTTATGCCAAAAATATGGCATTCATGGCACAAAACCACCATCTTACGGTTTCGTTTTGTTCCTGTTCACTTTCACAGTGGCTCAATTACCACGTTATTTATAGCCTTTGCAGAGCCTTACTACACTGCATTAGACATCCTGAGATATTTGTAGCTGGGTATTTGCTACACAAAAACTTTGTGCTTACTCTTATTATTACCCTAGCAGCTATGCAGTTGCAGAACACCAAGTAAGATTAATTAAGCAGGCACAATATTGCTGAAATCTCCTCTGGTTTGCTCTGTCTATCATCACTAACATTTCCACAACCAGCAAAAGACCTGCTAAAGAAATATGTGACTAATGCTGGAAAAATCCAGCCTAATGAGGCCTCCTGGGAGACCACCTCTCCTTATGTGATCAAAGAAGGAACTGTAGTTCCTCTTTGTTCAGAAGGGAAGGGTAACAGGCTGCATGAATGCATGCAGCAGCTGGCTTTGCTAATCTGATCAGCAACCCAGCAGCTTTAAACTACTTCATATGACTTCACACAGAAACAGAAATCTAGTCCCTAAGACTTACAGTAGGCTCTGCGTCTACAGAGCACAATTCTGCTGTCAACTACTTAGAAGAATTTACTTCCTAATTATTTGACCAGTAATTCACTTTTATTGTCTATGACCTATTAAATCCTGGTAAGCTCAACAAACCATAAGTGACTTGATAAATGCAGTCTGTGTTTACCAATCTGATGATTACCTGTATGTTCACAAGAAGATAACGGCATCAAAATTCACAGAGATGGCTCAGCAAAGCAAAGTGCCAATATCTGTGCAGAGATTAGACGAACTCTCCGTCCTACCTAATTCCAGGCTCTGAGAGCCTTTATGTATTCCTTATATATGAGACAGAAAGAGAGAGAGTAAAATAAAGTTCCTGCTGTCCTCTGGAAAAGTGTTTCTATTCATTGAGTACCGAAGATGTGTAGGCAACCATGCTTCTAAATTACATATTCAAACTGGCTGCCCATGATGCCCCATAATGTTCCTTGTTATCGCTCCTAACCTTTCCTATCTTGAGGGGAGAGAGGGATCATATCAGTTCTTGCCCCAGGAAGTTAACAGAAGAGCCCAAGTTCCAGAAAAACCCACTGTCTACTTTCATTTCTGTCCTGACCTGCTGAACTCGCCCCATCTCTCCGACCTCCTGCTGCCCTCCTTGGCTGGAGCCCGGCGGAGCTGCTGCCGCCTTTGCAGGGCCCTTGCCAAACCGGTGGAGCCTTTTGCCTAAACGATAGCCCACCCGCATCCCACACCCCAAGGCTACGGAAAAGAGGCCACTGATGGAAACCCAGGGAGGTTGTTCTGTGAGTCAGACTTTGCATCCAGCGCCAGAAAAGGCAACGTTCGTCACAGAACCCAAACAGCAGCACACGCTGTATTTTCTTCTCTCCTTCTTACTGTACTTGCCTCTCTCTATTTTTTCCCCAGAGTACTAAACATCTTCCATTTTTGCATCTGCCATATTTTTCTACTCTTAATTTGACTTTTAATTAAGTTATTGCTGGGCAGAGAACCTTCAACTTCAGGCAGTTTTGACTAAGCTCCAATTACAGTTTAATTTAAAATGTAGAAGAAAACACACTACTTCATATAGGAAGTAGTTCAGACCAATAATTTGGAAAATGCATATTTTACTGGAGAATTCATCTTCATTAGCATATTCTAAGTAAGTTTGTACAATAAAACCTGCCATTTAATACGGCATTGCAGGGAAAATTGAAAGAATCCTATTGTTTTTCACCAATATGTTTAAAGACTTTTAATATTATTGAAATGTTAAAATCCTCAGATGTGAAAATAATGCTTCATCATAGAGAAAAAAATGCAGCCAATTTCACAGAAAAGCAGAACTTAAATGGCTTTAGTTGAATATAGGTAGGAAAATAAAAGAGTTCCTCCGGGCCAGGTATTACTGTGCAGGAAATGAAGCTGAAGAAGTCGACGCGGGTGGGAGACGCCGAGAGGCGAGCCAGAAGCTCACCTCTGCCAGGTTACAGCCCCGAGGGAGCGACGGCCCTCGCAGCTCTGGAAGGGACCTGACGGGACTGGAGTCGGCAAGGACTCCTGGTACAGGAATGAATCCCTCGGGAGGATGTTTTCTTTTTAAATCTTTCCTGACTGGTAAAGATCTGTCTCTTTGTAGAGACTGGAAGTCTCTAGAGTACACAGAGCATAAAAACCACATGGAAGACAAGAACAAAACAGAAAACGTAGTCATGGAACCGACAGGGAGATTACATCAGACATTTGTTTTCTCTGAACTAATATTAATTCTGGATTTGTTGATCATAATACATGCTGGGAAGAGATGAAAAGCATCTTGGCATTCTAAACTCAGCCATCCTCAGAAGTAGGATCATTTCAGCGTTTTTGCACTATTTGATTTCCTTCCCCTTTTCTTTAAAGCACACACAAGGGAAAAAAGAGGCATAATTTGTTTTGCTGCTGCTATTACTGTTCTCACCTGGTGGAGACCCGAACCACCATCATTCCGTTCACGCCAATGAATCTTGACAGCTCAAATATAAAAAGCTGCTCCAAGGAAATTACTGTATTTTCTTCCTTCTCTGTTGAGTGACCGCACCCTTTTATGGTGATATTTTTATGAGAACTTTCTGAAATCAAGTAATAGCCTGGTAAAGCTGCTAGGAAGCTGAGTGGAACGCAGGCTTAACCTGACCCCTCCGGGGATTTAGTGCTGGTTCAAAGACAGAGCAATCGCAGAACAGTGAGGAGGAGGGGAGGTGATGGGGAGCTGGTGGGGACACCTCCCATTTCTTGGTAAACAGGCACCTAGCAAAAAGCTAGACAACAATTCCTGCTAAGTGTGCAGGTATGAAGAGATACCGCTGTGGCACCATGGCATCTCCTTCAGGGTCAGAGAAGCCATACACAAAACACAAAGAATATTTTCACATAGCTAAAGAAGTCACTATAAAAAGAAGGTATAGTTGCGGTGAAAGTACTTCATAAACAAACTTGGTCAAGTCAAGACGTATTCAAGCTCCTACAGAAGTCCACTGTAGCCAAACCTGTCTTCTGTCACAGAGACTACAAGGTGAAATTTCACCAAACACTGGATCTGGAGGGACACAGGAGAGTGAACACCTCACTCCATCCAGGGAGATGGCTCAGTGACAACTCGGTTACTAACGGTTTGTCAAGAACTCTGTAATATGCGAATAAAGGTCTGCAAAAAATTCACACAAAATCAGGTTTGTGTGAAAAAATCAGATTCAAACTCAGCTGACCTCTCCTCCAGGGAGCGGAAGGCTGCCCGTTGACGCGGCAGCCACGCCATGGACGCGCTCACTGGCGACAGCGCAGGCCGACAGCAGCGGCAGGCAGGGCAGCGAGGCAGGCTGCGGTCTGCGAGGGTCGGAGGAAACCTTCCGGTCACGGAACGACACACCAGACACCTCCGCTATTACCAAAATGAGAATACAAGTTGTCTGGCCTCTCTTTTCATAGCTCATTTTCCCACTAATAGCCACACCTTTTACAAACTTGCACTGTGTGATATCGGAGAGAAAACCCGTGTTCATTATTACCCTCTGCAGAGCAAACGCCAGGACTTCAAATTTCCCGTTAGTCCTGTCGCCCTTGCTGATCTTATCTGTCGGGTGTTAAATGCGGCAGCAGTGGCAAATGAATACATTACCCGAGATGACACACTTAAATATGGCTTTTGATTTCACATTTTACTGACACCCCCGTATACATCACCCCATTATCCTGCCTAGTCCCTGCTTGCACTGAGTTTCCTTCATGTTGGAAAAGCATAAAATCAAGTTTTGTTTGTCCGTAGGTCAAACTTTAGACCAGAATGACGGGTGTCCCTCTGCCATCTTCACCCCAATTTTGTGTCTGTGCTACCAGGGAGCGGGGGGCCCCTCTCCAAAGGCCTCAAAGCCATGGCGCTCCCCAGACGTGGGGCTCACAGGGGGATCAGAGCTGGGAGAGGTTGGAAGTGTCGTGACCCAAATATCGCTTCTGTTTCGAAGAAGGTGCCCAGCTGTGCTGAGAGTTGTTTCAACAATCTTTCGAAAGAAACTGAGCAAAACTGAACGGGTTCTTCACTACCATTGCTTATTTTGCCTTGATACCTAAAACACCTCTGCTAATTCTTGAGGAATTATTCCAGATTTGGAATTAATGAGACACACTATCGCTGCAGCTCGCCAGCCAAGATAACTTCAAAGGCACTAGCTCAGGTTGCAGGAGCAGTCACACTGTGATAGCACGAAACTCCACAGGGACTGATTTATCCCGCTTCTTAACAGATTATATGAACCCAAACAAATCACCACGCGTCCAGCATCTCGCTGGCTTCCAACGCCCATTTCAAGCTGCTCAGATAGCACCACCTCAGCAGCCGCACTGCAGACGTAACCCGAGAGTGCCGATTCTTAAAATCTAATGTATTCTGAAGAGTCAGCAGATCTAAATATTAGCTGAATTACAGATAAAAGGTAATACTTACTATAAGCTTATCAGGAAGCCAACTTTCAAAAGAAGACTCAAACCGCTGGAACCCTTTCACATTGACTCAGCTGGGTTTAAAAACCTTACTCCTAACTGAAAAGGCAGTATGTATGAAAGATTAATGCACATATGTGAATGTATTGACCAATGACTGGTCATTAAATCATCAAAAATAGATTGAAACACTGAATTAATCTATAAAGCTAGAGGATTTATAGTTGCTTGTAAGATTTGCTGAAGATGTAACAGTGAATATAAACAATTAAAGATGCTTCTCAGACTACCTGAGGTACACTGCTGATTTCAAAGAGAAAATTAGAATCTAGTTTTCAGTAAGTAATCAGTTTGATATTAACATGATATATCTAAGTATGTGTGAGAAAAGGACTGACAATGATAATTATTACCATTGAAGATTATTTTGATTAAATTATGCTTAGGTAATTAAACATAATTATTTGAAACCTTTCCATTTCCAACTTCAGCATGTTTGATTAAAATGTCACACGGAAATAAAAAGGTCCTGTATTAGATCAACCATGATTTCGATATTACAACCAAATCTTGTCTCCAGAACAAAGAATAAGCAGAAGATTATTTAATTATTCTCTGTTCTTGTGTGTTGAATTAAAGCTGATTGTTTTCTTTGAACAAACTTTGAATGTCCCACGTTATTCCGTGTACGAGTAGTACAATCCTTCCTTTTTTTCCCCTGAAAAGGAAGGATTCATTAGGAGCTGAAGCCGGACTCTTTCTTTGTTCTGGCTCGTGAGAAAACAGCCTGGAGGTATATTGTATTAATTCCTAATATAAATGAAGTTAGATGACTGTAAGCAAAATGATTATTTATGCTGAATAAGAAAACAGCCACACTAGAGAAAATGTGAAGTAGAAGGGGACAGAACAGAAAATATGTTTCTGCACACTAGGGAAAGAAATAGGAGGGTAGAAAGTTGCAGGAAGATTACATAAAGCAATGTAATCAAACTATAAGCACCATTTTCTTTCAGATGCCATAAGCAGAAGAGGTTTTGACACCATATTAATCAAAGCTTTATAAATGCAACAGAAAAAGGCAAACATACAGGCGAATGATCACTTCAGTAGACTGACAAATGAAACAATTAAACCTTTTTAGGTACACTTTTTCATTTGCTCACTCCAGCCACAGTCCCTACAGGAGCTGTCTGAGTGCCGATATGCCTACTTGGAATAAATATACTTGTTTGGGGTGTTTTTTTAATACATTTCAGAGTTGCTTCACCTTTTTAGTAGAGCAGACTTACTAACAGAGATGTGTGCATGCCATGGTAGACCAGCACACAGAACTTTAATTACAGCTACGTCAATTTTAGCCCTCCAAATCCTGTTAAAAACACCATTACATGAGAAAAGCTTGATTGCATCAATTGTGTAGCTATTCCTTTGAATTTTGGAACGCATTTATTAAAGGTGACACCATTTATCTCCATTTGCTAGTTCATCAACATGTCCCAGAATTTTTTTTCATAACCTCAAATGTGTAGCATCGTATCATCAAATCCTAATTAAAGAGGTGTTTTGGGCCAGCAAGGAAAATAAAAAGCACGAGGTTTCATATGTAATCATCAGGAAAGTGGGCAAAAATTTGCATCAAATACTTGCAATGGTTTAGACTTCTAATGCACGAAACACTTCCTGTGTCAGCTTCCTAAACATTTATAATCCAATAATTTTCATTTTAAAGGCTGCAACTTTCTGAAAAGCAAAGCTAGACCCCATTTTAGTAACAGCTTATTTCAAAAGATCTCCAAAGAAAACTTCTCTTGGAGATGGAATTGTAAAAAGCTGACATGTACCAAGGAGTGTCAATAAACTTTATCTCTACTGAGCATAGGTTTCCCCGATACAAGTTCAGATTAGCGGGCATCTGCCTGTGTCAAGGGCCACAGGCATAGCAGTTACCCATTTAGTTCAGAAAAAGTATTTTCCTAGGCAGTTTTATGATGTCAGTCATCACACCAGGACTAGGACTTCTACTGCACGAGTTGATTGCCTTCAAGATAACTAAGTGATAACAGAGAAAAAGGAGATGGCGGAAGTTCAAGTTATTGAACAGTCCGTTTAATCTTCTAAACTGAAAATTGGAAATATCTCTGTTTCCAGTTTTGTTACAATGTACGAAATAAAGGCAAGAAAGCTCAGACTTTTTTCTTGCCTGTCATCCTGCCAGACCAGCAATCAGAAAAACAGGCACGTGGTCTGATCTTCCAGAGGGTCCCGCTCAGGAACATGAGTTAACCGTCTTGCCTAGGAACATCACGGAACACAGCCACTGCATTTCCATGCCTAATTAGCAGCTGCTGCTCAGCGTGGGCAGGATTAGCCTGAGGTTTCTGGCCTATCCAACATGTAAACTGGGAAACACAGAGGTCAATCGAATCACTTGGCCAACAGACAGAGATTACAGAAGGCTCTCTGTATCCCTGATTAACAACACATCCTTTCGGTGTGTCTGAGGCCAAATTTCCTCTCCATCCACAACATTAACATCTACAATGTCCCTTAGGGATCATGTAGTATGTGCTGTGGAGAGAACCCATATCTGCTGCAAGGACAGGTACTGTCACACTGTGCTTGGCTCACAGCTTCTAAATAGCCTATCAACCCTTCAGCAAACACTGCTCAGCTACTGTCAACCAGACAAAACGACCAAGCTACAAGGTATCTGACACCCACCGCTCACTTAAATCATAGAATCATAGAATGGTTTGGGTTGGAAGGAACCTTAAAGATCATCTGGTTCCAACCCCCCTGCCATGAGCAGGGACATCT
>Ga0181612_124717_pt1 | contig 14952 bp, 8 predicted proteins | sample HoacroProtozoa21_FD_119630 | JGI IMG/M metagenome (GOLD analysis project Ga0181612, IMG submission 119630) | Hoatzin crop microbial communities from Cojedes, Venezuel. Combined Assembly of Gp0051906, Gp0051904, Gp0051908 | reverse complement strand
GGCAGCAGAGGCGAAGAGGGAGCAGAGGCCACGGTGGTCTGCTAGGAAGAGGCCAGGAAGGTTGTGGAGTCTCCTTCTCTGGAGATATTCAAGACCCGCCTGGACGCGGTCCTGTGCAGCCTGCTGTAGGTGACCCTGCTTCGGCAGGAGGGTTGGACTGGGTGACCCACAGAGGTCCCTTCCAACCCCGACCATTCTGTCGTTCTGTGATTCTGTGAGACTGCTTAGGAGGAAGCAGAAAGGAGCAATTAGGAAAATACTGAGATCTGCTGGTCAAAAAGTAGGAGAGGTCATTTTTTTCCCGTGTTCACTTACCCTGCTTCATGTTCCGCTCCGTCCTGAAGATCAACAGGAAAGGAAACGGTGAGATTTGCCCGATCCTGCCGGCGCAGGAATAAGACCCTTTTTGAGAGCGTGTGGTTGCAGTCAGTGTAAGCTTGTCTAGGACAATGCTGCCACCAAAAGGCACACCCAGCTGCTACCTTCTTTGCTTCTGTGGGTCAGTATTTGAGCGGGAGACGCGCTCCACCACAGCGTTCTGATCAGCTGTGTTTGCGAGTCGGGACGCGCCAGCACTGCATCCGAGCCCGGGTTGTTCTCCTGCAGCGGGCGACGCGTTAAAGGATCTGTCTTACAAGGGGCACCTCAGAAAAAGGTTACGCTTGCCAGTGATTTCTGAAGACACTTTGTCCCCACTTAGCTATGTCGTTTGGTCCTGTGTGGAGGCCAAATATCCTCATAAGCTCATCAGTTCTTCAAGCTGATTCCAATACTTTCTATAAAGTCTGAAGTGGTCAGTACTGGAGTTTTGGGATGTCTCGGGGGGGAAATCTGCAAGGGGGCCACGTCTGAGGTACAACACCGCTCTTGGTACACCGCAACAGAAGTTGTGAAGCAGTGTTCAGGCGTAGTTTATTATGCGTATGTGCATAGTAAGTACAGGAAACAGCGTAAGATGTTCTGGATTGCAGTGGTTGGTGGAAACAGATGTGCGTTCATCAAGTCTGTGTTAGGGTAGATACACCTAAAAAGATACATTTATCATGCATATCATATTTTTTTTTTTCTCTGCAGACACAAAGTTTGTATCTTGATCTTTATCTTTGGTTGTCCTCCAGTTTTTAAAGGCTAAAGAAGAAAAGGTGGGTTGGGGTCAGAACAAGTGTTTGATCTCACTGGCTTGGGGCTGGCAAGAACCAGCCTCCTGTCCTCTCCACAAAAATCAGAGAAAGCAGAAGCAGGAAAAAAACCCCTCCTATTTTGTCACAAGGATTCATTCTCAGCAGAGAAAACCATAATATCACCCACCTGGCTACTGCAGCAGATGACTTTATAACCTTCAGGACTTCTTGTCCCAAATCGCAGAGGAGCAGAGCAATCTGAGATGCTGTTTGAATAACAGAAATCTTGGATGCTGTTCAGTGTTGTGAGAACAAGGTCAGCCAGAGTAGTTTTTCCTGTTAATGAAAATACCAAATGAACTATTGTTTGGGGGATGGAGGAAATAATTCCTTTAAAAAATGCCATGTTTCTGTAACATTGAAATTGCGAAGAGGAAAGGCAGGGAGTGACAAGAGCGTTGCTGCCTGTCGCCATCGGCTACAGCCTCCTGAGTGTATTGGTATAACATCCTGAGTGATTGCCACAGCTTCAGAAGTGTCGTTACAGAAAAAAACGGTGGCCTTGGGAATCACATAATCACAGAATCACAGAATGGTCGGGGTTGGAATACCTGTTAAAGTACAGCCCAGGGTAGACAAACCTGGCTTTGGGGGAGTGGAGTGCCTCAGCCTCAGGCCCAGAGAAAGGCTGCTCTGACGGCAGAGTTCAGGAGCTACAGCGGGGCATTTTGCCTGGACAGTTCAATGCTGATTCCCCTCGGAAGAGCTTGTGGCTATCTTGTGTCTGCCGACATGGCACGTCGCCTTAGTTCTGAAGCTGATGTGTGAAATCTCCTCAGTGGATGAAGGCTCCATGCTGCCGGCAGCCACTTGTCACTGGGCGGCTGGTGGGCTGAAAGCACGGCCTCATGGCAGCAGGGCTTTGGAAACCCGCCTGCCTTGCCTCCTTCCACTGTCCCGGGGCAGCTCGCACCTTCCCAGTGGGCATTAAGCATCGCTGCCCAGAGCTGTTCAATCCCATTCACTGTCCTTTATCAACTTCCCTTTCCTTGAAAGGGAATGGAGACTCTTGTTGTAAGAATGCTCTTTGAAGACAGAAGTGGCATGTCCGAGTGTGCTTGGGGAGCTATTACAGGAAGAGGGAGAAAACGTTTCTGCACGGAGATCTCTCTCTTTCGTACCCAAGGGGATTTTTTCCAAGCAATCTCGTGTCAGGATGGCAGTTCTCTTGTTTCTGACTCTTTGTTCACACGCTGTTATGTGAGCTCCCCATCCTGATGCAAAGTCGTTGCTGTTAGTGGATGGAACCACTGTGAGCAGAAAGCCCCTTCGCTGATCTGGGAAACGGATACAGACCAAGGAGAAATCTACCAGCGGAATATCTTCGTCTGAACAAAAGCGTTCCTCAGTTCCCAGGAGGATTCCACTTAACAAATCATCATCAGAGTATAAATATTTCTGGTATGGGTTGCAAAGAGAAGCATCAGTTTGGGGAGATGGCAGATGTTATCACTTAATTCTTACCAAACTCTTTACTCATTGGCAGTACAAACGAAAACGTAAAGAAAGACAGAACTCGTACACGAATGCTGCCTCTTTGCGGTATTATTTTCTATGGGATGCCCATGCCCTGCCTCCCAAGCAAATGCTTTGGACCTTCAGCTATCATTTTTTTGAGCTGAGAAGCGGAGTCCCTGCTGTTCCTCCTCGCAGGCACCTGTATCCCAGGCCAGAGAAGCGCTGCCTGCCTCCGGGCACTGGAGACTGGCCTCCGGGACCTAGCTGGTCACAAACCCTGAGCCTGTGCACAACAGCTGATCCGCCCCGCTGCGACGTGCGCTTGGAATATTGAAGAACTGCAGCTGGCGTGGGATGAGCGGTGATCCTGTCAGATTTTGTTAGATTATTGTCAGGGACAGTTGTGTGAGATTTCTTGTAAAGAAAATTAGTTCTGGGAAACTTAAGTGGTGTGAGAGGGCTTAGAAACACTGTTTTAATCTGCTTCCAAGCAGTTTTTGCTGAAGCAAATCCTAAAGGCAAAAGCCATGTATTTGAAGGCAAAAGGAGATTGCATTGGCTCTGTCAGAAGGCTATGTTTTGAAGCTTTTCGTGTTTATAGCCTTGGTGTTGGAGTTTGAGATCTTAAAAATCCTTATTTATGTTGGTGCTGATCCTTATCTTAAAAGTCCTTGTGATATATGAGATACTAGATGTCTCTTCTGGTTCTGTTTTAGAAATGGTTAAGAAGTGGCCATCAGCAGGTAAACAGAAAAAAGTTTCTGCTTTTTTACAGCAGTGTAGTAAACCTAAAGATAATGGGTGTCTTTTTCTGGGGAAATAAGTGCTAAATATAAAATTAGGAATACAGAATCCCTAATATGTTTCCTGGGGAAAAAACGTGCCAGTTTATTTAATGTCGTAGAAGAGCGTAAATATATAAATTGGTAGGTGTGATTAAAGTTCTTTATGCAAATATGTTTCTTTAGTTGTTTTTCACCAATATCCATGCTACCTTTTTACGCACTATAATGGTTTATTTTCTTTCAGAGCTCTACATCCACCATGTTGCCCTGTGGACCAGCTTTGTCCTTTGTTCGGTGTCTGGTGCGGAAGAAGAACGTCGGTGGTGAAAGTCTTGAGGACTCCAAGTTGTGCCGATGCTTATCGACGGTGGACCTTATAGCCCTGGGAGTAGGAAGCACCCTCGGTGCTGGTGTTTATGTCCTTGCTGGAGAAGTAGCTAAATCCAATTCCGGACCTAGCATCGTTCTTTCTTTCCTCATTGCTGCGCTGGCGTCTGTGATGGCAGGCCTCTGCTACGCTGAGTTCGGTGCTCGCGTTCCCAAGACCGGTTCTGCGTATTTGTATACTTACGTAACTGTCGGTGAACTGTGGGCTTTTATCACTGGTTGGAATCTCATTTTATCCTACATTATAGGTAAGATTAAGAACAAACACAGGTCTGAAGGGTTTCTGAGACAGCAGATAAAAGATATGTATTTGGGTCTGTCTTTCTTTTCTGTCTCTGTACTTAGCTACTATTGCTTTTTACTCCTACTGGGATCAAATAACCAAGGTAATCTGATTAGGTTATTTCCTCCTGTGCATCACCATTGTAAACAGATTTTTTGCAGGATGCTTTTGCAGACAGTCTGTCTTCAGCAGCATGGACTGAATAACTTGTATGAAAATGGATTTCTTTGCTGTCTTTGGTCAGGAAGAGTAATTTCAGTAAAATCAAGAAGCATGGTTTTTTTCTGAATACGCACAGCACGGACATTTACAGGGACCCCATCACTATAGTATCTCCTTTCAATAAAGTAATGAAATTTAAGTACTAACTTGTTACTATAACCTCATGCTAATTAAACGGTGTCCTATCATACATTCCTATAAATTACATAGTTCACCAGATCTGAATAAAATAAATGTTTACACGGCAGATATTCAAATCACTGTTTCAGTGCTTTAGCAGAGACAATGTTTTCTGATTCAAAAATGTTTTCTTCCAGAGGTACATGTTCCAAGCATCTATTATGTTGTGTATAAGCACGCCTAGCTGTATACATGTACCTAACTACAGGACTGTTGCCCAAATCACTACTAAATCAATATGCTCGAGTATTGTATTGAAGTGTATTTCGTGGTAGGAGAGTGTTTAAAATAAGGTTGTATTTAGCCGTGGCCACATACACACTTTACCAGAGCAGAGTATTAGTCTTAAATACTGCCTCCAGCAATATACCTCTTCCTAGTGATTTTTTTGCTTTTCTTCCAGGCGAACAAGCTTTCCTTCATATTCTTTCTTAAACTGCTTTCTTACATTTCTTTATATTGTTTAACATACACCATATTGAAACTTTAGAAATAAGTGTCTTCAAGAATGACATAAAATATAAATGATACAGAAATAATTTGTGCAATATTTTGGGAATAAATTAGGTACAAATTTGTTTATTTTTCTTATAGAATAATATGTTCTCATTTAACTATGTAGAAAAATTCTATAATGTTAAAATCCCATGGCAAAAAACCCCCACTGTTTTAACACAAGCTCTGCTTTTTGAAATGCAGGTAGCGACATGCTTAGTTTTATAATGGTATCCTTGTACGTATGCAAAACCCTAAACATGCACGTATTTTATGAAGGTACATCAAGCGTAGCAAGAGCCTGGAGTGGCACCTTCGATGAACTTCTTGGAAAACAGATTGGTCATTTCTTCGGAACCTACTTCAAAATGAATTACTCTGGGCTAGCAGAGTATCCTGACTTCTTTGCTGTGTTCCTTATATTGCTTTTATCAGGTAAGACACATATATGGCTTCATTCGTGGTGGTTGTGATGTCAGAGTGTTTCTCACAGACAAAAATGCCAAATTGTAGCTTGTGTTTTATCAGAAATACCTTTATAATGTATGAGATGTTTAGATGTGCATATGTGTATTGATGGAATGACTGTAGGAATTAAATTTATATAATCTAATTTTCATGTGTACCCCCTTTTTTTTTGAAGATGAGACTTGAAATAATCACTTGACAGTACTTTTTTTATAAAACCCATGATACATATTGATGAGAGCAGGAAAATTATACAGGTTTGTGTGGTGTTTATGGCTTGATTGCTGGTGAATGCTTTCAGAGGGACTTTGAGGTTAAGCTCTGTAGTTTGGTAATGTGATGTGCTCCCTTCAATCGTATATTGTGTATGAAGTGGGTATTTGTGAGGGGTTTTTTCCCTCTAAGTTGCTAACTTATTCGGTATAAAATAACTTTCCCTTTTTTAAGTCTTCAAAAGAGTTATCTAGCCTAGAACTTGTTTGAGCTAGAGGGCACTCTAAGGTACTGGCATGGCCCAACACACCGGCTGGAAACCCAAGTAAACTTTGTGATTACTCCACTCGGTTCTGTTTCTTTTACGTCTCTACTCATGTATCGTCAATCACAAAAATTGACACCAGCTTTTTGAGGGATTGGAAATCCCCCAAATACTGCAACTTCTTTGTAGGTTTGCATGTAACAACTGCTTTCCACAAGGAAACATTCTTACTTCCACCAGGAGAGAGGGAAGCAGTGTGTGTATTTTAAAGTGTATAGTTTGTTTTCAGTCAGCACTAGAAATATTTCAGTATTCAGTAGAGGTCTTACCCATATCTCAAATATTTATTGTGTTCTGTCTCTCTCTCGATCAAACAGGCATGAGCTTTTCTCCTCTGGAAAGTGAAACTGATAAGTTATATGGGATAACCTTCTGTTCTCTTATTCTGTCACGAGGGCCTTTTTTGGACTCACTCCTTGGGAAAACATTTCCATTCAACTCCTAATGCTAGAATGAGTGGCCAGTGCATCCTCAGCTTTTAGTAGGTCTCTGTACATAAACCCATGAGCTCCTACAGTAGTAAGCCTTCGTCTGTGGCTGTGTTTGTATCTTCGATTAATTTCTTCCTTCTGCCTCTTTTGGTTCTGTTTGTTCTACTAGAAGAAAAGAGTGAACAAAGAATACATGAGATGCTGAAGTTCCTAATAGAAAAACATTTGAGAACTACGTTATTTAAAAGATTTAGGATGTACCTACACTGCGAGTCACATTGCAGTGTAGGTATTCCCAAGCTGACTCAACACCCATACTTCCAGAAACATTACCCCACATTTTTGAGGTGGTTGCCGTAGGGTCACTAACATAAGCCATGAGAGTAGCAAAAGTAGAGCGGAATCTTGAGGAAGTTAACTGTACATTTTTAAGAGTAGAATATTACTTAAATGCATTCATTTTGTAGAAGTTTTAAAAATAAATGCCTTGAGATTCAGAAGAATTTCATGTTTGCAAACAGAACATACCCTGTGAATTATCAGCATCGACAGTTGGTGCTGAGGCCCCCGTGTCTGCACGTAGAAAGATCAGGGAGTTTACTAGACCAGCTTTAGTCCAGCATTCTGCCAGGCTGGTGGTTTGAAGTCGCCTATAGGACCAGTTCAGACCCTTATGTCTTCAGGAGTGACGGGATTGAATTTGGTATAGCTGGAATGGACCTTTCATTTTTACCTCCTCCAAAGGAAAGAGGAAAAAGCCAACCTTTTGAAAAGCAGAGCACTCCACAAACCAATCTATAAAATGCTAGTGTAGATGGTGCCATTGTATGTCTGTTTTCTCCATTGCCATTGCTGCTTCCTAACATCAGCAGGAGAGATTCCTGATAGAAGAGGAAACATTTCTCCTGTGGTTCTCCACTGCTCCTGCGTTTTCATGTGTGTCCTGTCTTTTCATCCTCACCATCATTCCTTCTTCACTTCTCTTGTGCTTCTGCTCCCAGTTACCTCCCCAGGTCTCTGTGGTAAGCAGCTGACCCACCAGTGAATTAACTGGGTGGAATTCACGCCGCTGAGAGGAGGGGCAGTGGGGATGGCTCAGGGCTGTGTAGGCTGAGCGTGACAGAGTAATTGGATTCTGAGCTGCGCAAAGCTGAATCACAGGAGTAGCAGATGATGTCTTACAGAAAATGTTATGTGCTAAGCACAAGGGAATGTCCACAGAAATCTGGTTTGGTTTTTTTTCTCCCCCTACAGAAAGGATTTAAGAAAAATGTACATGCTATGTTTCATACTGCATTAGGCTGATTGAGACACTGCTTTTTTTCAGAGAAACTAAGCTGAAGAAAGCATACACCTATTTCCAATAAAAATGCCATTGGTGAAGAAAACTTGAGCATCTCACATGATAATTTCTGTCCTACGCCAAGATACCAAATGTCTCATTAGCAGAGTTGGACATTTTTTGGACATTATCTTGAGAGGCTTAAAATTTTCAGACTTAATCTCGAAATAATGAGGGAAAGCATGTATGTGATATTAGTGGAAATGCTTAGAGGGCAAAGAACCTGTGGAGGTTTTCCTGTTGTATTTAGTTTTTCCTGGTCTGCTCACTGCCTGCTCTTCCATTAAACTGTTAGTACGCTTACAGTTGTTACAAATCTAATGACACAGTAGGATCCTGATGGGATGGAATAACTTTCAGACTGTTTAAATGCTCTACTCTGCAATCTGAGGCATGCGTATTTTGTATCAGACCTTTTTCTGGAATCTCTATGAAGCGGTGTTTATGAACAGGAGGCGTGCATTTCTTTTAAAGGTTTTCTTAACGAGCTAGGAAGTGGGACTCTTACTGTATGGTGGGGATGCCCTGAAAAACTCAGAGTGAACAGATCACATTATTAATCTAATAGTTTTGATTATTTTGTTAATCTAATGAATAATTGTTCTGTACAGAATAGATTCTACCAATCTGTTTTAAAGAGCATAGAATTCTTGTATCTATTTTTGCTCCTTCACGTAAAATAGCGGTATGAATTGGAATCTCAGAAAAGCAGTAGGTAACAATTGCTTAAAATACTTTTAAATACTTAAGGAATACAATTACAGAAGGTTTCTGTTTTGTAATTTCCAATGCCCTGGCCCATCGCCATGCTCTCACAGAGTCTAGCAAATTTGTGGTACCGCTTTTTAAGCGTATAAAATCTAGTGCTGGTTTTTTTAGTATTATTGACAGTACTTGCATATATATCTTCTTTAAAATAAATCATTGTATTAGTTTAATTAGTTTAATCATTTTATTAGTTTAAGAGACCATTCACATCTATAAAATATTTTTATTTTATAGGTCTTTTATCCTTTGGAGTAAAAGAATCTGCATGGGTGAATAAAATTTTCACTGCTATTAACATCTTGGTCCTACTCTTCGTTATGATTTCTGGTTTTGTGAAAGGAGATGCTGACAACTGGAAAATAAGTGAAGAATATCTCATAAACCTTACGGCAGTAACAGAGTAATTTTTTTTTAAAATCAGTTTACTTGTTCATATTCCAAGCAATTTTCTGTTATACTTGCTTTTGTGGTATTGCAGGTATTGCAGTATCTACTGATAGCTCTGTTGTTGAGAATGATAAACTTTTTATTCCCTTAAAACTAGTTTTTTATTCTCTTGTTTGTAGTTTCCTTTAAAAAATCACCTTATATCAATACTCTTGTCCATAGCCATTGGAGAGGCTACTAGCTTTTCATCCTTAATCCATGTATTAACTGCAGGATGTCAGTATGACAGCAAGAATTGCCTGCACCATTAGTGTTTTAATGTCTTGCTGCAAACTGCGAAGTGACTACGATGATAATTACTTGATTGGGGTGTTCTTCCATTTACTGTTCGTTTTGTCTTTCTTCCAAGCACTGGCATAAAAATGTCTTCTCGTGCAGTTTTGTAAAGCAGAACTCTGTCTCAATAAGCATTTTAACATTTTTACCAGAGTGATAGGGGAGGAGGATGCATGTGTTTGCCCTACCAATAATAATAATAACAAAGTTATTTTTCTGCTGTATTTTTCTTCTTGATAGGAATCGCTCATCCTATGAGAATGTGACAAGTATATACGGGAGTGGTGGCTTTACACCATATGGTTTCACAGGAACATTGGCTGGTGCTGCAACCTGTTTCTATGCTTTTGTAGGATTTGACTGCATTGCAACAACTGGTAGAGTATTTATATGTGTGTGTATAAATGTAGAAGTATATATGTACCAGATGCTTTTTTTGAAAAAAAACCCCACACAGACAACACAACAATCTGTCTACTGTTCGTCCTTTGCTTTCTCCTACACCTCCTCCAGTCCATGCAGAATGAGTCTGAGTTCATTCCTGAATGTGGCTGTCATTTGAGGAGGAAGGAGGAGATTTTAGTTATTTTATTCCTGTTCTAAAGAAATTAATGGTTGCTTTCTAAGTCTGGAACTGCTTAGTATACAATTTTCTCTGCCCAAATCATGCTAATCACTTGCTCACTTTTACAATTCTCTGAGATGAATTATCTCTCCTAAAGGCTGGCTTGTATGTGGCTTATAGGGACTCACAGAATCATGTGACTACATTGAACTTATAAATTGTCGGCAAATAACTAGAAATTATGGGCTCCGAGTACTCTAAATACAGAATGTATTTTATGTATTTTCATTTACCTATATTTTTAATGCTATTTCTGGCAACAAAATACTGAGTTTTGTTCCGTGTTACTAAGCTTTTTTTATACAGATTTTTAAAACTTCTATCACAAATATGATTCCCATGGCTTAGATTAACAAATGTTTTGTCTTTGCTGTTACCTTTTAAAGCTGAACCTGGAAATGAGTCAGAATTTTTGGTGGGGCGTTTTTTTTTCCCTTTTTTTCAGGAGAAGAGGTCAAGAATCCTCAGAAGGCCATACCCATAGGAATTGTGGTGTCCCTGCTCGTCTGCTTCATGGCCTATTTTGGGGTTTCAGCGGCACTGACCCTCATGATGCCATACTACATACTAGATGAGAAAAGTCCTCTGCCAGTAGCATTTGAATATGTTGGATGGGGTCCTGCGAAATACGTTGTAGCCGTGGGATCCCTCTGTGCTTTATCCACAAGGTAAAGACATTGAAATACTAATTTTTATTGGGAAAAGCTGATGAATAATATATGACACTTAAATGTGTGTTCCTGTGTTCGTTTTGAAGGCTCAGTTCATGCAAAGGATTAGCAAAAAGTATTATAAGCATGTTTTAGATGTAAGCAGGTCTTGATCACAGCAGGTGCATTCAAGTTCCTTTTGTAAACTGTACTGTTATTGAACTCCACCTCTTTGGCTTATTACCTAAAAGTTTTTTATTAAAAAATGTGTTTTCAGACATATGACCTGCAAGTTATCATTATTATCTGACAAAATAAATCTCACCAATTTTGCCCTTTCTTGCTGTCCACTCCCAATGACTCAGCAGCTTTATGGGCTCTGTGTATTTGTGGGCAAAACTGAAGAGGTGATGAACTAGCTCCACTCCTCATCTTTGTTGCCTGTCTCTGTTTCCCTCCAGTAGCCAGTCTGTCTTCTGACATCACCCCTTCCTGTGGTTTCTGTGTGGGTACTTGAGATGTAGAAAATACGATAATTTATTCCCCTTTGTGAAACTGTGGATGTAACCTTAACTTCATGTGTTATTTTGATTAAAAAGATCAGTGAGGGCATGGGACATATTAGTATGTGTTCATATATATTACACCCCAATTACAATGCGGTAGGAACACTTTCATAGAGTAGAACATTGCTTGATGCTTGAATTTAGGGATAGAAAAATGCTGATGCTTGTCTTCTACCTGAGCTTATGCAGGTAAGGAGTAATTTACGTGAGCTTCAGTGGTAAGAACACTAGCTGCCTTTCCACAAAGGAACACAACATGTCTGTTCAAGCACTACTGCTAACAGTACCTGAGATAACCCCGTAAGCATTAGCTCGAAGAAGATGAGCACGCTGACTGTGGACAGCAATTTAAAGGAAAGGAATATTTTGATGTAGGAGGGGAGAGAAAACGGAAATAGTTCCAGAATGGCATCAGAAGAATTGTACAGCTGGCTGAATAATGTCATATTTACACAGTTCTTTCTGGGATTATAGTTATTTTCTATATAGTTGTCATGGTCCCCTCACTTTCGAGGGTTTTACAGAATTTTTCCTCTGTATTGATAAATAGTAAAAGTGATGTATAAGCAGAAACTAGATTAAAGAAATTAATAGTGAGATGGTAGAAAGCTTTTTCAGAAATTCGCACTGCTAGTCTCCTTTACCAGTGTATTCTGAAGAATTACATTCAGTTATACAGAGAGGTTAATCTTTCAGCCTGTTGACTGATGTCAGCATAGAACAAAAGAAAGGAAATTGTATTTCATATTCCTCAGTTTAGAGGTATAACGAAGAAAAAAGTTGGGATCATTGCTTTTGGTCCATATAGTTACCTGTTATCATGTAATGTCATGAACATGTTTCCTCAGAGTAAAGATGTTTGTTAATATTTCCATTATTTAAGAGAATGTATTTAAAGAGGGGTCAGATAAATAAATTTTGCAAAGCCACAACAGCAAAAAAATCGGCAGTGGATTTTAACAGTATCCTTATTTGAAAAATCAATTGTCACCCTTATTTAGGAAACATTCTTTTTTGGAAGGGACATTCACACATCAAAATCAGTTCATGTGCAATGAAAATGATCTCCTGAGTGTCTAGCCTCAATGCTTGTGTCTCACGAGTATTACTGGAGGTACTTAGTATCTGTGGTATGTAAAAGCTGGGCCTTCTGTAAGTGATATAGTCGATTCCCTACAGTAAGAAAGGCAACCGTTCACCTGGTTAAAAACTAGTGTGCTTGCTGCAGAGGTTATACTGACTATGGTTGTGCCTTTTGTCCTTTCAATGTTTTTGGTTTTCTTAATTACAGTTATTTTGCTTTGAGGGAAAGAAACCACCTACTTTAAGAAGTATGTTTAAACACAGCTTCAAGTTATCAACAGCTTTCTGTGTTCTGCTAATAACAAAATCTAAATTAATTAGCTTTACTTCTTCCAAAAAAAAGAAACAATCTTAATGAAGCTGGGCTAGAGGTGCTTTAATTGAAAGAAATAACGTGCCCCAGTGCAACTGTATGGTGCTTACTTCGAATTACGGTTAATCAGCAGCTTCACATGGAAATGCAGAGTGTAAGAGATGCTGCTAATGCTTGTTGATTTGCTGCTGCTGACTGACAGACTTTCTCCAGGAATACTAAAGCTTAATTGCATAGTTAGTGTGTCCTGGAACATGTTCCTGGTCCACTAATACCCAAGAACTACAGTGATGGCTAGAGTTCTTTTGCTGATCTGAATTATCTCTGATGAAGCAATTCCATCACCTAAATTAATTAATTAAAAAAAAAAGGCAATCAACTTTACAGGGAAAGAGAAATTTCTATTTGTGTCTGATCTGTAGTATCTTGGGCTATGGGGCTTTCTGGTTTTGTCTTACAATCATCAATTTTGTTTCTATACATGCCATTAATTAACATTGTGTATCTTGTCCATGATACAACTCTGCATGAACTGTGTTTGCCATGTTGCATGTGTTTGCTTTTTACTCAGTCTTCTTGGATCCATTTTCCCAATGCCACGTGTAATCTATGCTATGGCGAAGGACGGGTTGCTTTTCAAATGTCTAGCTCAAATCAGTTCCAAAACGAAGACCCCACTAGTTGCTACTCTATCGTCTGGTGCAGTGGCAGGTGAGACTAAGAGTTGATCCTTGTACAGAAAGGTGCACTGCTAAACACGTTGCATATATGGAAATACACCACTGTTGCGCAGCTGTGATTTGCTTTGGACTGAAATGATCAAATCTGATTGTCGCTGGGTAAAGTAGGCCACCAGTAAACCTTTTCTCTACCACAGATTTTGTATTTGTTTGTTAATCTCAAGTGCTTTTAAAGCCTAGGTTCAAAATAAACAACAACCCAAAACCAAGAACATCACTCAATCAAACAAAAAACCAAGAGCAGCAACACAGAGCCTAAACCAAAATTATACCTAAACCCATTAACCCTTCCAAGCTTTCTTTTTGTGTAGTTGGGTTTACCAGTAAAGCGTTGTGCTTTTAATAACTTGTGTTTGAACTATACATTTTTCTGTTCTAGTCTTCTCGGCTCTATGTTCCCTTTGCCCCGAATTCTGTTTGCCATGGCACGCGATGGTTTACTCTTTAGTTTTCTTGCCAAAGTGAGTAAGAGGCAGGCACCAGTTTCTGCCACCTTGACAGCAGGGGTCATCTCTGGTAAGCTCTCAAAGCCCGTTTTACTTAAACATGAGATTTAAACACTCTGTGCACGTGCATGGTACTTTATATTTTTGAAAAGGGCTGCTTGTTAACTTCCCTTGCATGTACAATGGGAATAAAATTACCAAGTAATCAAAGGGTGTAAGAACTCCAGATCATGCCAATCATGGTGGTGGTGGTGTCTGTAATGTCACACAATTCAAAAATTATTTTTTTTTTTTTAATATTAGCCTCTTGTATTGTGAATAAGCTTGTTACTTAATCTGGGTCCCTGAGGCTGGTGCTCTGCTTACAGGGTTTCCTTCTCTGATGTACACCTATATATTAATCACAGCTATAATGGGGGAAAATAACTGTCATGATTTTTATTATGAGACATGAGAAAAAATTTCTACATTTGCAACAGGATCAACTTTTGTGTAAAATACAAAGATTTTTAAATTTTTCCCTGACGAAAAAGGAATCTGTTTTGGTATAGGCTTAGCAAATTGTAGTTGAGGGGTACGTGTGTGTGTTGGGGGGTTATGTGAGTATGCACATTCATGTATGCACATACATGCCCACATATATTTTAGCAAAACAGCATTTTGGAAGCTGTTGCCAACTCTAATGTTTCACAAAGAGAATTTTTTAACATACAACTGTTTCACTTTTGTCCGTACTTCTTTCAGGGGAACACGTAGTTGTGCCCAGATATCGTCGTTTCAGTGGGATGTCTAATTCCCCAGGAAAACTGGAAGACCTAGAAGTATTTAATTCAAAGGCACATAAATAAGTCTTAATTCAGATATGAAATACATGCCTTATGACATTCAGCAACACTACTAAAACTGATATCCAATTCAGAGGTTCACAACTGAGACTAAAATACTATTGTTTATAGGCAGGGTCATCCTCAGATGCCACAAGACTGGAGCTGCTCACACTGTGTACTTGGCAGCAATGTGGAAAGGCACAGTCGTTGTCTGGATATTTCCCACATGAAGCATTATTACCAGTTCCCCTTTCTTTGGCCAGCATATAAAAAAAAATTGCTTAGAATGACTTTTGTTGTTTTGACTATATTACTTAAATTTGTGTTATTGACCTTTTCTCCATTTATAATTTAGAAGTGCAGTTATGTGGGTTGAAACGAACCTCTTTATCTGAAATCACAGCAATGATGAGCAGAAGGAAAACCCTGTTAACCCAGCTG
>Ga0181612_179701_pt1 | contig 14953 bp, 21 predicted proteins | sample HoacroProtozoa21_FD_119630 | JGI IMG/M metagenome (GOLD analysis project Ga0181612, IMG submission 119630) | Hoatzin crop microbial communities from Cojedes, Venezuel. Combined Assembly of Gp0051906, Gp0051904, Gp0051908 | reverse complement strand
GTAACAAAAGATTGACACACAACAAAGTGTCATGATGACCATTGTCAGGGCAGAATCCATTAGAAAACTGATGAGCACTTTCAGTCATACTAAAGAAATAATGTGTATTTTATGAAGAAATGACTACAACAAATTTTTCTACTTGTATACTTCCACGCTTCCTTTTTGAACACCAAAACTTTCTTACACAAACATGCATTCTGCATTTGTGTGGGGCTTTAGCTCAGTGCTGACGGAAATATACTTCCAGTAACTCTTAAAATTTATGTATTAAAATATTTTTGCAGAGGAACCAGAAATCTTCCTTGATATTGGAGCACAGGATTTCCTTTCTTGTCGTGCTGGCACAACAATTAAAATCCCAGCTGTTATCAAGGGTCGTCCAGTTCCAAAAACGTTTTGGGAGTTTGAAGGAAAAGCAAAGACAACAGCAAAGGTTAGTAAAAGAAAAAACTTTTTTCTACATGTGTTTCTAGACATTTAAGCCTATCCTCTTTTATATGCACATTATTTCCCTTTGTTTATAGGAGGGAGGCCATACTGTACCTGAAGAAGCTCAGGTAAAGCAAACAGTTTTTGTAACTTTACTGTTGTTGGAGTTTTCAAACATAAATATTTAAAATTGATCTACAACTTCTCTTTCTTTCTATAATACACAGGTGGAAGCAACTGATACAAGTTCGGTGATTATCATCCCTGAGTGCAACAGAAGCCATTCTGGGCGATACAGTATTACAGCAAAGAACAAAGCAGGACAAAAAACTGTGCATATCAGAGTCAACGTGCTTGGTATGGCTTACACATACTGAAGTATTCAAATACTAGGTTTTAGTCTTACTTTTCTACATACTTATGTAAAATTGTTTCTGTTGTGCTTTTACTTTAACAGATGTCCCAGGTCCACCAAAAGACCTAAAAGTAAGTGATATCACAAGAGGAAGTTGTAAACTTTCATGGAAGATGCCAGACGATGATGGTGGAGATAGAATCAGAGGGTATGTTATAGAGAAAAGAACTATTGATGGGAAGGCCTGGACTAAAGTCAATGCAAATTGTGGAAGTACTTCCTTTGTTGTATCTGATCTCATATCTGGCCAAGAGTATTTCTTCCGGGTACGTGCAGAAAACCGTTTTGGTGTTGGCCCTCCTGCAGAAACCATCCAGCGGACCACAGCCAGGGATCCAATCCGTAAGTGAAATCAAAGTCAAATGAATTCTTTAAAACTAGATAGTACTGTACAGTGGATTTATTCACATTTCTGTTTTGTTTGTGAAGATCCTCCTGATCCACCTATTAAACTAAAGATTGGCCTTGTAACCAAAAACACGGTGAACTTGACATGGAAACCACCAAAGAATGATGGTGGAGCCCCTGTTACACATTATAATGTTGAATGTCTCCGCTGGGATCGTACTGGAGAAGTGAAAGAAACCTGGAAGCAATGCAACAGACGTGATGTGGAGGAAACAAAGTTTACTGTTGAGGATCTTGTAGAAGGTGGAGAATACGAATTCAGAGTGAAAGCCGTAAATATAGCAGGTCCTAGCAGGCCTTCAGCCACTGTTGGCCCACTTGTTGTCAAAGACCAGACATGTAAGTTCTAACTGATATCAGTAAATACAAATTCCATTTTAAAATTATGAAGTATTTTTGTATGTTAATTTTTTCAACGTTACTTTGTAGGCCCACCATCTATTGAACTCAAAGAATTTATGGAAGTTGAAGAAGGAACAGATGTTAGCATTGTGGCCAAGATAAAGGGTGTACCCTTCCCTACACTGACATGGCTAAAAGCTTCTCCAAAGAAACCAGATGACAAAACGCCAGTGCTGTATGATCAACATGTCAACAAGATTGTTGGTGAAGATACTTGCACTTTATTGATTCAACAGTCTCGCAGAAGTGATACAGGCTTATATACTATAACAGCTGTAAATAATCTAGGAACTGCTTCAAAGGAGATGAGACTAAACGTTCTGGGTAGATATCAAGAACCCTTATGCATTGCACAAGCTGATAGCATTCATGTGATACTTTATTTTAATAACATTTGAATTAATTCTTTATAAAAATGTATCTTCTAGGTCGTCCTGGACCTCCAGTGGGACCTATTAAATTTGAATCCATTTTGGCTGATAAAATGACAATATCATGGCTTCCTCCATTAGATGATGGTGGTTCTAAGATTACAAACTATGTAATAGAGAAAAAAGAAGCAAATAGGAGGACATGGGTACCTGTTACTAATGAGCCTAAGGAATGTTTATTCACTGTTCCCAAGTTGATGGAAGGCCATGAATACGTGTTCCGCATTAGGGCACAAAACAAATATGGTGTTGGAGAACCTTTGGACAGTGAACCAGAAACAGCACGAAACCTTTTCAGTAAGTAGCAATTTGCTTTCAAATGATGTCAGTTGTTTTCATAGGCTGGTATGTGTACAGCATCTGTTAAATACCACTAGTACTTTTCTCTCTTCACACAAGTAAATTTTCTAGAATAGCTTGAAGAGTTTTAGCACTAGTAGTTAGTTCTTAAAAGCATTTGTAATACTTTAAAACAATTTTCTCACTCTTTGTTATATATTAAAATACAATCTCAATTTTTTTTAAGACTTAAATATACGAATAAGGGTTTATCTGATAAGATTCACGTCATTCTGTTGTATTTGAGGCATCACTGACCTTATAGATCAGGAAGAATCGATTTCCTACCTTCAGTATTGAAACAGAAATTAGAGTAGCTGTGATGTAGAAGGAATGTTAGATTGGAAAGAGAAAATCATTCTTAAAACATCCAAGGCTAGGGTGGGCACTGAAATGAGGTACTGATCCAGGAAGGTGAGAAAAACTCATTTTTGACATTTGCTATTTGAAGGAAAGATACTGTATTTTTCCCAGAAGTATATGTACTTGAATAGGGATGGGAAGGTGGATGAGGGAAGGAGTCTTGTGCAGATAGGTAACTAACTAATGCAACAGTGACCGTGGGAGTGCATAGCTCTGTTTCATCTTCCATTAACATTTTTGTTTTTACAAGCAAAGTGTGAATTTTTTCCCCCAGCTGTTCCTGGACCATGTGACAAGCCAACAGTTAGCAGTATAACACGTGACTCAATGACTGTAAACTGGGAAGAACCAGAACATGATGGTGGCTCTCCTATTACTGGTTACTGGTTGGAGCGCAAAGAGACTACTGGAAAGAGATGGACCAGGGTTAACCGTGATCCTATCAAACCTATGACACTGGGGGTGTCATACAAAGTTACAGGTCTTATTGAAGGCTCTGAATACCAGTTCCGTGTTTCAGCTATCAATGCAGCTGGTGTTGGTCCACCAAGCATGCCATCTGATCCAGCAATTGCTAGAGATCCTATTGGTAAGTATTTTAGATTCCTATTTTTGAATTTGAAAATATTCAGATAAGAACATAGAATATATTGTTATGCTGTAATGGTACGATGATATTTTTCAGCCCCACCTGGCCCTCCTATTCCAAAAGTTACTGATTGGACAAAGTCTTCTGTAGACTTGGAGTGGACTCCACCACTAAAGGATGGTGGTTCTAGGGTCACTGGCTACATTGTTGAGTATAAAGAGGAAGGAAAGGAAGAATGGGAACGGGTAGGTGGAAAACTATAACAGAATCTGCGTTTCTTCTCTCTATGCGTCTACCGAAAGATATCCCTCCAGAAAATATAAATTTACAGATTTTTACTATGCAAGTTATTTTATAAAAGTTCATATTTTTGCACCACATTTACCTTCATATGTTTAAAATGTCAGACCAAATGTAGAAGTCAGCAATTGCCCCTCCGCAACATCAGTTACCTTTGCAGTTGCCTAAACTTAGGATTTTTTAATTTCTGTTTAAAGATGTGAGAAAATATGTAGGTACTTTGTGATAAAAGAAGAGAAGACAAGACCAAGTTAGAACTGGCACAAAAGTAAGTCTCACTGGTATCAGACTGTGCCAAATAATTTGCCACTACTATGTTCCTACATTTTCCTACTTTTTTTCAGTAATGCATTACTTAAAATGTAACTGGTGCATACCTTGGCTATTTTTTGTATCTTCATAAACATTTGGGTGCAGTTTAAGTAATACCTAAATTTCCTGCACCGTTTCCAGGTAAACAGGTTCAAATTGAGGTTTATAAAGAACAAAGAATTCCATTTTTTGCCACTCTCACTTATATGAGCTTATTTGTCCAATAACACATGTAAATCTTCTGAGACCACAGACTGCTGTAATTGCTGTGACATGTTTGTCTGTTAGAATTATCAAAAAACATGACTCTTCAGAATAGCTTGTATGTCCATGTTCTGTATTTCTTCACACAGATTCTAAAGAATTTTGTATAGCTAGATCCATGTATGCTTAAGATTGTCTTGTGCTTGCAAATCTGAAACAACATCTGATTAAAGACTTGTTTCAAACATCACAAAGAAATTGATGATATCTTGATGTTGGCTGATTTTATAATGCTTTTTTCCAGGTAAAAGATAAAGAAATTAGAGGAACCAAGTTTGTTGTAGCAGGATTAAAAGAAGGATGTTTTTACAAATTTAGAGTTAGAGCAGTGAATGCTGCTGGCATCGGAGAGCCTGGAGAAGTTACAGACATTATTGAAATGAAGGACAGAATTGGTATTTATCATTTACATTTACGTATTTAGTACATTTAAGTCAAAATGAAAAAAAAAAAATTCATTGAATTTTTCTCTTCACGTCCCACAGTGGCTCCTGATATTAATTTGGATGCAAGCGTCAGGGACAGAATTGTTGTTCATGCTGGAGGAGTAATTCGGATCATAGCATATGTCTCAGGAAAACCAGCTCCAACAGTGACTTGGAGCAGGGATGACCAAGCTTTACCAGAAGAGGCCAGAATTGAAGAAACAGCTATTAGTTCTTCTCTGGTTATCAAGAATTGCAAAAGGAGCCATCAGGGTATATACACTCTTCTTGCTAAAAATGCTGGTGGTGAGCGGAAGAAGACTATTATTGTTGATGTGCTAGGTAAATAGGAACTTCAATCCTTGTGAACAAGTAAAATTTCATAACATTCAGCATGTATACTTAAATACTCCATTTCTTCTTTGCTCTCAGATGTGCCAGGCCCAGTTGGAATGCCATTCCTTACTGAGAACCTAACCAATGACTCCTGTAAATTGACGTGGTTTACTCCAGAAGATGATGGTGGTTCTCCTATTACCAATTATATAATTGAAAAACGTGAATCTGACCATAGAGCGTGGACTCCAGTAAGCTACACAGTTACAAGACAGAATGCTACTGTTCAGGGACTCACTGAAGGGAAAGCTTACTTTTTCCGAATTGCAGCTGAGAATATAATTGGCATGGGTCCATTCACAGAGACAACAAAAGAAATTGTCATTAGAGATCCAATAAGTAAGTGTGTTTTCGGGTTTGGATTACTGTCATGTGAGATGGATGTGCAGAAAAATGCATTTACCATATTTTTTTTGTTTATTCGCAGCTGTTCCTGACCGTCCAGAAGACCTGGAAGTAAAAGCAGTTACCAAGAACTCTGTTACATTAACTTGGAACCCTCCAAAATATAATGGAGGCTCTGATATCACCATGTATGTTCTAGAGAGCCGTCTCATTGGAAAAGAGAAGTTCCACAGAGTTACAAAGGAGAAAATGCTTGACAGGAAGTACACTGTAGAAGGCTTGAAAGAGGGCGACACCTATGAGTATCGCGTGAGTGCTTGCAATATTGTGGGGCAAGGCAAGCCATCATTTTGCACAAAACCAATCACATGCAGGGATGAAATAGGTATGTATGTTTTTCATATTTCTTCTGAAAACTGTGATTACGTTTACTGATTCCTTACTTTTTGTTACTAATATTGCTGACATTTATGAGCATTGTGCTTTTTAATAATGTCTTTCAGCTCCTCCGTCACTTGACCTTGACTTTAGAGACAAGCTTATTGTTCGGGTTGGTGAAGCTTTCAGCCTGACTGGACGTTACTCAGGCAAGCCTGCACCAAAGGTTACTTGGCTAAAGGATGACATTGTTGTGAAGGAAGATGACCGCACAAAGATCAAGACAAGTCCTACAACTCTTTGCTTGGGGATATTAAAATCTGTCCGTGAAGACTCAGGCAAATACTGTGTTAGTGTAGAGAACAGCACAGGATCAAGAAAAGGATTCTGTCAAGTTAATGTTGTTGGTAGGTATTACTGAACAACAGTATTTTAATGTATCTACATGCGTTTAGAGAATGTCAACACCGTAGAAAGCGTCAATCACCAAATACCTAGTAAGCATTAAGGAATTAAGTCCAGTGAGTCAAACACCTATTAATGAGGTGTCTTGAGGTCTTGATTCCTTATTAAAACTGTGATGCCAAGTTTCTAATTTCATAATACATTTACTGTATTGACACTGTTTAATTTATGTCATTATGTGAAGTTCATATAAAAGCATGAGTATGCTTTATTTTTTCTTAAACAGATCGCCCATCACCTCCAGTAGGCCCAGTTATATTTGATGAAGTTCATAAAGATCACATGGTAGTTTCCTGGAAGCCTCCGTTAGATGATGGAGGCAGTGAAATTACAAATTACATTATTGAGAAGAAGGATGCACACAGAGACCTGTGGATGCCAGTTACATCTGCCACAGTTAAGACAACATGCAAAATTCCCAAGCTGCTTGAAGGAAAAGAATATCAAATTCGAATTTATGCTGAAAATCTTTACGGCATAAGTGATCCTCTCATCTCTGATGAGATGAAAGCCAAGGACCGTTTCCGTATGTTACTAATTTGTGATCTTACTCTGATACTTTAATCTTTACTCTCTTTGTAGTGCTAATAAACTCTTCTTTTTTTCCCCCAGGTGTTCCTGATGCACCTGAGCAGCCAATCATTAAGGATGTTACCAAAGACTCTGCAGTAGTGGTTTGGAACAAACCGTATGACGGAGGCAAGCCAATAACAAACTATATTGTAGAAAAGAAGGAAACAATGGCTACAAGATGGGTCAGAGTTACCAAAGACCCGATTTTCCCCAGTACTCAGTTCAAAGTACCTGATCTCCTTGAAGGCTGTCAATATGAATTCCGTGTTTCAGCAGAAAATGAAATTGGTGTTGGTGATCCTAGTCCACCATCAAAGCCAATTTTTGCTAGAGATCCAATCGGTAAAGTATTAAATTTCATTTCTCATTAAAATTTTAATGCACTCTTCATTTCAGTTAGAAAATATAGTTTCCTTTTTTTCACATTTCTTGTTTTCTTTTTTGACAGCAAAACCAAGTCCACCTGTTAATCCAGAAGCAGTAGATAAAACTAAAAACTCAGTTGATTTATCTTGGCTACCACCACGCCATGATGGTAATGGCAAGATAATTGGCTACCTTGTTGAGTATCAGAAAGTCGGAGATGAAGAATGGAAAAAGGCCAATCTTACAGCAGATTCTTGTCCTGAAACAAAATACAAAGTCACTGGCCTTAGTGAGGGTTTGACCTATAAGTTCAGGGTCAAGGCAGTCAATGCAGCAGGTGAATCTGAACCAGCCTATGTTCCTGATCCAGTAGAAGTAAAGGACAGACTTGGTGAGTTTAATACGATCAGATGAGTTTACCTAAGAAGAAATTTTTTGGCCTTGTTTTCTAAAGTCATATGATTTTGATTCCAGAACCTCCTGAGCTGATACTTGATGCTAATATGGCCCGAGAACAGCATGTAAAAGCTGGAGATACCCTGAGACTTAGTGCTATTATTAAAGGTGTTCCATTCCCAAAAGTTTCTTGGAAGAAAGAAGATCATGAGGTCTCACCCAAAGCTGATATTGAGGTTACAGGAGTTGGCAGTAAGCTTGAAATTCGTAACACTGTCCATGAAGATGGTGGAATTTACTCTCTAACAGTTCAAAATCCAGCTGGTTCAAAGACTGTTTCAGTAAAAGTTGTTGTCTTAGGTAATACTTTTGATGTTCCTTTTATAGTACATGTTTTTATTCTATAATTAGAGATTAAGAAATAAAGGAATGTCTGGAATATGTCAATAAACCCAATTATAAGAAATACACAGTAGGGAAAGGACCAAAAATTATATGAAATACATTAATTTCTCTTTAAATTTTTAACATTTTGTAAAAAATGCTTTGGTTATCAAATAAATAACAGATTCAATTTTTTTCAATATTAGATAAGCCTGGTCCACCCAGAAATCTGCAAGTCAGTGAAGTTAGAAGTGATTCTTGCTATCTCACTTGGATGGAACCAGAAGATGATGGTGGCTCTGTCATTACCAACTATGTGGTGGAAAGGAAAGATGTAGCTGCTGCGCAGTGGGTAGCCATCTCATCATCCTCCAAGAAACGCAGTCATATGGCTAAATATCTGATCGAAGGCACTCAGTATCTCTTCCGAGTTGCAGCTGAGAATCAATATGGTAGAGGTCCATATGTGGAAACAATCAAGCCTATTAAAGCTATAGACCCACTGCGTAAGTGCTTTTCAGTTATATAATTTGGTTTGTTCACATTGTTCTTGGTAATTTTTGAGACTGTCTTGTTGGTACCAATGTGAACATGACACAATGCTACCGTAGATTGGCCATCCTACCAACCATTTTGGTTTTGTATTTTAAAAGATCCTCCGGGGCCACCAAAGAATCTGCATCATGTAGATGTTGACAAGACTGAAGTTTCCCTTGCTTGGAATCGACCAGATCGTGATGGCGGTGCTGACATAACTGGGTATTTGGTGGAGTATCAAGAAGATGGTGCAGATGAGTGGACAAAGTTTCAGACGGTCCCTATGCTAGACTGTGTTGTTACGGGCCTACAAAAAGGAAAAATATACAAATTCCGTGTGAAAGCTCAGAATATCGTTGGTCTTAGTCTTCCAGATACAACTATACCAATAGAGTGTCAAGAAAAACTAGGTAATTTTTAGTTTTTCATGTTGATTCCTCCTCTCTTTCTTTAAGCATTTCCCCTGAAAAGGTAATTTATATTTTTCTCTAATTTCAGTACCTCCATCTGTGGAACTAGATGTGAAGTTAATTGAAGGTCTTGTTGTTAAAGCTGGCACCACAGTGAGACTTCCTGCAATTATGAGAGGTGTGCCAGTTCCCACTGCAAAATGGGTTACTGATGGCATTGAAATTAAAACAGACGGCAGACACAAGATTGAGACTGACGATTATTCAACTGTACTTACCATCAAAGACTGTATAAGAAAAGATACAGGAGAATACCTACTCACAGTATCTAACGCAGCTGGCAGCAAGACTGTTGCTCTACATCTTACAGTTTTGGATGTTCCTGGCCCACCAACTGGTCCTATTAATATTCTTGAAGTAACACCAGAACATATGGTTATTTCTTGGCGCCCTCCTAAAGATGATGGTGGGAGTCCTATAATAAATTACATTGTTGAAAAGCGTCAATCAAAGAAAGAAACTTGGGGAGTGGTTAGCTCTGGAACAAGTCACACAAAAATTAAGATTCCACGACTGCAGAAAGGCTGTGAATACATTTTCCGTGTTCGGGCAGAAAATAAGATAGGCATTGGTGCACCCCTTGATTCAGAACCAACAGTTGCTAAACATATGTTTGATCCACCATCCCCACCTGGTAAACCAACTGTTTATGACATTACAGAAAATGCTGCAACAGTGTCTTGGACCCTACCAAAATCTGATGGTGGAACTCCAATAACTGGTTATATACTTGAACGTCGAGAAGCATCTGGTAAATGGGTGCGTGTCAATAAGACACCAATACTTGATATGAAATACAGAGTCTCTGGTCTTTTTGAAGGCAACACATATGAATTCAGAGTTTTTGCAGAAAACATGGTGGGCTTAAGCAAACCATCTCCAAGCTCTGATCCAATAAAAGCATCACGTCCTATCACTCCTCCTGGACCACCTATAAATCCAAAATTAAAAGATAAAACCAAAGAAACAGCTGATCTTGTCTGGACAAAGCCCCTCAAAGATGGTGGCAGCCCAATTCTGGGATACATTGTGGAATGTCAGAAAACTGGAACTACGCAGTGGAATAGGATTAATAAGGATGAACTCATTAGACAGTGTGCTTTCAGAGTACCTGGCTTAATAGAAGGAAATGAATATAAATTCCGAATAAAAGCTGTCAACATTGTGGGAGAGGGAGAACCAAGAGAACTGGCAGAAACTGTACTTGCAAAGGATATTCTTTCTCCTCCAGAAGTAAACCTAGATGTGACCTGTCGAGACTTAATTACTGTCCGAGTAGGCCAAACAATCCGTATTACTGGTAAAGTAAAAGGCAGGCCAGATCCTGACATAACATGGTCTAAAGATGGCAAATTACTAGTCCAAGAAAAGTGTGTTGAAATCATCCATGATCTACCTTATGTCGAACTGCAAGTGAAAGAAGCCAAAAGATCTGATCATGGCAAATATATAATAGCAGCTAAGAACAGCTGTGGACATGCTCAAGCTTTTGCTGTTGTTAATGTACTTGACAGACCTGGACCATGTCAGAATCTGAAAATAAGCTATGTCACAAAAGATTCTTGTATGATTGCTTGGGAGAGTCCAGTGGATAATGGTGGCTCCGAAATTACAAATTACATAGTAGAGTACCGTCAACCAAACCAGAGGGGATGGTCAATTGTGTCCTCTGATATCACTAAACGATTAGTAAAAGCAAATCTTATAGAGAACCGTGAATACTTCTTCAGAGTTTGTGCAGAAAACAAAATAGGTCCAGGTCCTTGCATTGAGACCAAGACTCCTATCCTTGCCATCAATCCTATTGACAAGCCTGGAGAGCCAGAAAATCTTCACATTGCAGAGAAAGGAAAGACATTTGTATATCTAAAATGGAGAAGGCCAGATTATGATGGTGGAAGTCCCAATTTAAGTTATCACGTTGAGAGAAAACTGAAAGATTCAGATGAATGGGAAAGGGTTCACAAAGGCAGCATTAAGGAAACACACTACATGGTAGATAAATGTGTTGAAAACAAGATTTACCAATTCCGAGTCCAAACCAAGAATGAGGCAGGTGAGAGTGACTGGGTAAGAACAGCTGAAGTTGTTGTGAAGGAAGACCTCCAGAAACCAGTGCTAGACTTGAAGTTAAGTGGGGTGCTAACTGTGAAAGCAGGTGACACAATTAGAATTGAGGCTGGAGTCAGAGGAAAACCACAGCCTGAAGTTGTATGGACAAAAGACAAAGACGCCACAGATCTAACCAGATCTCCAAGAGTCAGTATTGAAACAACTTCTGACACATCTAAGTTTGTTCTCACAAAATCAAGGCGCAGTGATGGTGGGAAATACGTGATTACTGCAACTAACACAGCTGGTAGTTTCGTAGCATACGCTACTGTTATTGTCTTGGATAAACCAGGTCCTGTAAGAAACTTGAAAGTCACTGACATTTCAAGTGATAGGTGTACTGTTACTTGGGACCCTCCAGAAGATGATGGTGGTTGTGAAATACAGAACTACATCCTGGAAAAATGTGAAAGCAAGCGTATGGTTTGGTCTACATACTCTTCCTCTGTCCTAACAAACTATGCAAATGTGTCACGCCTCATTGAAGGTAACGAATACATATTCAGAGTTCGTGCAGAGAATAAAATGGGCACTGGTCCGCCAACAGAAACACACCCAATTATTGCAAAAACAAAATATGATAGACCTGGACGCCCTGACCCTCCAGATGTCACAAGAGTTAGCAAAGAAGAGATGACTGTAGTTTGGAATCCACCAGAATATGATGGTGGCAAATCAATTACCGGATACATTTTAGAGAAGAAAGAGAAACGATCACTAAGATGGGTTCCTGTTACTAAGACTGCAATCCCAGAGAGGCGCAAGAAGGTTACTAATCTCATCCCTGGTCATGAATATCAGTTCCGTGTCAGTGCCGAAAATGAAGTCGGACTTGGAGAACCCAGCTTGCCATCAAGACCTGTAGTAGCAAAAGACCCAATAGGTATCATACCACTGTATTCTACTGTATTTTGTTTTAATGTTAACAAAACAGATTGCTAAATTGTATAGGTGTCTTCTTATCTGTAATTTTTATTGTCTTTCAGAACCACCTGGTCCTCCCACAAACTTGAGAGTGGTCGATAGCACAAAGAGTTCCATAACCCTTGGCTGGGGGAAACCAGTGTATGATGGTGGTGCTCCAATTATTGGATATGTTGTGGAAATTAGACCAAAAGTTGAAGGTGCTGATCCTGAAGCAGGATGGAAACGATGCAATGTTGCTGCCCAAGTTATTCATACAGAATTTACAGCCACCAGCCTGGATGAGAACCAGTTATATGAGTTCAGAGTTTCTGCCCAAAACCAGGTTGGCCTTGGCCGACCAGCTGAACTGAAAGAAGCTGTGTCTCCCAAAGAAATACTTGGTGAGTTTTCCCATCCTCTTTATTACATACAGGCCTTATTTGCTCTGGTTTTATTTTATTTCTTGTGCTAAACTTTGTATTTTATTTCTTTAATTTTGTCTTTCAGAACCACCTGAGATTGAATTGGATGCAAGCATGAGAAAGTTAGTCACAGTCAGGGCAGGATGCCCTATTAGACTTTTTGCCATTGTTAGGGGTCGCCCAGCACCAAAAGTCACCTGGAGGAGAATGGGTGTTGATAATGTTATCAGAAAAGGACAAGTTGATCTGGTTGACACTATGGCCTTCTGTGTCATCCCCAATTCAACACGTGATGACTCAGGCAAATATTCACTGACACTTGTTAATGCAGCTGGAGAAAAGGCTGTATTTGTGAATGTCAGAGTCCTGGGTAAGTAATGAGAGAAATACTTCTACACAATTTTTTAACTATGTTGAATGTTCGTTGCAGGAATTTTTATGACCCCCAGATGCTACAGTTTTTGAGCACAGCTGTATAAGCTAACATTAACTCCCCTTGTGTAGGAAGCTGTGAGCCCCCTTTAATTTTAACTGATTAAAGAAGAAAAGACTAGTGTAAATTGAAATTTCTTTATAGATACTCCTGGACCTGTGTCGGACTTCAAGGTTTCTGATGTCACCAAGATGTCATGCCATCTTTCATGGGCACCTCCAGAGAATGATGGTGGTAGCCCAGTGACTCATTACATCCTGCAGAAACGTGAGGCTGACAGGAAGACCTGGGGAACAGTCACTGCAGAACTGAAGAAAACTAGCTTCCAAATAGCTAACCTTGTGCCTGGAACTGAATATTTCTTTAGAGTAACAGCAGTGAATGAATATGGGTCAGGTGTTCCAAGTGACATACCAAAACCAGTTCTAGCAACAGATCCCCTAAGTAAGTATGCCTTTATGCACATTTTATGTTTTTGTCTAATTTTAATAAGATTTTACATTTTTGGAAAGTTTATGTTTCTAAACTGAACAATGCTACTAACTACTCAATGATAGAAATAAATATTTCTGTGTCAGTTTCTTTCAAATAATACTATCTATGAATATAGTACCTTTGTAATTATTAAGAATTTTGCTCTTTTCCATATTGTCCTTGTTGAATTAGCATGAATAGCATCTAATAATTCAGCAAGTACTCAGTAGTCAGAAAATCTTGGAAATTCAACGTTTAATATATTTCTTTTTTTTTTTCCCTGAAAGGTGAACCTGATCCACCAAGAAAACTTGAAGTTACTGAAATTACAAAGAATAGTGCTACTTTAGGCTGGCTGCCACCACTGCGTGATGGAGGCTCTAAAGTTGATGGGTACATTGTTAGCTACAAAGAAGATGAACAACCAGCAGATCGCTGGACAGAATATTCAGTTGTTAAAGACCTCTCCATTGTTGTAGCTGGTCTGAAAGAGGGAAAGAAGTACAGGTTTAGAGTGGCAGCTAGAAATGCTGTAGGAGTAAGCTTGCCAAGAGAAACTGAAGGAATATTTGAAATTAAAGAACAACTCAGTAAGTAACAGTTCAAATACTATCTATGTTGCAATATTCTGCTTTAATAATGAAATGAGCAACAATTCTGGTTCTTTGAGTGAGTCCCAGAAAGACATACGCTTTATGAAGTCATCTGGAGAGTTATGGCTAACTGTAATGAATATTTTGACAGGTCAGAAAGGATGAGAGTTGATCACTAATTCAGAATTAGTAAAGAATTTTGCAGACATGGTTTCAGTTGGAACCAGAAGCTAGGAACTAAGGAGAAATAATAAAATGAACTTCAATGAACTCAAAATGAGAGAAAAAGAGTCAGAGTGGTAATTTGAGAGATAAATGGGGCCAAAATTGGGAGCTGTTTTAAGAGAAAAGAAGTTGTTTCTATTGTAGAGTTGGTTGAGAATATATAAAGTAAAAGGCAGGGAGGACAGGTTGGTCTAATTAAGGTGGTAGGGTCCCTGAGGCACAGGAAGACATAGGGGTAAGGGGCAGATGAGAAGAACCTTCTTCATTTGTGACATGGAAAGAGGAAGAGAAAGGTACTAGGAGCAAAAGAGAATGAAAACTAGCCTAATGGCAGAAAGCGAAGTACACCAAACATAGTGCCAGGTTTCTTTTGGAAGAAACTGGAAAGATTTTGTGTGAAAGAAGAGGGCTGACTTTGCCCTCTTCAAGGAGCTACTGGGAGAAATCCCGTGGGCCAGGGCTCTCGAAGGCAGAGGGGTCCAAGACTGCTGGTTGCTCTTTAAACATCACTTCCTCCATGCTCAGGAGCAATGCATCCCCCTGAGAAAGAAATCGAGCAACGGAGGCAGGAGACCTGCATGGTTAAACAAGGAGCTACTAGCGGAGATCAGGTGGAAGACAAAGGTCCATGGAATGTGGAAAGAGGGACAGGCCACTTGGGAAGAGTACAGGAAGGTGGTTAGAGCATGCAGGGATGCGACAAGGAAGACCAAGGCTCACCTGGAATTGAAGCTGGCAAGGGATGTCAAAAACAACAAGAAGGGCTTCTTCAACTACATCAGCAGCAAAAGGAAGGCT
>Ga0181612_144828_pt1 | contig 14953 bp, 13 predicted proteins | sample HoacroProtozoa21_FD_119630 | JGI IMG/M metagenome (GOLD analysis project Ga0181612, IMG submission 119630) | Hoatzin crop microbial communities from Cojedes, Venezuel. Combined Assembly of Gp0051906, Gp0051904, Gp0051908 | reverse complement strand
TCTTATTTAGGTTGGTTCATGTGTTCATGTCCTTTTTTGCTTCCCTGTTAGTCAACAGAATTTCTGTTGACACAAGTGGGAACAGGAAGTAAATATTTCAAGTGGGGAAGGGCAAACCTCCTGAAGCTCACAGAACTCAAAACTATTAACCTGTTTTGCGGATTTAGAAAACAAAATGTTTACCTTCACAAACTTGTTTTTCCTGCAATTTAAACTCATTTTCTCTCCCATGCCATTCAAGGAGATTACATTTCAAAAACAAACAGATTTTCTAGGGAGACAATTTATGTGTTAAAGAAGGCTGACAAAGGCAAAGCAGCCACAGATCAGTCCCCTGTAAAGGACTTGTGTATGTCCTTTCATCAGACTTCTGAACATTTTCTCTGTTGGAAAGTGTTTTGTATTTTTATATTAAGTTAAATATTAAATTATATATTTGATAAATGTAATGATAGATTTTAATATTTTTGTATTTCTTATATTTATTGGTTTTATTTATTTGCATTTTTTCATTATGTATTATATTTTTTGAAGCTTCTGTTTGTTTCTCTCCCTTTTCATGTGTTGTGTCTGTGAACTTTTCTCATGTGCATACGCGTGTGTGTGTGTATTTTGCATTTTCTAGTGGGAAGTTGCACTCTATTTAGAAAATATGAATCTGATAACGCGGGAAATAACTTTCAACCCTAATCTATTGGCATTGTCAAAGAATTTGGACAACCCCAAACTTTAAGTTAAAGACAGCTGAGAAAGCAAATCTTTAAATATGCTAAAGCTTGGATGATTGTGAGTTATTCTTCAAACTTACCCTTTTTGTCATTCTCATTTTGGTACTTAAAACGACATTAATTTTGCAGGCAGGGTACTGTGTGTGAATGTCAGTGAACAAGGTTCTTGTCTGTGTTACAGTAACAACCAAATAACTGGTAATGATGTGGCTTTCTTTTTTAAGTCATGAGGTACTGAAGGGAAGAGCAAAAGTTGAGCTTTCATTTTTAACTTTCCATGTTCTGACAGTCATGCCTTTGATTTCTCAGCATTATGGTTATCTGCTAACCCAGAAAGGCTATAATGAGGGTTTGGAAATGCGGTGAGAACATTGGTTTGTACTGTGGTCCCTGAAAGTAAATAGTGTGAAAACAATTTGGCTGCAGTATTTCAAACAGTAGCTTGAATTCAAATAGTTTTTTATTTATTAAAGAACAGGAATATTTCTAAATCTTACTTCTATATTTTTAACCTACGTGCACTATTTTTGTGTTTGTTGTGGCTTCTAAGGAGTTACATTTCATTCTTTTATCTATTCAGAAAGTTTTTGAATACATCAGTAGCAAAAAATGAAGGGTGAATGGTTTCTGAATGCAGTGCTGAAGAGCCAGACCCATGTACCATGGAAATCCGTAGATACAGTCTCACCACATCTAGCTGAAAAGTAGGTCTGGATTCACAGTGGGTCTGAGTCAAAGCCTTGTGAAATCATTCTGCGCTTTCCCCTTGACTCCAGTTGTCTTTGGCTCATGTCCAATGAATGGGGAGCCAGCTGACTTTTATTTCTGACCCCAACTTATTTTTATTTATTATGAGTGGACACCAGCTGCTTCTTTGTTGTGTAAAATATACTGTCTGCCCTTGAACTTTGGCATTTTCCTTCCAAGAAGATGATTTAGACTTTGTCCATGGTTTGCCAAACCAGCAGGCTACATCATACTTTTGGACTTCCGACAGACAATGAGTGGCTAATCCCCCACCTACTTTTGGAGAGATGCATAAAGTAAGATACAAAAAACATATACAAGGCCTTATAAAATGGATGTGTTGATCGACAGGGCCACAGTTTGTGTGATTACCTTTGCTGATATGTTCAATTAACAGTCTTGTCAAGGAGAACCTGGTTTTGGTCACTCAGCCTTACTTCATTTAAGTTGATAGTCCTTGGTATCCAACAGTGGGATAAACCAGATTCCTTAGCTTTGTTTGTTTTGGCCTACCGTGTCTCTTTATTAGGAAAATGGTCAAAGTAAAGTGCTTCCTCTGTGTATTTTGACAGGAAACAGTACTAATATGCTTTCCTTTTGTCGTATGCCTTGCTCTTTTCTCCCGGTGTTGTTTAAATATTTTCAGTCCAATGACATATTTATTAACCCACCGCTCTCTGCATGGGGTAAGACTTTGATTGGCCCATCTGTAAAGACTGTCGGTTAAGGTGGTTTTTTCAGTGCGAGTTAATAATATTACTACTAGTCACGTAAAACTCTGAGACAATCTCTTTAAAAATGGAGCACATTTATCTAAAACAGCTGGTTAAGAGAGCATGAGGGCCCAGCTAGAGTCGGCAAGGTCGGGGGTCAGGGTTAACACCAATCTCTGTGGAACTTTGAAGCTGACATTTTACAGATTATATGTGTCTCAGTGCACAGTGGGCATGGCACATAAATTGGTCTTAGAGGCCCCTATTTGTTCTCTGCATTTTTATGAGCCCACAGAGTTGTTCTTTGAAGCAGCACACACAGAAAATAAAAACTCATTTTAATGTTGTGGAACTATTTGCAGTAAATCATGTTAACATCCTGGCTTTTCTTTAGAGAGATGCAATGTGTTTTTCCATGTTCTTGGGTGCTGTGAGTGCCTCTGATTTAATCCTGTATTTTTCCTTTTAATCTCAATTCATACATCTTGCCTGCTTTCTTGTTCCTTACTTTGGTATTTGCACAGTTATCCTCTATGCCTGGCTGATTTTAAGCTAGCAAGGACACCTTCATTATGCTTCATGCAGTGACTTAGCTATTGTAAGTGCTTACCCTCTCCTCTATCAAAAATCCCCTGGCACTATAAACCAATTGCTATTGCATGGCACCGTAGTCTTAGAAGAAAGCATCTGATTTCAAAGAGACGAAGTTCCATTCTGGAACTAATTATATGATTTACTTTATGGATTTTTTTTTAATTGCTAGGTGTTTTAACTGGAAAATGCTGAATTCTGGAGAGCCACAAGGAACAGACACTGTTAACAGAATCTGCTGGAGGTATTTTAGCCACCTAATTAATTTTCAATAAATGCTTCCAATAGGTAATTTGCTTCTGGCCACATGTAAATCAACTGGAGACAAATAGGGTTAAAATTAGAAATGTGTGATGGGGACAATGTTTATGGACAAAATAACCTGGCACTGCTAGAAGTAACTTGCTGACGGTAATAGAAAATTAGACCACACAGATGTTAACAAAAACTGAATGTTGCATGTCACATGGCCCCAGCAGCGTTCTTCCAGCTGGGTCTCACCACACAAGGCCTGCTTATCCTTAAGCTTCCCTTGGTACGGATTGGGCATAGCAACACCTCAGTCCTCCTCTATCTGGCATGCTTCCTGAGGTGCCTTTTCTCTGTTCTCTTTTGCAAAAATGGACCTTATTGAAACCCACTTGAAACCTCCACAAAGCCTCAAAGACACTCCAACTAGTACAAATATCCTCTGCAGAGCTCCAGGCTTTTACGTTCTCTAGTCTTAGAGCTCGTATTTTCAGAGGCACGTAGTAGCTGAAACAGAGACAATTGATGAATAAAGTTTTCAAACTTTGTTAATTAACAATGGTACTAATCTATATCAGCTTCTAAGAGAAATATACAGATTTTTTAAAAAATAAACACTTCTTTCGTATTTGTTTTTTAAGTTTCCTAACCCCTCTCACATGCTCTTCACTCAGAGCCTTCTAATTCTAGGATAAATCCCCTTGTATTCTCCTCCAGAAAATGAAATCAGTACCTGTCCCCCCCTAAAGGGCTGGCAAGAGATTCTTTTTGTAACTTCCAGTCTCCCATGCCAGGTGGCCCTTGGATAGGTCTGTCAAAAGGCCAAGGTCCCCCATGAGGCAACATGCTGCCCAAGTCCCTTCCTGCCCTTAAATTCAAACTGTAAGAAGTTAGTCTGACCTGGGCGGAAGCAGACTCTTTATCCATGGAGACTTTCATGTGAAAAGAGGTTTATTAAGGTTTGATGCCTCTTTATTATGGGTCTTAAGTCACTTACCTTTATAATTTATAATAAATTAGACAAGTTGGTTCAAGGAAAATGACAGGTTTAGTGTTACTTGCTACTGAGCGTGCCTGTGAGCTGTGGACACTGGAAAAGCCTTCAGAACAGATACCAGCTGCGGTACAAATAGGGAAATCTCTCAAAGCTGGCATTCACAGGCAGACCAGCAGCAGTACTAATAAGACATGGTGGAGTTGCAGTGATATTGCTGACCTGAAAAACAGGCCACAGATAACTAAGTGGTATTAATGACATACATGACAAACATAAGCTGCTGTTAAATAAACATAAGGACAAGTGACTTTTGGAGGCATGTGATTACTCTTCTCGGAGGAAGCTGCCTTAAATTTTTAGTATTATCTGGAAGCAAAAGTCAATGATACAGGCTTGCAACGTATATAAACTTCTCTAAACATAAAGGTGACAAAGCAAACTATGACAATTCTCCTGGCATTTTCCTGGTCTCTGTTACTGAAAAGATCCTCACATGGTGTCAACATTTCCCTAAGTTGTAGTAAATTTAGGTTTGGTCATGCTCTATAGATAGGATCTCTGTCAACTTCAAGAAAAGGGCTTGGGAGCAAATTTGCTAGTTGATCTAGCAATAGCTTTTAACACTGTAAAATCATGAGGGGGTCTGGAAAATTTTGTTCATCTTTTTGAAGTCCCACAAAGTTTATTTCTGTCACTTTATTTTTCCGTGATGGCCAGTGTATGGAAAATGGCAACATATCAGACTCAATTCCCGTCTCAAGAAGCCCCAAACAAGGTTGTGTGCTGGCTCCCATGCTGGTTTCCTTCTTTTTCTTGGCTGTGCTGGCGGAGGCATTTTGCTGACATTGAGAGAAGAATATTTATTTAGTTCTATACCAATGGAAATTTTCTCCGTCTGCAGTGTTGCTCATCAGAGATCTTCTTTTTTGAAATGACTTAATGCCAGTAACCTCTTCAGTTGAAGACTTTTGCTTAAGCAGTGACCATTTTGCTGAGCAGCCAGTCGAGTGGGTTTCATGACTGATCGACAGGATGTGCATGTCCGTCCTGTTCCGGCTGCTGTCCGGTCTGGGAGAGCTTTGCTGGTTAGCAAGAACGCTGTCACAGCAGCTGCTGCTGAGATTACCCACTGCATGCCTTTGCATTTTGGCTGTGGTAACACCTCTGTAGAACAACTTTGTGAAACTAAGTAGTAATAATAATGTCTGTCAAAATGTCCAGCTCTTTCTACTCCTTCCTGGTTGTAAGACATGGGTAACATGCTATTGCTCCATCAAAATACCTAACCTATACAGACTATATGCTTTAGTTTGGCCTGTTTGTGAAATTAGATGGTGAGGTGAAATACATAATACCCAAATCCTTGTATATTGACAAATTTTTCTGCTTGAGAACTGAAAATGCCTGAACACCTTACTCTATACGGCTTGAAAATTCTTAAGGAAATACTTTATGATTAACAAAACTAAACCAGCTGTTCCCATTTTGCTGGGATAATGCAAATCCAGCTGGAAAGTGAACTGGATTGACCCTCCTGCTGAGGAGGCAACAGCCCACAACAGAGAAGGGTGGTGGCAAGAGTGCTGTAAGCATCTTTGAAAGAAATTGTGAATTTTACAAAAAAAGACTTCTGTGCCTTGGCATCCTTGATAATTCCACTTATTCCACATCCAGCTATTCTTAAGACTTTTGCCTATCTCTGGTTTCCAACATACCTGTCCAAGTTGGATGTTTTCTGGATTCATGTATGCTGAAATCACCATTAGTCTTCACCATTTTTGATGAGATAACAAGAAAGGCAGGTAAGAGCTGAATTCAACAGGATTGTGGAGCTTGACACAGAGTTCCATTATAAGCAGATATTTTAGATGGGTTCCCCAGAGCTATGTTCTAAAGTAGTTCAAAAATGGATAAAAGAAATAACTGGCTAAAAAAGATTTTGTAGAGATGAGGACACATCTTCAGCTGCCATAAATTTCTGTAGCTCTGCTGAAGCCAATGGAGCAAGGCCTTTTTATACTAGCTGGTGATTCATCTCATAAAGTTGTCATTTTAATTCCATCATTAATTATGAGCTGTATTTTTGAAATTCATAGTCAGAAAAATAATTCTGTACTTAACATTGTGACTAATCATGCAGTTAAGCATTGCAGGAGGAGGGACCAGTAAATCTAAAGACCATTATGAGAGCAATACCCCTCAGGCAAGAGAATCTTATTCTGTAAGTCATTTTAAACATATTTTTCTGCTGTATCACAGAGCAGATAGATTAATTAACCCTGAATCACATTTAATAATCAAGACTCAAACAATCAATTATGTGTCCCAGGAATTCTGATTTTATGACCCATCTACCTACAATAGCAAATTATGTTTGCTAACTGTGTTTTAGATGAAATTATTATGAGCTCTGTTCACTGCTAAAAGAACTGATGATCATAACATCAGAGAGGTGAATCAGTTTTGGATAATAGAGTCCTGACTTTTGGAGAAGGACAGTTTTTCTATTGATAAAATTCTCTTACAATAAATGATAGCAAGTTTTCCTTAAGCTCTGTATTACCCAGTAGTACAAGCTAGTTAATAAGGGAGTTAGAAATTGCTGGAAATACTTTATTTTTGGATTTATGGACATTTGATACAGTGCTGAATCTATAGATTGCCTTTAAATCTAAAAAGCATAACAAAACTCTCTAAATTTTCTGCATTAAGCTAGATGTATTTAATTAGCAGTAAAGCCCAAGGCTGGGAGCCAGGAGGTCTGGGTTGTAACTGCTGTGGGTATCCTTTGCAAGCCTTGCCTTGCCTGACACCTGGGAATAAAAGTCTCTTCAGGGAAAGTTTGCCACAATGGAACTTAATTTACTGATGTTTTTAAAGCACTTTAAAGGACTGAAATGGGAGGCACAAGAGAAATGAGAATTGTGTGGAACTGTTGTGCATCTTAGTACCCTGGTAACTGTTAACGATGGGCACATTTCAGAAAGCTGACAGAATAGCTTAGATAGACAGCCATGTATTTGGGTGCATACCAAACTTAAAGTGTATTCCTGATGAAATCAATAGAAGTCCTATGCTAAACCTAATGAAAGCAAGACCAGTCCTTGTTCTGGGTCTGTGTCAAAAAAAAATATGCAAGGACATGTTCTCATGAAATTTTCTCACCAGGACTGCCTGCATCACAATGAACTAGAAAGTGCAGAAGAGGGAAGCAAGAAATACATCTTTTTAAATTAAATGGATTATTATTTTTAATCTCAGGACAGGCTTTTCTTGAATGCTGTGCACAGATTTGTTTTCCTTTGCTATTGCCAAATTTCTTGAGCTACTGCCAGTCATAAATCATTTGAGCTTTCATGTCGTGATTAAACACGTTGAGTGAATGAATGAAGATGGGAGATGCCAGTGTGTATAAGTCACCACAGACTGCCAGTTGTTCTCCATTTGCTTCCTCCTCTCCCCACACCCATGATCAATGCTGTTTCCTGTTTGCTTCATTCAGGTGGAGATGTAGCCTGATCCTGCCTTTCTTAACATTTCATTTATAAAAGCCTTCCTCTTGTTCTGCCGAGTAGCCCTTGTTTCTGGGGGAAGCCTGAGTAAGCCCAGAGGTAACACTCAGGTGACTCAAATCCAATGGCTTCCATTAAAATTGCATTTCCATTAAAACTCCGAAAAATTTAGCTTGAACTTTCAGCCTTCAGTCACATAAGAAATGCCATTAACTTATATGTATTTGCTCTTGTGTGTCCACCCCAGCAATGGCTCCTACCCCAGACCAAAGAGTCCTCAACCTTGTAGCTAGTGGAGAAAAATGGTCAGAAAGCTGGTGCTACATTTCAGTCCTGGTTGACAAAGACAAAGAAACATGCTCTGTACTGCTGGCAACTGTTTCTTTCTTTGGAAGAAGGTCACAAAAATGATGAGTGAGACACCTTAAAAATGGTAAATCAGTCAAGGAAAACTAGATCTATTTTGTTTTATCCCAAAGTGTTTCATTATAATCATAAACTATAAGGTGTTAAAGGGGTTAACAGGCTCTCAACTCATTGTCAACTAATTATCTTTAAGGTGTTGTCATCACATACTAATCGCTGGGTTAATGCCAGTTCCACCACTGGGAGGTGCCCAACCCCAGGGTGACCTTCTCTCACCTAACAGATGCTTACTTCATTAACTTCAACCATCGCTTGCACAAAAAAAAGCTTTTAGGAACTTTCATCTTTTTAAAAGGGCAGGGAAAAAACCCTAATAAACTGGTAGCCTGGTTAGCAGTAGGGGATAGCTTTAGCTTAAGGCACCATGGGTGGCTAAGATGTATGAGAAACAGATGTAAGGTCTTTGGTGATAGGTCTGCACTTTCTATTTATTGACAAATGAAATAGGCAATAGAAGGCAATTAAAAGCCAATGATTGCACACAAACAGCGCAAACCATAACAGCAGAGAGGAAAGAAAAGCAACAGCGCTGTGCAGCTTCGCTCGTTCAGGGCCAAGTGACATTGATTTGGGAGGCAAAACTGTGATCTCTTTGTATGAAAATGTTTTGAGTTTAAAGCTGAAGAGGCTTGATATTTGTTCTTGCTTTTGTATTCTGTTTTTCCCCCAGTGCTGCCTGGTTACAAAAAACTTTCCATCTGAGTCTGGTTTTCTTTCTGGGGTTCAAAGGGGAGGTTTAGAATTGGTTTTAACTGATGGAATGAGTAAGAAATATACTCAAATGTGAACAGGCAGCAAAGGGACAGTCCCTTCTTGCTGTGACTGTGGCAGTGACTTGACATCAAACTGCAGGTTTGATAACCTCTTTACATTTTAACCTTTTCTTAACAGGCAGCTGAGACCTGGACATGAAGAGATAAATTCAAGTGCCTGTACTCAGCTTTGCTAAAGAGAGAGATTTATCCCTTTTTTTACTAATCTTCTGTCCTCAGGAAATAAGCTTGCAAGATAATTTATCTCCTAAAGAACGAGGAGTGTGTGTTCTGCTTGTCGGTTGACCTCCTGATCCCAGAATGATAGAGAATGGGGGGAAGAAAAGATCTTTGTAGGCATTTTAACAACCATTTTATACTCGGACCTGGGATAACACCTACTTTTCACTTAATATGATGAAGGTGCAAATCCATAGGCCTAATTTAAATGCGTCTTTATTCTGAAAACTATAATTTTGCTCCAGAGGCGAGGGCAAAACCAGCTCACCCTCCCAGGATGATGTTACGGCCAAGCAGAATCTCATTAAAAATCAATTCCTCATGTCCATAAAACAAGTTTATTTTATCTTGTGGGAGCCTGCTGTTAGCACTCACACAGTCCCATTGTGTGGAATTCTTGCCTCTAGTTGTATGCCAAACTGCACAGTGTACCATTAATGAGTTTCAATTTTATGCTAAGCTTTTCAATATTTTTGGTGTCATTTACTGCAGGTTATTTTGCCAGCATGTGGTGTCTTATAACATATGTTATTAATAGTGATGACATGTTTAGGTTCTCAAGGTTTAAACAAGACCTCCAATATTTACATTTATAAAACCGGGAAATGATGAGAGCGGGACTGCGATTGGCCACCGAAGGCTCCAGCTGTGCAGGTATTCATCCTAACCCTTGCAGGTCAAGGCTTGCTAGCCAACTGTTACAAAAACATAATGCAAAACACATTTTATAAGCACCACAAGACAAGTCAATACATGTTAATTATCTATTCATCTGCCCTTTTTGCAGAGGGTAGTAGGAAGCACGTGTGTTGGGCCTTGTGGTTCACAGCACCCCATATGCCCTTGGTCCGCAGGGACGACTGCATCCCTCCCTGGGTGACACAGGGAGTGCCGTGGGGCTCAGGTGCCCTAAGGAGTCAGCCCGGCTTAACACCGCAGCTAGGCGGTACTTCTACACTGCGGCCATGCTTTTAACCTGCAACAAAAGCAAGGTAAAACATGTCCACTTACATTGCAATAAAAGAGGTTTGAGTTAATGCATTTTATGTCTTATCTGCAACAGGTTAAGGATCTGCACATGCTCAGTAACCACACTTTTGTTGACCTGTGGTAATTTAAACTGCTGTAACTTGATTGTGTCTCTGGGCCTTTCACCTACAGGGCTTTTACATCTCTCGTTATCTGTGTTCTGTTTGAAAAAGAATATTTCGGATTTTTAGGCACTATTATAATTAATAAATAATGAGCTCATAGTAATTTAGAAATGCCACTTTTGAAAGTTGGCAAGAAAACATGGTATGCTCAATTATTGCTAATCTTGTGTCTGTGTGTGTATCTGGGGGGAGAGCGGTGTACTGCAGCCCTAAGTACCAGACATAATTAGGATGATTAGTCAAGGCTGACTATATTGTAAATTGTAAGGAGCAAAGAATGGTGCTTGAGTGATGCTTTGTGGTGCTAGGAAATGATTCATGTCTAGAAAGGACAAATACAGAGTCTTAAATGAAGTATCATTATTATACTTAGTAATAGTAACAGAAACGGTCTCAGTTTGTACTTCTGGTGCACCTAAAATTACAGGGCTAGGATTTTCAACAGGACACTTTCGGTTTTACTTAGCTAACCAACAGCTACTGACTTTGCTTGCTTGACTAAGCTTCCCTGAGAAATTCCAGTGACACTGGTGGAGTTTTCTGGTTCACCAGAAAGTGCAGGCATGGAAGACTGCAGCTCAAAGTGATGCCTCCTGTGAACAACACAGAGTTGCTGTACTGATAACAGGTAGGAGTAGGCAGCAAGGAACTTATGGTCACACACGTGCCTGTGGGCCCAAATGCTGAACTTCCCATATGTTTAACAGAACTAGGCATGGGCATGAGACCTCTTGGGAGAAGATGACTATTTTTCATTCTTTACTTATATGTTGCTTGGCACAACAGCATCCTTGAGGGCATCATCTGTTTATTCAAAGCACTGAATAAATACAATGTATTGAGTAAGTAATAAGCTGATGTTCCCTTCTGATCAGACAATTATGTCAGGTTTTAAAATGCCTTGTTTTGTGAATGTCCTCTTTACCAGAATGAAACAAAATGTTTTGCACTCAGAAGTAGGGCTCAAGACCGTCACACATGAAAATCACAGTCCTATTTTCTGTAGAAGCCCTGGCAATATAGGAATGTCACTACGTATGTTCTGCACAGTCAAGGGCAATGGCTCGTAGGTATAAAGTGGCCTTGAAAACCAGTAATCTTTATACTACATTGTTTCGTGAGGTTTCACTACCTGGGAAATATCTATTAACCTTTTTATATCCCACTGTTGTCTGGTGGCTCAGGGTGGGAAGTAAAGCACTGAGCAATTATTATGCTTTATATAACAGTGATGTTATTTGCTGTAATCTCAAATGCTTGAACTAAAATACAGATAATAAAAAATACAGCATGACCTCATGCTGGTATCTGTGAAATGGATGGTCACAGAGCACAGCCAGGAGCATTGTGACACACCACTTGTTTGGATCACCAGGGAGCCCAAGTTCCTTAAACTTCTCTGGGCATAGGAAATGTTATGGTTACTCAATTTGTTTTATTTTTCCACTATTTTGAATTGAAATTTCACAATAAATGAACTCAGTGATAAAATATAGCTGAAATTTTCTGTATGCTATGGATAAGGAAGCGAACATAATTACGTTATACATCACATTTTGTCCCACTTCTCTATTTTTGGGTTCCATTCACTCAAGAAATGTTTTGAAATTTGTAGGGAATTTAAACCAAATCAGGCCAACAGGAAGGATTCAGAGACGATTCGTACAGGTTTTATGGAAACAGGTGTCTGTGTAAAAGGGAAAGATGCGAATGAATGTCTCTCCTGAGAGAAAGGCTGCAGCACAGCCTCTGCTGTATTCATAGAAATGGGAAATGCAGGAGAAATGGTCATACTGAAGACCCCAAGAACAGGAGAAGCCTCTGCTGGAGTTCATGCTATAGTAGACACAGGATGGTCCAAGCATGAGGCACAGCCACAAGAAACCAGGTTTCACAAGTTATGCAGTTCACAGAATCCCTTGGTTTTAGATCCTCACCCCCTGAAATTACAATTCAGTTCGAATTCAGCATCCTAAGAAAATGCCTATGAATTGGAATATTTGCACTTTGGTCAGAACACTTAAGAGTGTTTTTATTTTGTTTTTAAGGACTTGTTTTTATGAAATCCACAAAGTTCCCTCAAAGGTTATATACAGAAAAAATAATTTGTTCTTAAATTTCTTAAAGTCAAGAAAAATCACCCAGATTTTATTTTCTTTTTAATAGTTAATGAATTTAAAAATAATATTCATTGGAGTTTTTCAAGGCAAATGAACAAGTTAGGCATGCATCTCCTGCTGGCTTTCAGTGGGACAAGTTAGGCATGCATCTCCTGCTGGCTTTCAGTGGGAACTCAACAATTCACTGTCATATTTTTACTTTTAAAATCTCCCCCACCGGTCTGCAAGTATTCATTTAGGCAGGACTGATTTTGTACAGAAGGAAGTGCCAGAACATTAACACAACTTGCAAATAACAGAGGGCTCAGCTGGGTGGTGAACTAGGTCCTGTCTCACCATGCCACAGCCCTCACAACTGCTAATCCTGGATTTAGGCATCCAGCACTAGGAGTGCAAACTTGAAAAATGCAGCTGATGACTTTTTGCTTTATTTTTATTCATCTCCTCTTCGTAGAAGTCTGCAGACTGGCTAGAATTTCACAGCAAGAGCCCCTGCAGTCAGTGAGAGCAGAGTAGTTGGTTGGAGTCGGAAAATTTTGGAGAACCAGAATGATCGGATCTCCATTATTGATCCTCTTGGTTCATATTTTATTTCTGTTTTGGGAAGTGGTGACCGCCTCAGTAAGGCATCCCTTAAAGGTCACCCATGAAATTTCACATTTTTAAGAGCCCTCAGTTTTCTCCAGTTCATCCGGTAACAGAAAGGTGGGGACAGCACAGTGCTGTGCCTGCCACAGACGGGACAGGGCAGGCCCCGGGGGAGGGAAGAGTGTGCCGGCTGCTGGGGCCATGAGCATGGGCCTGGCTGCAGTGAGCTGGCTCTCCCGCACCCTTTCGTCAGATTAGCTGCTGCGTAACCCCAGCACGGGATCCGTTACCACTTCCCTGAAATAGAAGTTACTTGTCCAGCACCCTCAGAGCCTCAGGACCGGTGTCCTTCCTTCTCCTTGCCTAAATCCGCCCTTTCCTAGGGCTCTAACCTTGCAGTTCACTGATTTGGGGACACGGGATGGTGGAAGCACGTAGAAACTGAGGTTTTGCAGCAGGTTCTAAATTCAGTTATTGCTTTGAAGTCATTACTATAATCAACACGAAAACCGTACAGACTCAGATGCACTTCCCTGCTTTCCTTGGTTTTGTGTGTTCTTTGGGATGAAGGCAGAGTTCTTGCAGGTCTGGCTGTTTCTCACTCTTACTGCCCATGTCTTCTCTTCGGGACTTGTGAGCCTTTTCTGCTCCTCTTTGGCTGGAATTCTTTATCTCAGCTGTTCTTGCAATTAACAGCTATCCTTCTGTTATAAAAGCATGCCCCCATCTCCTGTTTCCTGCACACAGCGCCTTTCCCAGAACGTACAGTCCCTTCGGTCTTATCATTTCCAGTCCCTCGCCACTGCTTTCCACTGTACCCTCCCTTGTCAGGTGACCCCAAGCAGCCTCCGAAGTGATTGAAATCCCTACCTGATCATCAGCAGCTTAGTTCTCTTCCCTCCCTGTCCCCTAAGTGTTCATCAGACTTAATAAATGAGGCAGTAGCCTTTTCTTTGTCCATGGCTGTTGAACAGGCTATCGACAACATTTAATGACCCCTTTTTTTATTAGCCCTATGCAAAGGCACATAAGTTTCTCTCATCACCTCCTGTGGATTCTGGGACACTGTAAGCCAAAGGGAGCAAAGAAACAAAATGATTGCCTGCTCAGAATGGATTCTGTGGCCTCTCAGACATGCAGAGAGAGTCCTCTGTAGCAAGCAGAATTCACAAGCTGAATGTGGAGAGATTGCCCAAATTGTCACTTAAGTTAACATGAATTTTTAATAGTCTTTCCCTAGGAATATATATTACTTTCACAAAATAGACTTTCCCCTTATCAAGCATTATTCTTTTACATTTACAGTTTGCCGGACATACAGGAGTAATATTCCATGGTTTGCTACAACTTATAAGTTTATGACCCTTCTGTGGCAGATCAGACTAAACATAATTCATTCACAGCTACTTAGTGTTCTGGGAAATAAACCCCTGAACTTAAATAACTATAGTGTGACCTCTGTAAAATATTATTTATGGGTTAAGAACTATTATTATGTACATATCAAGATGTGCCAAAGCTTATAAAACAAACATTAGTCAGCAAACTGCACTGTTTACTGGCCTAGTCACTCATGGCTTGCTTTCTGGTTATAGTCCTACAAATATCTGTAAATGGAAAAACTATTACTTGGCTGCCTTGGTAATTAGAATGAAGTTGATGCTATGGACCACGAAGGATTCAGTAACAAATCATTCTCTGTCATAAACAGAATGCCAAAATCTCACTAAGCAATCCAGTTGAAATACATGGTGTTTTTCATTAGAAAACATTGATTGACACAAGGGTGCAGCCACTGTCAAAGCCAGCATGGAAATGACAGCCATTCATCTGCGATTCATCTCGTAAATCAGTCAATCGAGTGCAGGGAGAAAGCTCCAAGCACGTACATAAGGCTTCCAAAAGGGAATTTCAGGTTCTGCTTTTGATAACTACAGCCCACAGGGGTTTGGGGGAGCGTGTGAGTGTGTATCCGTTGCACTGCTTGTTCGTGTATAATCCACCTATGTCAGAACACATCTTGGGCACAAGGCTCCTACAATGTTTTACAGGCAGAGTTGTATAGTCACATACATCAGAAATGTTCATATTAGTCAAAACCACATCGTATAATTTTATGTGAGAAATCTGTCATGG
>Ga0181612_152605_pt1 | contig 14954 bp, 8 predicted proteins | sample HoacroProtozoa21_FD_119630 | JGI IMG/M metagenome (GOLD analysis project Ga0181612, IMG submission 119630) | Hoatzin crop microbial communities from Cojedes, Venezuel. Combined Assembly of Gp0051906, Gp0051904, Gp0051908 | reverse complement strand
TTTTTCTTTTTCTTTTTCTTTTTCTTTTTCTTTCTCTTTTTCTTTCTCTTTCTCTTTTTCTTTTTCTCTTTTTCTTTTTCTTTTCTTTTTCTTTTTCTTTTTCTTTTTCTTTTTCTTTTTCTTTTTCTTTTTCTTTTTCTTTTCTCTCTTTTCTTTTTCTCTTTTCACCTTTGTCACACACTAAGAAGACAGAATGTGAGGACTACCTGCCACCCAGTTCACAGATTCATATATGACCACTTGCACTTCATATAAAAGTAAATAGATCTACGCAGATGTACATACGCATACGTAACTTTATATTCAAGGTAACTTCAGTAGCAAGATATAATTATTTGGGATAGAGTTCTGCATTAAATAGCCTTACCAGCAGGAAACTCATTTGTATTAGCTGTGTCTACAGACAGAAGTCTTTTTAATTAAGTAAATGTATCTCTCACAACAGATTGAAGTCAAATATGACACTTGAAAGTCTCATTTTCTGCTAAAAGTTAAGCATTCCAATGTGAAGCAATTTCTAAAACACTGGCACATGCAGCAGAGTTGTTCTTTGAAGTTAGCTAATGTTTTAGCTCTAATTGGACATTAGAGCATTAGGAATATTTTGTGTTTTAAATGTTCTCATCAATACATTTGCTCTCTGACAGGAAAATAATGCTGGTAAAATTAGAATACCTTATCAGCCTGAAAAATGCTTGCATCTTTGCTTTGGGTCAAAAGAAATTAAACAAACACCTGAAATATCCAGATCATTATGTCACTTTTTCCAGCTTTTTTTACTAGTTCCTACAGTTTTGTTGTTGCTGTTGTTTTCTGACGGGATATTAACAATCAGAACAAGAAATTCAATTGTGTCTATAGTTTTTGGTACTTTTTTACCTAGTTATATTTTCTGGTCTTTCTGAGATGAAGTGCTTTCTGGCGAATTCAAAGTAGGCCTCAATTTCACTGTTATCTGTGTTTTATGAGAATTGTGTTTGGATTAATGGTCAGCTCGAAAGGTTTTCAAAACTTTCAATGAACTGTTGGGGCTATCTCAGCTGATCTCTTACTCAGCCTGAGCCAGAAAATTTCACCTGGTGTTATCTACAATGCTCTAGGATGAGAAACACATTCTTCTATGCCAAATGTGATCTAAAATAATTAAAAACCCCTTTATATATTTATGCTGACCAAAACATAGCTGTTCCAAGTTTGTGTATGAGTCAGCAGCTCTTCCCTTCTGCCAGTTCAGCAGGAATCCCATCAGAACTTCTAGCAGGTATTTCTGCCTTTTCTGATGAGTTCTCAGAAACCTCTATAGGGACACACAGGACTGTAGCACAGTGACCTCCCTTCCCATCATAAGGCCCAGGAGAAAGCACTTATCGTTTCTCTGATAACCCAGAACACCTTGTTTTGTTGCTTGTGTTTGGGGTTCAGGGGGTGGAACCAACCTTTTGAAGGAACATCAAAATGAGAAATGACAGAGCAGCCTACCAAGTTATTCAAGGTATTTGAACAGGGTTCTGGAGAAAAGGAGGAAAACAATTCTTGACTCAATATGAAATGTAAATAATTGCTTCTCACAATAACATGTTCTTACTGGGAAAGGGGATGGGGTAAAGTTAGTGTTTCTCATTTACCTATCAGCATAAACAGCATGTTTTTAGTTACAATATGTAGTTAATATTGTTCAAAACGAAGCTTTAATCTGGAATGAAATTGTATCAATGATATTATTGACTAAAAAAACCTCTCTGCCACTTGATTGAACAAAATACAGATGCCTTGAAACTAATGGGTGAAGTAAAACAATGATTTCATTCCAAAATTTACTTGGGAATTTGTTTTGCAAGATACTCGTCCTCATTGTAAAATTGTATGTGTTGAATTATTATTCCTACATAAAGTTCTGATATGCAGAACTGTGATGCAAATTTTATTTTCCAAAGATCATGGAGGTAATTGACCGTTATTAATTTTCCCCAGTGCAATGTTGTTTTTTAAAAATGAATATAATTATTTCTACTGGTCTTCAGATCTGGAAGCAGACTTCCAAGTTGCTCTACCTGTGTTCCATTAGTTAAGCTTTAATTATTTTTTGTCTTTCTTTAAGTCAGTATTTCTTTGATTTTTAAATGAGTAAACAATTAGTTGGTTTGTCCTTGGTTTATTCTCTCCCTGTTTATCTTTGTGGACATCCCATGTGAGCCAGCAGGAACAGAACATCATTTCTATACTGAAAATGAATGAAACTTTCAAATTCCTTCTTTGCTTTGAAGCAATGTTCAGACAATAATCCTAGATAGATATAAGTAAGATGTTTTGCCTTGGCTTTGTGCTACATAATAGAATGCTTTTGGGGGAATGAAATACTTATTACATTTTCTATCCCTTTGTATTCTCAAACATTATGACTTTAAAATTTTATTTGTCCATCTCCTCCTTTAAAAATCACAAATTTTTATTGCTAATATTCTGGTTTTAGTCGCTGCCTTTGTTTCCAGGTGACACAGGTCATCTGAAAAGATGGAATTCATTTCTCCAAGCAGAAGAATCTTTACTCCACTGATCTAAGTCATACTCATTTGCTATGGAAGAAGAAGAGCAGTTGAAAACAAACTGTTTAACCTGCTGGTGTAGGAAATCATGAGCACAAGGAAAAGAGTTTGAATTTCATATTTTGAGGGCATGAGCTTCTGCAATCAAAACACAAAGGGCAACTGGTTGTTGACAGGCAGGTAATAATCAATATTCTTCAAACCTCATGTTCTGCTTTCCACCATATCTTTGCTTGGAAGAAGAAAATAGAAGACATTTAAGAGTCTGTGAGTTTTCTCTCTTGTAAAGAGTAGGGGGAAAATAAGAGAGGACGGTTCTGTAGGAAATTAAGCTCTCATTACCCATGAACGGTTATCCAAGCAGCTGAAATCTCAGGTGAAATGTTGCCTCTTTGCTAGTGCTTCCTCCTCGTGTTCTTTCTATCAGAATACATTGTTTATTTATACTGTTTTTTGAGGAACTCCTCTCAAAAGGCCCTCTGACTATCACCAAACCAATAAAGGTCAAATAATTTAGTATGGGAGGAAGCAGTAAATTTTAGGAGCTGTGGATTCCATTTGGACATGTGATATGGGAAACCTGTAAACACTGGGATATCATGAGGATCCCAGCCCACGTGGTTATAAAAGTTGTATCAACAGAGTTACAAGTCATGCATAGCATATCTAATATCTCATTTAGAAGTGAAAATTTACAGTATGAAATCCCTTTAATTGCAAAAGCTGCAGGTTTTTTGGTTGTTTATTTTTGTTGACATCTATTACTGTTCCTCATAAATGTTATCTTGATTTCTGGGCTGTTAATAATTTGCTCAAAGAGGGGGAAAATGTACAATGTAAGATTTTTCTTTGTAACTGAATCAACAAAGTCTTGGATCCTTGGACCTTATCATCCTGTTCTCCCGGATCTTACCCCCTTACTGGAGTCTACCCTGTGTATGTTTAATACAGTGTGGCAGCCATAGGATCACTTACATTTTTAAGGTGAAAAAAGTCTTTCAAGTATCAATAGAATATTAAACTGCTGGCTAAGTATCCAAATAGCTTTTTTTTTTTTTCTCTCTTATTCATTTGTGTTAGTTTCTTTCCAGGGTTTGGTACGGTTTTTGTTGTTCCTAAATCAGTTTCAGAAATGTCGAGGAAAGAAAATAAAACTGAAAAATCAAACATGTAATCAAGCTATATTGAATTTCTCAGAAAAAAAATTGATTTAATACATGCAATGTTTGGCCTTTTATTAAAACACTTAAATTTTTAATTCTTGACTTGCTTATAAGTTAAAATGTCTGTTGGTGAAAGAATATTTCTTTACTAGTAGTGACAACTATGCAGTACATGCAGACAAATTTATGGAAAAGAGATTAATCTTAAGAGTAGAGTAATTTAAGCCCCTGTAGTCATGAGAAGAAGTAAAATCAATGTTGTTTGATTGAGAGAACTCCTGCCTCTTTCTTCAGTTCTCTGAATTTTCTTTGTGAGCAAGAATGTTTTTGACCTGTTGCATAGAGAGAATCACTAATTGTGGTGAAAGACGTGAGTTTCAGAAGCCAAAGATATTAAAATTGTTGTGTCACTGTAAACATGAGGTTTTGATTTGCACTGCAGAGACAACATTTAAACTTTTTCTAGTGATACCTATAAAGAGATACCTATAAAGAATAAAGAAAACTAAGTCAAGCCAGGAGATTTATGGACTGTAGCATGAACACATACAACCAAAATAAGTCTATTTCAAAATGAAGTGGTTATGCAGAATAAGCACATGTCTTCCTTTGCAGACAGGATGCACAGTTAAGATCTTTATTTTTGCATGAAGCAGAGCTGTTAGTTGATCTCAGGTTTTGCTTTGTTTTATTTGTCATTGATCTTGCTTTTTGTTGACTTGACTTCAGTATGTGAAGCACCCGGTCAGTCTCGAACATCGGTTCATGAACGGTCAGCTGCTCTGAGATGGCACATTGGCTACAAGTGGCTGTTTTGGTCGAGTTTTTTTTTCCTTGGCAGACTCTTCAGTTAGGCTAAAATGAGAGGGCTACCTCATCTTATTATAGTTCCTACAGGTGGAAAGGGAAAGTGCTGTGATGCTTGAGGTATGCAGGTGAAAGGCAAATTCTGTAAATGACACTGAAGTTGCATGTCCTCTCCTCCTGTTTATATGTGACTGTCTGCCACTTGTTCTTTGCTCATGCCTTCAGATTACCTCCAGTTTTGGACCACAGGATTTCTGAAGTCACACATCTTGTCTCCGGCAGATATGAGCTCATCTAATCCTGAGAGAAAATATTTAGTTTCTTTTTTTTCCAGAAATAATAACTCTGACTTTTTTATTTTCCCTTTCACATCTAATATTGATGTTGATTGGCATTGCAAAAGTAATTGGATTGTTGCAAACTTCAGCCAGAGGTGCTGGCATTGCAAAAGTAATTGGATTGTTGCAAACTTCAACCAGAGTTGCGCTAGACTGCAGCTAATAACAGTTCAGTGCTGAAGAAAGTTAGTATCAATTACTGTGATATGTGGCATTAAGGGAAAGCACAGTGTAGAAAGATGGGAAAACTGATTTATCCCATCTCTAACTAAGATAATGACAACAGGAAAAGACTGAAATAAGTGCATTAAAAACATTTCCATAAGGTTTCAGGATTTCTGTGTCAGTATCTAGAGTGTCCACATAGTGATCCAGAGGGATCCAATTTTCTTTCACTGGGGTGATCATAGGGTTGTTTCTATGGTGTTGTTATTTGAATTTGCTCACTTTTGCTTCTCTGAAGCTGTGGAATTGGCTTATCCCTGCTGTTTGAACAAATACTGGGCTGTCATGCAGCAATGAAAAGCAAAATGCTGTGGCTGTAAACATTTTAATTGACATTTTTGTCTCCAGAAAAAACTGTTTCTCATCACACAAGTCTAAATTTTCAGTACCTCCATGGGTTACTTCCACTTTGATCATTGAACTGAGAACTAGATTTTAACACATACATCTTCTGTCCTCTTGCTACGTCTTTCATTTTACTTTGGTGTTGCTTCTATAATTGGAAAAATTTCAGGAAGTGTTGAACTAAAAGGTACTAGTTCCCTGTATTAGAATTCTATTTAAAATATCTGTCTTCCAACTAGATTAAAAATTAAGTTCAACTTTGTGCCACTGCATAGAATACATGGTGTTCTTCTCAACCCTGGGAGTAATTAGCCTGGTTTTAGATCTTGGTCATCAGAAACATCTCAGTTCTCTGGGTTTTACTGCCAGTTAGGCTGAAAAAGGGTAGATCGCTCTAGCAGTAGAAGCCACTCTTAGCTGAACAGTATTAGGTGCGTGCTGAAAGGCAGTGGATCAAATTGCGTCTCACAGCTTCCACTGGGTCTTTCTATACTCACAAGTCATTGTTTAAAAGCATGACTGGAGTCCCTTGGATGTGCCACACTGACCTCTGCTATTTGAGTTACCGCAGCTTCCAAAGGTGCCAGTAACGGGGTGTCAGCCTCTGTTGTCGCCTGTGCTGCAACAGGAAGGGGCTCTCTTCCATTGGGTTTCCAAGCCACTCCGTAGTTGGGGACGCGAGGTGAGATTCACAACCTGCAGACTCCCTCAGGTTCTGGGAGAGCGTGCTCTAGCGGCACAGGCTCTTCTGCCTGCTTCTTTTTTCCCTTTCCATCTAATCTGCCCCTGTCACAGGCACTTTCACTCTCCTAGCTCCTTTCTCAGGCCTGCCTCCATTCCTCACCATTTGCATTCCGTTGACGTAAAATGGCAGCCAAGAGAAATCAGTACCCGGGCTTTATTCTGCTCTTTGTGTTATGACAACTGCCCAGTGCTTTCTGTCAGTGCTTGTAAATTCCTGAGCATTAGCTTATAAACACATGTCAAACAGAACCATACCAGGAGGTTCTTACTGTAACTTCCCTTGTGTCACTTTCTTAGGAGTTAATGAAATGAAACATGAATAACATAACTTGTGGACATACTGAACTCTCAGGTATGTTCCTTGAAAATCTGTTTCAGATAAATTAACAGAACTCTACTGAGAGCTTATTATCTTGTTTCGGGTGTAACATCATCTGTGTCTTGGTACAAAGACTTTTGCTTATTTGGCAAGATGCTGGAAAAACTGCCAAGTCTTGCTTCTGATGACTGGCTACTGCTTTGCACTTGCTTCATCTTGCACTGGGATATATTAAATCTATTTTGCCATCTTGCTTTTTAGCCCATGTTCTATTCATATGGGACAGGTGTATTCTCTGAAGGGTGCTTGTTTAGAATAGAATAGAACAGAATAGAAAATAGAATAGAAAATAGAATAAAATAGAATAGAATAGAATAGAATAGAATATTTTTAGTTGGAAAGGACCTACAACCTACAACAATCATTTAGTCCAACTGCCTGACCATTGCAGAGATGGCCAAAAATAAGCATGTTATTAAGGACGTAGTCTAAATGCCTCTTGAACACTGACAGGCTTGGGGCATTGACCACCTCCCTAGGAAGCCTGTTCCACTGTCTGACCACCCTCTCCATAAAGAAATGCTTCCTCATGTCCAGTCTAAACCTCCCCTCGTGCAGCATTCAACCTTTCCCATGTGTCCTGTCCCTGGATTCCAGTGAGAAGAGCTCAGCACCTCTTTCTCCATGTCCTCTGCTCAGGAAGCTGTGGAGAGCAATGCGATTGTCCCTCAGCCTCCTTTTCTCCAAACCAGACAAACCCAAAGTTCTGCTCCTCACGGGAGATTCCTTCCAGCCCTTTCACCAGCCTTGTTGCCCTCCTCTGGACGCGCATCCTCCCCTTCCTGGCTTTCAATGAGCAAAGGCAAACAGTAACTCTTGCAAATGCAGTCCAGGAGTTGGACCAGGACATTCACAAGTAGAAACCTCTTCAGCAGCTCTCCTCAGGCTGCTGAACGCCTGGTAGCAGTCAGGGTTTTCTACCCTGCATGCCTTCCTCATTCTCTGGTGATTATCGTCTCTGCCAACTCTACTTCGATGCTATTCTTCTGATTCCCTTGTGAAACATCACCGATGCTCTCTTGCACCTTCACCTCATTTCATTAGTCTTGGAGAGACCCTGCCGAGGGGTTAACAATGGCCTTAGACTCACTTTTCGCTACAGAAAGTGAGAAATAAGACAAATACAAATCCTGTTTTGCTTTAAAGGACAAAACGTTCAAAAACTTACTAATAAATTGTCTTAATTGCTAATAGGTGGTAATTTCATCCTGTGTGAAGGCACTGAGAGAGACTGACTGAGGCTGAAATAGCCTCTAAACCTCTTTCTAATCGTCATTGCGGGTCTGGCTGCTCACTGGGCAAGAGGCTTCTCAGTGCAAGCCCCATTCCCTGCTGGGTTTGAATGAAGATGAATACTAATATGGAGCTAATGCCGGGGAGATTGACCACTTGAAAGAAGAGAAAGTATTTGATTTGATTAAAAAAGAAATCAAGAGCTCCTTTTAATTAAAGAGACTTGTTTGACAGGATAACTGGCTGAAAGTGCAGTCTGACATTTTCTTTTTGCTTCAGCCTAGGGAACATCTGGGACAGCATCCCTTTGCGTGGTGGGGAACGGGTGTCCCCAGGTATTTGTTCGATATGGGCTATAATGAGGCTGCCTGATAGAAGCACTGGCTGCAAATTTGGGATTAGAACTGTTACCAGTAACAACAACATTGTGATAATGATAGCAATGCTCTGCGGGACTTGGGAGCTGTCAGGAAGAGAGGCAGCATCTGTCTGTGTTAGGTTGGGCTCTGGATAATGAAGACTTCGTCATATTTCAAAAAATACAGGGAAATAGGAGGATGCTGTGATTTTTACCTGTCATTGAGTCTTAGTGGATAGAGACAATTTTCCAAAGCGGGGACTGTCTCCGTGGGTCTGGATACAGTGTGGGCTGGTGGGTGGCTACAGGTCTTTTAGCCATCCCTGAGCTACATGTGAAAGCTTGCACACCACGAACCGACTGTGAAAGCATCGTTTTCAGCAAAAAAAGTGCTTTGGATGCTACAGGACCACATATCCCTGCATGTGTCAACATCGTGAGGGTTGAGTGCTAGTGACAGTTATGCCATTCACTTTAAAATGACTCCAGGTATGTGTGTGAGAGTTTCAATATCAGACCAAGTCCACTTTACCTGTAAAAAAGAAATGCAGACATGCCCACTTTTGCATAAATGGATTCAGTGTCTATCAAAAAGGTGGCTCAGTTTCCTGCTTAGAATCACAGAACACGAAGACAAAGAAGAAAAGTGGAAAACACACACAAAAAAATCTTTTATTAGCTACAACAGCCCTTTCCTAGTAAAATCAACACGTTGAAAAGAGTGATTAACCTTACAGTTTTGGTATTTGATTGGAAAATTAAGTGGTCACTGGAGGAGGAGAACAAAGCCAGCCTAGAAAATTGGGCACTGCCATAACCGAGCAGCAAACATCAGGCCCGTGCTAGTGAAAACCAGCGGAAGTTTATTGCTGTACCACGTAGGGCATCCAACCCCTCCCGGGCTCCTTCGGGACCAGCTCTGCCTCCGGAGGAGCTGCACTGGTTCCATGATTCCTGGAAACAGGACATGATTTACTAGCAGTGCGTAGAAGCAAATTCTGAACCAGCCTGCCAGGAGAAATGGTGAGTTTACCGCTGGTTTGAGCGTGCCAGAGGAGATTAGATTTCATCGTAAAAGACAGGCTTCATGCTGGAAAGAGAAATCCAGCCACAGTCAGCCTTTGTGGTCTTCTGGCTTTGGGGGCTGTGACTCTCCACAACCTCCCACTCACCACTCACCGTTTTCAAGAGGAAAGCCTGTCTTGCCCTAAGCACACTCGGAACCCGTGAAGACTGTGATTACAATCAAATCCCATGTCTCATGGCTTCAGGCAATTGCTTGCAGGTGCCAGGAAGGAATTCACCTCCAGACACAGCTGCTCACACTCGTTCTGGCTGTATTTGCATCCTGTGAAGTGGAAGCAGCAGAGATTTGCCGCTGCTGGAGATGGACAGGGTGGCTGTGCGGGTTATAGGTGCGGCTCTGCTGTCTGGATGCCTACTGGTTGGTTCTTCTTCACATTCATAGGGTAAGCTGGTAGATTTGCAGGTCATGCAGGAATTTTTGACCACGTGGAACTAGCAGAGATTGTTTTGTTCTTTCCTGCCTTCCTCCACAGGACAGTCTGGCACGGGTCATCTGTTCAATTCCCTGCCCATGCATCCGTGGCGTGTTGGTCTTCTGTGACACAGAACAGCTTATCATTTTGCAAAGAGTGAAAGATTTCCATTTACTTACTGCCATGAGAGTGGATATAGGGGTTTCCAATGAAGTTTAATCGTCTGTGACATTCAGGTTATGATCCAGGTGATGTAAGAATTTCATCTGCACTTAAACCATATGAATTTTTTCTTAGTGTAGACACTAGCCTCACAGCAGAAGTGTATTTTTCAAATGAGTAGTCAGGCAGGATTTTATATTTGCTATGTGAGTAAAGGCAGAAACAGTGTCAGGCAACGTGTGGTACCTTCCTGATGGTAACTCAGTGTTTTACAGACCTGTAAAATGAGGCCCTGCTTAGCTAGGACTTCTCTGTGTGTCTACTTCCAGGATTTAAATCCATCGTGCTGCCCTGGGAATGGAAAGATACAGAAGACTGGTGTTTGTAGAGCGGTTGGCAGAATTTGGCTTTGGAGATAACAATATTTAAGTAGCCTTGTATGGAGAATTTATGATTGCAATTAATCTGTTTCCATGAGCTGCTGTCATCTATTGACCAGTATGTCTTATCGCAGCATGGTCAAAGCTGAGTGTAGGAACACTCTAAATAAATATGGCAGTGGCTGTCAACTTTATAGGGAGTAGTCCCATCGCTGTGTTCGTCCTCCTTCCTCCACTCACTCCCTGAAAGATTATGCTTTGTCTACCCATCCACTCTCTCCAGCACTGCTGCTGCTGCCTCTCCACTTGACTTTGGGTGACATTGAAGCTTGAAGCAACTTGGGGAAGAAGGAAGCTGAAGGCACTGAGATGTTTTCAGAGCAGATGGAGACTATGAGATCTGTCCCAACACGACTGAATGTTGCAAGGAATGGTCCAGGGTGTCTACAAGTGAGAGGTCTGGCTGAGCTGGGGAGGCTGGCTGGAATGCTGGAGCTGAGGGCTAGGACAGGGGTCTGGAGATAGGCACTAGGGTTGATATTAGGATGTGTCCCTGAAGGGAAAGAAAGGGTTGGCCAGTGGTGGGGTCCTAGGATGGTATGTGGTCATCAGGCTGCTGACTGGCACTGGTGCTGGCTCACTCCTCCTGGCTAATCTGCCCTCACTCCCTGTGGGAAATGAGGACCAGCAGCAGCAGGAGGCTAGAGGGGGCTCTGGGGTGAGGTTGCAAACCCGTACCTTAAGCCAGGACAGGACAAGACTGTCAGCGTCTGCCCCAGTCCAGTGAGTGTGTTGTGGTTGAATGCTCAGGACTTTATCTGGTAGAGGTTTTGGTGCAAGATTCCAAAATTGCAATGGAAATAACCTCTCTCCAGCTCTCACTTAGCCTGGCATTGCCTGCACGTTCTAAACACTTCCCCACCACCACCTCTTGCAGCCTTTTCACACCACAGATGATAGTTTCTAAGCGTGCCAACGACTTCTGGAGTTTCAGCAGGTTTAGCCAGGCTTTTATGCCCAACCCAGTCCTCTTCAGGGGCTCTGTGGTGTACAGCCACACTCCAAGCCAGCAGGACTGTGCTCTCTGCAAACACAGCTCTAGCCAGTTCCTTCTAATGAACGCGTTCGTCTCGTACCGTACTGCTTCTCGTCACGGTCTCTGCAGTGGAGAGGCCAGAAGAGCCCAGATGGTGGCTTTTCCCCTGATTGCGTTTGGCCCGTTCAGCAGAACTCGCACAACTGGCGGCACTGAAGAGCGGAGCCACCAAAGCCAACGTGGCTGGGTCCCCTTGTGCGCAGCAGCTGAAGTGGGGAGAGCTGCGCGCCCTGTCCTCCTCCCGGAGCCAACAACGCGGTGCGTTGTGCCTCTCGCAGAGCCCCTCCTCGCCGTGTTTACGCAGCAAAGCGCAACATCTGGCTCGTTTCTCAAGACGATTACGTGATTCACGGACATACTCCTTGGGACAACGATAATCTCTTCAGAGAAGGCTGAAGAATTGGTACCTGAGTAAATCTTCCTTCAGTTTTATTAATTGAATCAATTTCTTCCTTTGCTGATATGCAGAAGACTATAATTTCTATCTTTGTCTTTCCTAATGAAAATTTTCTCACATTTGGGACATATATACCTAGCTGGCATATTAAATGCATTTCGTCTATAATACAGAGATATTTTTTTATTTAAGATGAAAAATTAATTGAACAACTAATCTTTCTGCTTCTGCTGTTGCTGTATGTAGTGAAATTTAATTTCATTACTAAAAGTACATGTTCCATTTCACTTTTTAAGTGGTGTATTCATTTTTATAATAAACTTTAATTTTAGTCCCTTAAGGAACACAATCATATTGAGATCCAGACTAAATTCTGCATTTTGCTTTGAGCTGTAGACATTAGTCAGAATGTATTAGATTTATTGGTTCTTTTGATTAACCTTAAAGGAGACAAGACTTCACAAGTAACCATGTGTGGAAAATTTTCTCTTTTTTTTTAATGTATGCTAATCAGTTTTCCAGGCACACCTCCACGCGCTGACTGTATTGCTTAGGTTTTTTCTCAGCTTGGTTGCTTTAATCCAATGAAAAACTCATGTCAATTCTGATTATTCCAGCTTTGGACAAGTCTTCAGAGTCCCACCAACACCCATTATGCCCTGCTTTGAAATAACTTGGAAAACACACCTGAAGTTCTTAATTCTGCCGGAGTTATGCATATGCTTAGTTTTGCCCAAGAGAATAATCCCCTGGAAGTGATCACATCCATGTACTCATGTGCCTCAATCTGTGGGACCTGGGAGCTTCAGGGTACATCCATCAGGCAGCAGGCTTCAGAGAGATCTAAACTGCTGACCTGACCCAGCGTAGGTCTAGGAAACATAGTGCAGCACAACTTTATTAGAGCTTATGTCTGGGTGCTGAAAAAGGCACGTTTTTCGCTCTAGTGCCCCTCAGCCAACAAATCCTGCTGCTTGGCCGTGCTGGCTTTTGCTCTCGAGATCCCTCTGCCACCAGTTGTGAGAAGAATCCTTGCTGAGAAACACCAGTGCCTCCATGCTTTTGCTGTCCTTTCCAAAGACATCGTGAGCAGCACTCTAGTATATCTACCATTTTCTTGGCTTTCCTTTCTATATATTTAGGACCAGATACCAGCTGATCTTTGTGAAGGTTTGTTTTTTTTCCCTCTCTTTTAAGCCAGAAGTTATTGCTTGTTCCTTTTCATCTAGGCAGAAATTATTTTAGATTCTTTCCAATCGCTCTATTTGAAAATTTATTCAAATCGAGTATAATAAAGATCTGACATTTTCATTTCACATATGAGAAAAGTCAAGAGTATCTCCTGCTGAAAATCACACCTGGCTCCAAACTTCAAAACTATTACGAGCCACAGTTCATTACAGGAGATGCAGTCAGGGCGGAGGGGAGAAATGGAAATACGCCGGTGAGAAATTGTCATGGAAGTCTCAGACTGAAATAGTGGGTTTAGACTACATCTCAGCATCTAGCTGAAAATTCACTTATTTGCTTTTCCTTGGGAATAAAAAAACCCATCAAAACAACACACTAGGTTTAATCAGGATGAGAAAAGAGGCGTTAGTATGCTCTCCCTCAGCACTGTGTCCTTTGCTGAGCAGGAGGTGTGAGAAGGTACAGTGAGAAAAAGGAGAGGAATAGATACTTATTCCACCTACCAATAAAAAAGATTTCCCAGTGAAGCATGCATTGACTTCCTTAGTGCAGAAATAAACCATAATTCATCTCCAAAAAATGCTCCAGGACTGTTAAGAAATGTGTCAACACAAGATGGATGCAACTACTGGGTTCTGCTCAGCACTGATTAACAGCAGTCTGGAAAATTGTGTTCAGTTTGGGACATGACAACTCAGGAAACTTCCAGAGAAGCTGGGTATCCTACAGGACACAGCTGTGAATGAGAAGGTGTTCGAACAGCTTGGTCTTTCTCCTGAGGAAAGGTGTGAGGACTAGCTTTGCCTTGCCTGGAAGAGAGACATGGAAGGGGATACGGTAAGTCTTTTTGGCAAGGAGGTATCAGCAGATGTCACTGAGGCCCATAGATGAGCAGGGTGACCTGGTAATGACCTGAGTGGTGGTGTTAGTTGTCCCTGATTGCTGGAGAACAGAGATTAGTAAGGCTGTGAATCTGAGATCTTGTAGCATCTGAGAGCTTGTTATAAAAAAGTGTTGTCCCATTTCTCTCCCTATGTCAACAGGAAAGCATGGGGCAGCAGGACTAAAGTGAGCACGGGAGGTGAGGTTGTGTATCACGAAAATGTTCCCAGCTGTGACAGTGCTATCACCAGGATGCCACCTCTATGGAGATGTTTACTGAGGAGCAGATTAGACCTGGCAAGGTCCAGGGGCACTTGGCCAAACCTCAGTGCCAGAGCCGTGGTGGTTGTGTTTGCTGGTCAGCTCATGTACCCTCCACCCTAGGGGGGCTTTGAGCTGTTTTGACAATGGTGAGGTGCATGACCCTTCCCCAACAGTGGTATGCTGTGATGAGGTCTAGTTAGGTGTCTTCAAAGAGATGGGAAGACAAGGGAGAGAGTTGCTGGAGAATGCTAGTAAATAGTACCGAATTATTCCCTGGGTGGTATCAGTTCCAATTATTTTTAGTGAAGAGATCAGTCTGGATGTCCCAGCCAGGTCCTTTAAGGGGATTTCCCCGTGCCCTTTGCTTAGAGCAAATTTTTAATGAAGAGTTCAATGGCCATATCCTAGAGGATATATGGCCCATGAGTGGAAACAGTTTGTTTTTCCTCAGCATGAATCAAGGTAGCTCTCTCTAGTGTGAAAAAATCTCCATTACTCAAAGAAAGAACAAGGAGAAGCATTTTCAAGGCCAGTAAGCCACTCAGAGAGACAAGTAGGCATAGCAGCTCCTATAAGATGCCCTGGATCCTTTGCTGGTCTAAAGATACTGAGAACCAGCCAGCCAGCTGAGCAACAATTGTTCAGGAAATTGAAGATCTGCTCTTCCTTTTATGTAATTTTGCCCCCTTTCCTGAGAGTCATAAAGAACTAATGATGAACAAAAAGGGAAGCTTCATTCAAACACACCATGTGTTCTGAGGATTTAGGGCTACGAGGATGGTGAGGGGACTGGAACATCTCCCCTACGAGGAGAGGTTGAGGGAACTGGGCTTGTTCAGCCTGAAGAAGAAAAGGCTGCGAGGGGACCTTATAAATGCCTACAAATATCTGAAGGGTGGGTGTCAGGAGGATGGGGCCAAGCTCTTGTCAGTGGTGCCCAGTGACAGG